>Ga0180438_10008662_pt1 | contig 12880 bp, 12 predicted proteins | sample SS_ome_12_FD_132455 | JGI IMG/M metagenome (GOLD analysis project Ga0180438, IMG submission 132455) | Hypersaline lake sediment archaeal communities from the Salton Sea, California, USA - SS_3_D_2 metaG | ecosystem: Environmental > Aquatic > Non-marine Saline and Alkaline > Hypersaline >...
AGACGTTATATAAAACGAAAAAGCAAACGGAGAGAGCTGGCTCGGTTTTATCATTACAAGCGACGTAAGTTACTGGCTCCTCTAAGAGTTAAAGAACGAAAATGAAATTACACAGTACAATTAGATAAAGGAGAATGTAATGGGGATTCAAGATTGGTCTGAAGATATTATTCTCGTGGACTTGCCCCAGGAGCCGGAAATGGGAGATGAACTCAAAGCGGTGACTGAAATGGTACGTGACAGAGGTGATTGCGAGGTCGTCGTTGACTTTTCAAGCGTCGATATCATCACATCTTCGAGTATATCGAAGCTCCTGAAGCTGCGAAAGTTGCTGACCGATTGCGGGCACCGGCTCGTTTTCTGCAGCGTGGCCGCGGCAACAAGAGGGATTTTTACGGTTACCGGCCTTGACGGCATTTTCGAGTTCGCCGACGATAAGTTCGTCGCCCTGGCAAGTTTGCAGATGGTTAGCTAATTATGGATGAAGATATTCTGCGTCAAATTGAGCAGATAATAGGTTACGAATTTACCGACAAGAATCTTTTAGTAAAAGCACTTACTCATTCCTCTGCGGTTGACAACCGCCTTATGAGCAATGAAAGGCTTGAGTTCCTCGGCGATTCGGTTTTGGCCGTGGTAATTTGCCGGGCCCTTTTCGATAATTTCACCAATTATCTCGAAGGCGATTTAACCAAAATAAAGAGCAAGCTTGTCTCTCGCGAGACCTGCGCTCAGATTTCCGGGCAGCTCGGCCTGCAAAAATTCCTCAAAGTCGGCAAGGGCATGGTCTCGAATCGTGCCCTGTCGGGCTCTCTGGCGGCGGGCGTTTTGGAGACGGTTATTGCCGCGATACACATTGACGGCGGTTTCGAGGCCGCCCGCGATTTTATTTTGAGGATTTACGGCTCGTTGATCGAGCAGGCCGACGCCGAGCATGACCATGGTAACTTCAAGTCTGTGCTCCAGCAGTATTCTCAGGAGCAGTTTAATGCTACGCCCTCTTACATGTTGCTCGACGAAAAGGGCCCCGACCACAACAAATGTTTCGAGCTGGAGGTGGTTATCGAGGACCGGCGTTTTTCAAGCGCCTGGGGCACGAACAAAAAAGAAGCCGAGCAAAAAGCCGCCTTCAACGCCCTCGTGGAATTAGGCGTCCTCGAAAAATCCGCCGATGAACCCGCCGAATAGTGTTCCTCAACGACCCCAGGCCGGTTCACTTTATTCTAATGGATGTCATTTGGATTGTTTTACGTCCCTGGATTAATCTTTTCCAATTTTGCTCTCAAGACCTTTTGTTCTCGAGTCGGTTCATCCAGTGAAGTGAATAATCCTTTTGCCTCAATTATGCCTTGGTTAGCAGATATCCGAAGGGATTCAGCATTGGTCTGATAGGATACCCACCCGGCCTGGGCGGCGTCGAGTTCGTTCTTAATGCGGTCGGGATTATCGAGCAACACATATAGCCGCTCCAGACATAGGCACCGAATCGCCTGAGCGATAAACCGCTGGGCCTCTGAAAGCCAGTGCGTTTCCATAACCTTGTCCATGAGCCTGGCGGTTGTCCATAAATCTTTTTTTCTGATACTATCAGCAGCGAAATTTAGTGCTGTTTCTACATCATTTTGTGAGACCGCAACGTCAAGCCAAAACTCTAAAAGTTTGTCAGCAGTATCGAACTGTCCCCAGCGGCTGGTCATCTCTATCGTGTTTTGTCCACCGACAAGAATCATTCTCCCAAGATCATTGCTCACCAGCAAAGACAGATACTCCCGGAAGTCACTTTCCAGTTTTGACATATTGCCGAGCATCCAGTCTAATTGCAGCAGTATATTCACACGTCGAAGCTGCTGGCCTATGGTCATGTCTGAAGTGGTCTTTACTTCGAAATGCGAATTGAGCTGCTCTAAGGTTTTGACATCGGCCTGTTCAACTTCTGCCGGGTCTTTAAGCCAGTATTTCAGGAGCATTTCTCTGCAGATAGTCTCATTGTCGTCTAGGAAGCTGAATCGCTTGGCATCTTCTTCGAGTTGGTCCGTGCTGATTTGACAGCGATTGAAATTGTAAGACTTCGCCGATCTAAGAACGCGATTACCGTCTCCACTATACACGGTAATCCGGTAAGGCAAAGTTTTCGTATGGCCGTTGATCTCAATCGGTTGATAGTCCACAATACACTTGCGGCCGCCTTGATGGTGCGTTGTCTCCAGTTCCGAATATTGTTGTTCCTCTCCTTCTATCGTTATCGTCGGTCCTTTTCCCTTAAAGCCAACCTTAATCGGCCGTTCAGGTAGAAGCACTATCTGCTTATGAAGCTGCCCTCCATCTTTATACTGATACTCGATACTCTTGAGCAGCTTTCCTTCATCGTCGAGAAGTCGCAATTCGTCAAGGCGCCCTTCAGTGGCGCTGACGCTCAGCCTTGCTGGTTTCTGCTCTGAACCGTCGCTCGTCTCCGGAATGTGAATATCGTATACTCCCGTCTTTTTTCGCGGCCCGATATTACTGGCTCTGATGCGCATATCGAGCGCATCCTGTTCGGCGAATCTGATGTCGGAAAAATAGTAACTGTTGAACTGGTGACGGAAGGGGCCACGCTGGCCAACCGGCCTGGGATAAACTCCGTCGTACATATGTCGGAACTGATGTTCTATCCTGAAGGCCTCGGGATCGCTTGCCACGTTCAAGCTGCGCGGAAATATGGGAAAATTCAAGCTGCCGGCATGAGGCTCGGCCCAGACAACAGCCATCCTATAGTATTCAGGTGATACCCAGTACCGTGCGAATAATACTACATGAGTCCGACAAAGAGGGGCGTTCAACTCGATTATAGAATCGAACTGCAATACATCAATCTTATTATGTTTTGTGTCCTCACTGGCTATAGTAATGTTTAGCAAAACTAACAATATGCCCAGACTCAATGTCCACATAAATAAATCCTTAGTGTGAGTGGAATGGCAATTCATTATTTTCGATCTCCTTTATTCCGAGGGATAAGTAGTGACGATTTCATCCGAGAGGGCTTCCTGCATAAGCAGTGCCGGGCTGATCAGGAAATCCACGTTCTCTTTCATCTCTAAAGAGGGCCTGAATCCTGTAGTTGCCATCTTGGTGGCTGAACGTATCGCCGTATCACGGGCCCGTTGATCTATGTCAATAATGTTGTTGTGCTCTGGAGAAATGTAGGATTCCTTATCTACACGAATGGCATTCATTGGAGCTTGGCTATTAATGGAGCAGCTTAAGAATAGATATATTGGGCTCACTACGACCACGAAGACCGCCAACCATAATAGATACTTATGTTTGTATCTTGAAAAGGTTTTAAACATGACGACTCCTTATAAACAGTGATTATTTCTCTGAACGCCGATTTATAATACTTGCTATGCAGAGTCGGGAGCGCCCAATAGGCGCTCCCGACATTTCATGCCGTCAAATAATCATGCTTATATATAAACATCGACTAATAGAACTCGGCATCAAGATCTACATAGGCGTAAGAATCACAATCAGCATGCGAATCTGCAACACCACCGGCATTGGCCGATGCGGAACAGTCACAGTCGGCTCCGCCGGTAAAGTAAACATACGTAGTGCCTGAGGGAATATTTGTTAGATAGTCGGGATTGAATTGCCATCCCAAGCCCATACTGTACCATCCTAAACCTGACATATCATGAGAATCGCCTGTACTATAATCATCCGGTGGTATCCCATCGGGAATATAGGTACCGACACCATGATTGTGTTTTTTCACAAAGCCCCATGCCTCACCACCTCCGTATGCCCAATTTTGAGTATCGTATGAATGAATCTCGCTTTCAGACTGCGAATAGCTCTCCGCATTGCCACCGCCGGATACATCATTGTTTCCCCACGCATACGCATTGCCGTAGCCATCTTGGGACCAATCAAGCGTACCACCTGGCGCATTCTCAGGAGGCCCGTTCCATGTCCAGTCGATCAGGTAGTCTCCCCAGGCGGCTGCATAAGACCATGTGCTTGTTGGTCCTGTTACTCCATTAGCATCGCATTCAACCTGTACCGTGCAGGTTAGTTGCCCATTTGCGTTCGAATTTGAACTCGCATTATTATTCTCCCCAGGATCTTCCTCAGTTTCGTACGAGTTGTCGTCGTACTCTGGATCACCCTCAACATACTCAGCGTTCGCGGTCTGTAGGATCCCCAACGACAATAACAAGAGTACTCCCATTCCCGGCAGGAGTAACTCGTACCATCTCCTTTTCACATTCATTCTATATCTCCTTAATATGAACTGTTTATATTTACGTTAACATCCATTGTTCACGCATTTTATTCGACTTCTGGTGGTCCACGGGCCATATCTATCACCTCCTTTAATCTTCTCGCTCGGCATTTCCATATCACAAATTCATATATTTAAATGTAACCTGTCTAATAGTCCTTGAAATTCCTCATCCATTCGGGCCAGTCTTCCGGCTGGACACCTCCTGTCTTTGTCCAGGGATTTGATGTGTCGAAATCGCTATACCACTTCAACGTCCATAGTTCTTTGAGCCCGATCCTTCTAACTGACCAATCTAAGAATAGCCCGTTGATGTACCCGTGGTGTCGGTTCATGCAGAAAGATCCCCATCCCAATGAGCGTCTTTCACTTGGAGGTTCCCGGTTGTCCTTGACCATACCATGAGGAATTTTGCAATCAAGAAGGACGGGGTATTTGGCCCTGTACTTAAGCGAGTAAACGTCAAGGCCAAGAAGCTCTCGAGTGAAAGGATCAACAGATATAACGCTGAGTAATTGTTGGTTGAATCCATAACTGCCCCGGAACGGTGGACCGTCAAATCTCAACACCCAGGCTTCAAATTTTGAACCAATAGCTTGAATATTATCACTGGGTCTAACAGCCATCGGGCAGCAAGCTATTCCTTTCGTGTCGAACGGATTCAATGGCCCAGGTACGTTTGGGTCATCCTCGCTAATGAACGTACCGCGGAGAAACAAATGTGCATCGAATACACTGGGTAGACGTCCCCGGTTTTCCTCCACGTATATGCTCAGTATTGTTCCCCACTGCTTGAGGTTCGTCTGACAGACGACGGCCTTGGTGTGGTTTCTTACACGATGCAGTGCCGGTAACAATAGCGCCACCAGTAAAGTAATGATGGAAATCACCATTAACAGTTCGATGAGTGTAAAGCCCGTTAGAAATCTTCGAATTTCCCCATTGGCAGTACTTGTTTCTAACGGGGTAAATTCTACTCCTTTGGTAATTTCTCTTCTAACTCGCCTCGACAACAATCCGCTTTTCCAGCCGGTAATCCCTTTGACCGGCCTACCGGCTCTTCTCGTTCCGCACATCATAAATCCCCCTACAATTACAAAACGAGTTACTTAACCAATTCCATGGTTGCGTCCGACATCTCAATAGAAGATGCACTCACAAGTTGTACCCGCTATAATTCTCATTATATCAATTCTCAGGTCATAGGTGCATATAATTTTCTTTTTCTCTTTAAAATTTTTACCTCATTGATATAATAAAAATGAAGGCAGAAACCGGCTTATGCCGGGCAGGAGTAACTCGTACCATCTCCATTCTGCCTTCATTTTTCTATCCAACTTGCTATTTTTGTTTAGTAATATATTCGTTTTTCTACTTCGAAGCTAAAACCATTTCATCCCTTCCTTAGTATACAGCGTTTCTCGTTTGCAAAATGTTGATAATAAAATCCTCATTTTTACAGCAGAAATGTGCGTAAAAAATAAAAAATCTCGATATGGAACAAATAAAAAAAAGCAATTTAAAGGTTATAGGACAAAGAGTGCCGTCTCACGGAGACCTTGCCATTGAAGATTTTCGATTTACTATTGACTATTGCTTTGTACCCTCTGCTGTAAAGAATCCTGATAATATGCGAAATATGTGGCTTAAGGACGCTGTATCAAGGACATTTTTTGAAAAAATGCCCGCTCTTTCGCAATCGGGGTCGTAGAATGTATAAAAACAGGATACAGGACACAGAATTCAGAATACAGGAGGATCTTTTTATTTATGATTTACGATTTGCGATTTATTAATTCTCTGTGGCCTCTGTGCCTCTGTGGCTATGAGTATGTTTGAAAAAACAAAGCCAATTTGCGGATGGGTGGAATGGAGTTAAAGTCAATTATAATAAGGGGATATGAGAAATTACACGGTTTGAATGCTGCAAAAAACAAACCCAATTTATCCCTTAGGGAACAAACCCAATCTTATTTAGCCCCCAGCACTGCTGGGGGTCGAATACCAATTTGAAAAAACAAAGCCAATTTTGAAATGGGAAAATCGACGTAAAGTCTTAATTGAAAGGAGATTATGGGAAAATTTTGCTTTGCGGGGCGCGAAAAAACAAAGCCAAACAAAGCCAAACAAAGCCAATATGTCGGGCTTTGGCCGGAAATCCTGCTTTGAGGGCGAATCTATTCTTGTTGAAACAATTGTTTCTTGAAAGGCCAGCCGTATTTTTCGTATTCACCAAGCTCCATCTGAGAAGTATCAGAGGGATCGTCACCGAGAGCAGAGCGCACCGATTCGACGTGGGCATCTACGAACAAGACATTGGCATTGCCGGAGTTGAGATCGCCGCTTTTAGCGTTGTGAAACGTACCGAACCAGTCCCGGCTGTCGGGGCATAAGGCATTGTCATTAAGCACATGTTCGCAGCCAGGCCTTAGCCACATATTCTCCTCGGAGAAGAAAAAAGTCGTTGCCCAGCTTCTCGTTATATCGGAACGCTTGCGCAAGGTCAGATTGGAATTCATGCTGTAGCTGTAGTAGGGAACAATGGGTATGGAACTGTCGTGACCTGGATGCTTGTTACCAATGGTTTTGGCAAGAACGGCGAATGCCGGGCACAGGTGCACTTTCTCTGCTGCCAGGTAGGGCCAGAATGGGCCGTCTGCCGGGTATCTCGGGTCGTGCCATCTGCAATAACGCTGATAACCTACCACTGGTTCCTCATTTGATACCAGTGATGTCCACGCATCGGGATAGCGATTGTCGTTGTCATCAAGATAGATGTTCTGAGCTATGCCGTATTGACGCAGGTTGGCGCGACAGGTCATCTCCTGTGCCTGCTTCTTTACCCGCTGTAATGCCGGCATCAGTATCCCCATTAACAAGGCTATGATGGCAATAACGACCAGCAACTCTATTAATGTGAAACCTTTTCCTTTGTGCATAGGTGAGTTGTCCTCAATCTTTCTTCTGATGAATATCTCTTTTGTTGTTTGTCCTCCCAAAAGATTTCATTCAGCCGAGCTATAACGATTAAAAAGGCCGTAGAAGAATGATAATGTAGTTCTATCGTATACGTTTTGAACATTAAGAAACCATTATTTCGCGCAAAAACAACATCATTATGCGCATTGATGTAATTTACTGACCGATGGCGAAAGTCGCCTCATTGAGTGCGGAGAATGCATTGCCGGAGAACACTCTGGCCTTGACATGCACACCGTAGTTAAGTGTGATCGGATCTGTGAACTGAATTGCATTTTCTGAGATGCTCGGATCGGCACCACCTGTGAAGTGTCCGGCAACCAATTCTGCGCTGATTAGAAAGTCGGAGCTGCCAAGAGATGTATTCAATCCATGGATTGCGAGGATGTTGTCGCCCTGATGGAGTGCTTCGACATACGAGGATATGTCGAAAGATTGCAGTCCCCCCGCCTCGTGACCTCCTGACGAATATGAATTCCATCCCGGCGTGCCGCTGACCAGGGCCCTCTGGACTTCCACCCCGTTGATATAGGCGACAAAACCATCGTCATACCTGACTTTGAGCGTTAGAAAGTCGTGACTTTTAGGATCATTGCTGACCTTGAAGGGTATCCGGATATAGCAGCCGGGACGGCGGTTGTACATTTGTGCTTCGACATCGAGCGAGATATAGCTCTGGTAGCCGGAACTCCTTTCGTATCCAACGCCGCCGGGCGAGCCGGAGACAGGAGTCCAGCCTGAATCATTAAAGGTACTGGAACCTTTCCATGCACTGTTAATCTCTTCGGTTGGAACGAGCACCTGCTTGGGAGAGCTTTCGGCTACAAAGGTTGTGTCGAAAATCTGCTGTGGCGGGATACCTGGGACACCGGGATCTGTGCCGTCCATAGTGTAATAAATCAACGCTGATCTGTTGGGGCTAATGATTGTCAGGACGTCACCAGCTGAAATATATCCGCCGTGCTGATAAGAGCCGTTGATATAGAAAATCGGCGCATCAAGGGTAAGGTTGAATAAGCCATTGTCAGCAAAAGCCGCCAGAACCTTCGCCTCGCGGTTCGGAATGAACCGGTCGGGGACGAATCTCACAGGATACCGTGATGTCTCCGGAAGAACGTCGGAGACCTCGGCGAAGACTTCCCACCACTTGTCCAACAGGTGCGATTCGGTGAGGATGCCGCCGTTGCGAAAGTGCTTGTGGACACGGTCGGCGAAAAGCTGCCGGAAGCCGGCGTTGGCTTTCAGCGCCCGGTACAGCCGGGAGACCGGATCGGTCATATGATTTAGTCCCGGATTAGATGACCATGTGGGAAAATCCTCGAACGCCGTCAGCCCGAAATCACTGCCCACGGCCCATGTCTCGGCGAGACCTTCGGCGTCCCAGACGGAAAACCTGAATTTGCCGGTTTCCGACCTTTCGCGATGAACGTCCCAGTTATTGCCGGGCCAGTCGAAGTTGGCAATGTAGATTTCCAGAATCAAAAAGTCCACGAACGTAGGGATATCGAACTTGCCGGCAACGTACTCGTATTCAGAGATATTGGCAAGGTCGTGGCTGTCGGCGTAATTGAGCAGGTCGTTCCATTCCTGTGTTGAGCCGTCCCGTAGCCCGGACTGGGTAATCACATCGAACTCGTTGTCGGTGCCGTACCATTCCTGGAAGAATTCCTGGTCGGCTCGGGCTGTGGGATTGTAGAAGCCTTTGTAGTCGCCGTTGAGATAAAGATTGGCGAACGTCCCTGTCACCTGTACCGCCCCCATTTCCCTGAAAAGGCGCCGGGCCCATTCATCCTTGACGAAGGGAGCGCAGGCATCGTTGTGCCCGCCTCGCAGCACGATGCTCTGGAAGCTGTAGATGTCAATGAACGGAAAGAACGGGTACTCAAAGCGGTTGTCGCCGTAGATGCTGCGGAAAAAGAGATTGAAGCTGAATTTATTGCTGTTCATGCTGGGCCAGCCGTTCCAGCAGGTTAACCAGTCGTCTCCGCGGGTGTAACGTGGCCGCGTGTAATCGCTGCCGTGGACACGTATCCCGCAGTTCATTTGGAGATTCATGCCGGTTTGCGGATCGATGATTTCGAACGAGACCGGGCGTTCGTATTCTCTTCCTCGCCGTATCGGATTATTGTAGCTGCCCGGTCCGTCGGAGCGCCATACTCCATCGCCGCCATAATATCCGCCGACGATGGCCATGATGCCGTCAGGTTCGAACAGGGATTTGTGCTCGTCGCCTACAATTGACACGACCGGCATCGATTTGATTGCCTCACTGGCGTTGAATATGTACGTTTGTGTTATCGTGCGCGACGGCAGCCAGCCGTTTTTTATTGCCGCTGCACGCAGGCAGGTGGTTGAGTATATCCGTATGGCGCTGGTGTATTCCGAGCTGGTTGCGGAGGGTCGCTCATTTTCGATAGGTTCGCTGCCGTCCTTAGTAAAATATATCCTGGCTACATCGGTTTCGCTGGCGATTGTAGCGTAAAAACTGCTGTCGTAAAAACCTCGTTCGTGGTTAAATTTCGGATCCTCGACAATTCCCAGGTAAGCCTGTTGATTTTCCGCCGCCGGTGACGGCCTGATAAAGAAACGCAGATCATCGCCTGCATCCGGGTATCGGCCGTAAGAGGTGTCGGCAACTTGTTCACCGAATACGACTGCATCGATCATGGTACTTCCGTCGGAGGCGAATAGTCCGATCTCCTCTCCGTCTTTGGACAGACTAAATCCGATATGTAAAGGGCCGTCGCTAATGTCGTTATCAGCCCAGATTAGCAGGTATCCATGAGCTGAAACAGTGGTGTCGGTTGGTGAATTATCGGGAATCCACCACTTGGCTGGCTCGTTCAAATCGTCCGTCAGATACATCCCGCCGATATCGATGGCGGCCTCGCCGAAGTTATAGATTTCGAACCAGTCGTCGTAGTCACCCTGTGGGTCGGCGAATCCTCCATCGCTGCTGTTGGAAGCCATCAGTTCGTTAATAACAAGAGAAATATCGCTCTGGCCAAATGCTGGAGAGCAGATGCCTGTTCCCAAAATAATCAATGATAGCGTCCATATTCTCATCGTTTATGTACTCCGAAGAAGATTTTATCTATCTTAACATAAACGAGACGATAAATCAACGCTTCGATGCATGGACATTTTTCTGCTTTGTGGATTTGGGAAATGTTTCGAGCTGAATGTGACTATCGATGACCGCCATTTTCCAAGCGCCTGGGGTTCGAACAAAAAAGAAGCCGAGCAAAAAGCCGCATTCAACGCCTTGGTGGAATTAGGAGTCCTCGAAAAAACCGCTGAAAATCCCGCTGAATAGTTACCTGTACGGAAATCACGGCAATTGTTCTCGGCCTGATTCTTGGTATTTCCAATTCGTTCATTCCCGAAAGCGTTGTGCTGTTCGGGTAACCGTCATAGGCGGTTTCATCGTAGCCAGATAGTACAAAAAAGAAGTGAAAATCCTCGCCCAAACCAGCACTTTCAGTAGTAACTCAAAACAACAAACTCAACAACAGGATTAATCCTGTTTCTCAAATCGTAGGATGGGCAAATTTTTGCCCATGCTGTGATTCTAACCAACGTTTTTTACCTCCTAGTCGAAAAGGGTTGGTCCTGTAGTTGGCTTCATCTTTTTGGATTTGATTTTCGGATACAAGATACCAATAACTACCCAGGTTTTTGGATGTGCTAGGATAGTACCTACGTAGAAATATGTGTCCTTGTCAGGACCGCATAGATCATTCAAGAATTTGTCCCGGACCTTCTGGGAAGCTTCCTTGTGTGAACATCCTTTATCCACCATCTTCCAGAATAGCGCTCCTACTTCCCAGTCTTCAATCATCATTTTATGTTTTCCTTTGCATCGCGAGTCATCACATTCAAAGCAGTAATGGAACTTAAAGGGCAACTTACGAGGTGGTAAAAGTGTTTTTTTGCGGTATTCAAATAGTCGTTGTTGCTTTAATGCATGAAGGAACTTTGTCGACCATTCAGGATTGTCAGGAGTGATGACCAAGTCGTGTACTTTCTTGGGCTTGAATATACCTAGCGATGTGCAATCCTTAACTCGTTGGTCGTTAAGATCTTCCATGGAGCGTGCTTTACACTTCAATACATAACGTGCACGCTCATCCCAATTATCATGAGTACTTGGTATTGGTTCACCAAGTGTTCTGATTGAATCGCTCTGGGGCCTATAGCTTTCTTTGCGTACATCACGACCCTGATGTTTCTCAGCCAACACTTCAATCCACTGATATTTCTTGTATTGCTGAGTATAAGGGAGATCTCTGAAGTTGATTGGGTAAAGACGAACGAATTTGCCTGCCTCGGTGACGCCTGCAGTACATACTAGTTCGTCGTACTTTTTCGATGGAATGGGGTAGGTCTTGACCGTGATCAGGACTTTCAGCTTCTCTTTTCGACCTCGTTCCATTATATGTGATTAACCTCTAAACCGGTCTCCTGAGCAATAGCCTCCGCCAACCGGCTTCGATGACAACAACGAACGTCTTTTTCCACACATACCAGGACGGCGGGTGTTTCCTTCATTAACATGGCAACCTTATCAATAATGTTCCCCAGATTCGGTATCATCTCTTGTTCATATTTTTTCATAAGGCGCTGATAGGAATCGAAGTTGGAAAGATTGACCCGGTACTTTCTGGGTATGCCCAGCTTAGGCATATGGCAATAATCAAAGTCGAGACGCATGGCAATCTCACTTAATTGCTTCTTCGAAAAACCATATCTACGTGAAATCGGATTCGCTCTCACATCAATCAGCATTCGGATCCTGTTTTTCAGGAGTAGATTGAAAAAAGCATCAACCGATTTTCCTTCATACCCTACAGTGTATACCGCAGGGCATGTTTTCTTCGTATGCTCTGTGGATTTGGGCCGCAAGTCGGTTAGTTCGCTCTTTGTTGCATACCAGGGGTAGCGAGTATAAACATCTTCCACGAGGTTTGTCTGACTTTTCCCGCAGTATTGACGGGCAATTTTATCCACTGCTTCAAGGAATACAGTTGACAGTTCATCAATTTTCTCTTTTGCAAGGCCTACGGTTCTCTCGCAGAGTGCGATGTGTTCCTCATCTGGTATCACATAGCCGTCTTGCCTCAGATTCGCTAGCTCTCGGTACAGAGTAAACGAGAAAGGGCCATACTTGTATGGGATGAAGTCGTAAAATGTCGACTCGTCTTTCAGAACCGTTTCCTGACGCAGTAAGAACACAAGCTTCACAAAGACTGTTGGACTCAACGGTCTTTTTGCTCGTGAAAGGAGTGCAAGGATTGCTTTTTGTCGTATCAGCACTTTATTTTTCCTTACGAAAACTAAGGACAGTTTTGAATAATATTCCGATTAGGTCATCAAGAAAAAGGTTTCCCATAACTAGTATTTATGTTGATGACATTATTTATATGAAAAGTGGCCCTATTACATTATTATATAAAATCGGCAATGTAAGTAACAACTCTGAAATATTTTTATTATTAGTTATTAGGAACAGTGGGGCTGTTGAAAAAGTCAGTGTTTTCCTTTATACAGATTATTCTTCATCCAACTTTTCTCAACACACATTTTCTTCTAAAACTGAAAGGAACTTTACTTATCACAACATCAAATCGC
>Ga0180438_10008663_pt1 | contig 12880 bp, 12 predicted proteins | sample SS_ome_12_FD_132455 | JGI IMG/M metagenome (GOLD analysis project Ga0180438, IMG submission 132455) | Hypersaline lake sediment archaeal communities from the Salton Sea, California, USA - SS_3_D_2 metaG | ecosystem: Environmental > Aquatic > Non-marine Saline and Alkaline > Hypersaline >...
ACGCCTGCGACCCCAGATCCGCGCGAACGTCCGGTACCACGTCAAGCAGGCAGGCGTCAACGCCATGCGCGACATGAAGCCTGTGATTCGGGAGGCCCGGAAGGACATCGGGGATCTCCTCCGTGGGTACCTCGCCGGCACCGTATCGTACAAGCAACTCCAGGAAGACAGCGCCGGGCACTGGATGATCGCCTACAGCAAGATCCGGGATATCGGCCGCAAGGCGTCCGCTGTCGAGCGGTTCACCCCTGCCCCCCAGACCTTGGCGGAAGAGGAGCGGTGGTTCCGCGGCGCGGTGCGAGAGGAGCTCGGGTACTGGCAGCTGTTCATGGAAGAGGTGCAGCGGCGCAAGGGCCGCGAGAGCTTCGATGAGGCTCGTGTGTGGCAGCGGTTCGAGAACTACGTCAAGGCGCTCCGTTTCATGTACGAGTCGGCGCGCATCGTGTCGCTCCCTCCCCAGGTTCTCCTTTACTGGATGGGGCCCAAGCCGAACGATCCGAAGCAGAAGGGCAGGATCTGCCCAGGCTGCGTCTACATGATGGAGCGGAGCCCGTTCACGAAGGCCACTATCCCGGCCGTTCCGCGGGATGGTTCGACCTCGTGCCTCACGAACTGCCGACACCGCGTCGTGATGCGCGTGGCGCACCCCATCGACGTGCAGAAACGTGAGCAGACCCTACCGAAGCGGAAGATGATGGTCGAGTCTTTGAAGCGCATTCAGGAAGCGGACCACGGCCCAGGCCGAAAGGAGCGCGCGCGCAACCTGGCGAAACGCCTGGCGCGCCAGCGGCCCAAGGCCCAGAACCCGTTTAGGGGGAAGCGAATGCCAAAGAACCCTACGGTCCCTCCGGCGGGCGTGATGCCCCCGCTCGCGGACGAGCGCCAGAGGTCCAGGACGGCCCGCAATCGGTTCGGGCTGACTGAGGGCGTGCTGGTGGACCCTGGTACGCTGAATCCTGGCGCGGCATCCGCGTTCTTCATCGAGCTCAACCAGGATTTCGACAGGCGCGGGGAGCCTCCGTACCTCACTTGGTTCCTACCGGACGGCACCGAGCGTGGGGCTGTGCTGTTCGGCCGCGACCGCACACTACGTGAGGCCGAGCGCATCGCGGCGAAGTTCTCGCGGCGCTTTGGGATTCCGGTCGTGCGTGGCTACAAAGGGGAACGCCCTAGCGTTGCTGAGGCTTACCTGTCCGGCGTCCAGCCACGCTCGATCCTGGAGCAGTTCCATCCGGAGTCGAGCGCGCACAAGACCATCGACCTGTACTACATCGCCAAGATGTTGGCGACCGCGGCGAAGGAGCGGCCGCTGAATGTGCCCTACCTCCGCGGGCTATTGGATCGCCTGGTGGCCGCGCTTGAGCTGACGGTGCTAGGCGTGCGCGGGCGGCCGGCTGCAATGCGCTTCTCCGATCTGTTGCGCGGCGCACTGGAGGATCTGTGGGACGCGCTGGAGGAGGCTGGCGTGTCTTCTGAGTCTACCGAAGTGATCGGGGCGATGATCGGGGAGGGTGTGTGACGGACATTCTCCGGGCCATGGCGGAGGGCTTCGGGGGCGAGGACGAGACGGACAGCAGAACCGTCTACACCTTCACGGTTCCGGGGCCCCCGAGACCCTGGAAAGCGCCCGACGTGTTCCGCGGCAAGACAAAAGAGGGGCGGACATTCACCAGGGGGGTGAAGCCGGAGCGCACTAGGACCTACCAGAGTCGGGTGGCGCTGTTCGCATCGCAGTCGTGCGGTTCACCAATCCGGGGACCGGTGACGTTCATCTTGGATATCTATCTCCATCGGCCAAAGAAATTCGCTAAGGACTTGAAGGAGTGGCAAAATCACCCCGGCCGCGTCCCTTGCCCGAAGAAGGTGGTGGATCTCGGGAACGTGGAGAAGGCCGTCGAGGACGCGCTCCAGGGAATCGCCTACATGAACGACGCCCAGATCGTTAGGAAGCACACCGCGAAGTGGTACCACGAGATCGACGGGGCCCCCAGGGCGGAGATCACCGTGAAGGAGTGGCGGAATGGCGGCTGATGAGGAGAAGGTCGGCCTCGTTGTGGTCGGGTTGAACCGGTACACCCACGACGCATTCGCATCCGCGTTTCATCAGGCGTTCCTTGAGGTGATGGAGGCGCGGGTACCGCCTGGGCAAACACAGCGCGGCGTGTTTCGTGCGCTCCGCGACCTACGCTCCGACAAAGGGCATACGGCGGTCTTGTTCAGGGCGCTGAAAATCCTTCTGGGAAGCCCACCGCACGAGGGTGACGGCATTGTAGTGGCCGTTTTCCCACTCCCCGTTGACAATCATACCTCCATACAGTAAAGTCTAGGTTGTTGCGTTTACCGCAGGAGGCGAGAGTGAGCGATACCGTAGATCGAGGGGCCGAGAAGGCCCTACTTCTGTCGCGCATTTGTATCCTGAAGGCGAGAATCAAGGCGCTAGAGGCCCTTGTGGACGAAGACCGAGCCCGCCTGGAGCTGATGCTCTCCGAGGACAACCAGGACAGGTTCGGGGTTGACCAGGGCCGCGCATCTTTCGGGTCGAAGAGGTCGTTCGTGGTCAAAGACCCCAAGCGCCTGGTTGAGTTGATCCCAGTCGAAGAGATTGCGTCGGCCTTCAAGCCTACCGCGGCCTTCGTTGACGGAGCGAAGAAGGCTGGCATCGAGATCATGGAGGCCGTGAGGGTGGAGCACTCGCCCACCTTCACCGTGGAACGTGCCCGTACCAAGGAGGCGAAGGAGCGCCAGCAGCAGATCATCGAGGACACCAAGGAGTCGGCGGCCAGGGCGGCGGATGAGATCGCCCAGCGTCTACTCAAAGCGAAGGGAGCGAGCAAGTGAAGATTCGGGAAGTTGTCAAGGCGGCGAAGGCCGCTGGTATGAGCGCCACCATCATCGTACTGCATCAGGATGGGGATGACCTCGTGGAGGCACCGGAGGATGGCGAAGACATCGCCTACGCCGAAGGCGCTCTGAAGAACGGCGACGTGCTCACGCAGCACGGGAGGGTGCAGCAGCTCCTCCAGGAGCGGGACGCCGCCCGCGCGGAAGTAGAGAAGTTGCTGGCCGAGAAGGCCGAGGCCCCGCCCGATGGCGCTGCGCCGTGGGGGGCGGACCCAGAGGAACTCACCAAGGCGAAGCAGACCATCGCGGAGCTGGAGTGCACCATCGAGACGTACAAGGCGGACCTCGCCAAGGCGCAGGCGTGTACCGTGCCAGTCGGAGCGCCTACGGACAGCGCCGATGAGGCCGACCTCCCCATGGCGTCCTTCGAGAACTACCCTATCGATGTCCTCGGCCTGGAGAAGAAGGAGTACAAGGGCTGTCAGAAGGCCGGGTGCAAAACGGTGGGTGATGTGAAGGTCGCTCTCATGGAGGGGAAGCTCAAGGAAGCCAAGCTGCCGAAGGATTCCATCATCACGGTGGCCAACAAGCTGCTCGGGGCGGCTCCAAGTTCCAGGGCGGAGGCCCCCCAGGCTGCGCAGGAGGTATCTTCTACCGCGCCGGCCGGCCATGAGGACCGTTCGTGGGATGCCAGGTTGCAAGCCGCGTTCAAGAAGGAGGAGCGTGTCCGCGAGTTCCGTATCGTGTACGACCAGATGCTGGGCCAACGCAAACAGCTGGAAGGGCAGGCCCCCACGCCCGACATCGGCGTACAGCTCGAAGAGCTGGAGAAGCGGATGGTCACCCAGGACAAGATGCTCCGCATGTACGAGGGCCAGCTCTCCGCGGTTCTCTGGTCGATGGGTCTGCCGCACGACATCAGCAAGGTGAAGTCGGTGGACGGATCTTTACAGGCCGCCGGGTTGGCGCACTTGATGCGGGAGACCCCGGCCCCGGAGGCGAAGTAGGTGCCGGAGAAGCTGACGCCGGGCGAGGAGTTGGCCAGGCAGCGAGCTGAGGAGAAGGTGCGGGCTGAGTATGAGGCCAAGCACCGGCAGGATGCGGCGGAGGAGATCGCCCGCGCCAAGCTGGCGATCTCCATCCTGCTGTTCCTGCTGGTCTGTGGGGGCGTCCCCCTGTTCGGCCTGGTGCTCGGCTTGGCCGTCAGGGGGTTCCGGTGGGCCGCAGGCTACTAGACGCTGCTCTGTCCGCCGATGGTGCCCTCAGCTTCTGGCCGGCGGTAGATTACGAGCCAGGTCTCGCCCGCGTAGTTGTCGCCGTTGAGCTCGGTGAGCTCACCGACTCCATCGGCGTTCTCCAGCGTCACGCTGTAGTTCGTTCCGGGGACAGGGTTGGGCGTAGTCACGCTCCACGCCCCACTTGCGGTGACGTAGGAGAAGATGTGGACGATGTTGGCCACTGCGAAGCTCAGTGGCACCGTGGCGAGGGCTCCCGGCCCGGTGATCTTCTCGAAGATTGCACCTTCCAGCTCGGTGAGCACGAGAGGTGCGAGAGCAGTGGTGGGCCAACGACGGCCAACGTCGCCAGCGTTAGAGATGGTTCCCGACATTACAAACCTCCTGGTATTCGGGGGTGTTCATGACCCCACATGATCCACACGGCTCGGCGCTCCGCGTCACCGATGAACAGCAGGCTATCATAGCACATCCCGGCGGGCCAGCTCTCGTCTTGGCCGGCGCTGGGAGCGGGAAGACCACAACGCTCTTACTGCGCATCCGGGCGCTGATCTCTTGGGGCGTGGACCCCAGGTCCATCCTGATGGTCACGTTCTCCCGCCGCGGGGCGGCCGACATGCGCCAGCGCGCCACTAGGCTCGGGGTCCCTTCCGGCGTCCAGTACAGGACCCTACATTCCGTGGCACTGGAGATCATCCGTAGCGCGGATACCAAGCGAGATCCAATCGTTCCGAAGCGGTGGCAGGTTGTTCGGGTCATCCGGGATGAGCTCCTGGCCATTGAGCGGGACCTCGGGCCGCGCTCGAAGAAGCCCATTCCAGGCCGGCGGGATGTCCTCCGCGAGATTGGTATGGCAAAGGCCCATATGATCTGGCCCGATGAGGTGGACCTCGCAACCGGGGAGGTGGTGCGCCCTGGTGCTTGGGAATCTTCTGTTGATGGGAAGACCTACCCGCAGTTTGTCGAGTGGGCTATGTGCCGGGACCGGCTGCCGCTGGACGATTGGACAGCCGAGGTGGTGGCGCGCTGCTATGACGCTCTGGAGCGGGCCGCGACCGCTCCTGAAGCCGCCGGCTTTGACCGGGACGCTGGCAGCCGATGGGTCACCTTCGACGATATGGTGGCGCTGGTCGGCCGGGCCGTCCTCCGGTGCGAGGAGTGGGTGAAGCCGTGGTTCGGGCGCTTCGCCTACGTCCTCGTCGATGAGGTCCAGGACAACGCGCCGGTGAACTGGCCAGCGTGCGAGTTCCTGGCCGGCAACGGCCGCCAGGTGATGGCGGTTGGGGATGACATGCAGTCCATCTTCGGGTTCCGCGGAGCCCAGCCCGAGCTCATGCGGACCTTTCTGAAGCGTCACCCCGACGCCCAGGTCTACCCGCTCTCCACGAACTTCCGCTCCGGCCAGGTCATCATCGACGCTGCGAACGCGCTGCTCGTGCACGCTGAGGACCGGATGACGCCTGACCTGGTGTGCGGCACCGGGAGAGAGGGCATGATATCGGCGGCGGGGTACAGCGACCCTGAGCATGAGGCGGTCGAGGTGGTAGGCTCCGTCCTCACCGACATTCGGGACGGCATTGACCCGGACGACATCGCGGTGCTGTACCGCATCAACGCCTGCTCTGGTCCCCTGGAGATCGAGGCCATCAAGGCCGGCCTCCCCTACCGGATCGCTGGGTCCTCCTTCTTCCGACGTGGAGAGATCCGGGCGGCCATTGGGTACCTCGGTGTGTGTATGGACCCGGACGATTCCGATTCTTGGAAGGGGTGCGCGAACGCTCCGACACGTTACCTGGGAAACAAGTTCTTCGACGCCAACCCCACGCTGTCGGCCGCAAAGGAGAGCATGGACCTCGGAGAGCTTGGAAGGTGGGCCCGCTCAGTCCGCCAGGCCATCAAGGCCGTGAGGGCCGTGCGGGACCGGCTAGACCTCGGTGGGGAGAAGGGGCTCCGCGCCGCGCTCACCTACGTGTTCGAGGACCTTGGGGTCAGAAAGCACTTCCGCGAGGACGGTGCTCAGGAAGACGATGAGACGGATGTGGACGAGGCGTGCGCCGCGTTGGTCCACTGCGCCACCACTCTTCAGGACCCGGCCGCTCTCGTGTCCTATGCGAAGGAGATGGCCGACACGGCCATTGAGGATTACCACGGGGATCGTGACCGGCTGCCGCGTGTCACCTTCAGCTCGATCCACAAGGCGAAGGGGCTGGAATGGCGGCTGGTCTACATCACGGCAGCTGCCCCCGGAGTGCTCCCGCTGACGCACGCTCCGCTCGAAGAGGAGCGCCGCCTGTTCTACGTCGCTCAGACCCGCGCGAAGGACAGGTGCCATATCTCGTGGGGTGAGATGTCGTCACACGGCCAGGTGGTAGGTCCATCTCGATTCATCGAGGAGTCTGGCCTTGAGGCCGAGCCAGAGGAGTTTGCCGAGGACGCCGATTGTTCCGATGACGATATGCTGGCGAAAGCTGCGGAAGACTTCTAGGATGTAGGTACGCTTCTCCTGGGTTGCTCGCCCAGGAATTGCTCGCTCCGGGGGGCCATTACTGGCCCCCCACTCCTTTCCCTTGGTAACATGGTGGGAGGAGGCGAGCGAGATGAGCTTCGGAGCTGGACACGGCACCCCATTCGGCGGCGGCATCCCGGTCCCAGTCTCATCGCCGGTATCAGAGGTTGGCGGCGACTACATCACCTTCGATTTCAGCGATGACCCGGACGGACCTCTTCCGGGCAAGTGGGCCTACTACATCCTGACGACGGACGGCGGAGTCATTACCGGTTCGCCAGAGCCGGACTCTCTCCAGTACTTCAGGGTGTCTGACGGCCTGGGGTGGTGGCGGTACCAGCGGGCCCCGCAAACAGGCTCCCCGTTCGAGGAGCATGGCGTGGCCGCCTCTCCGCTCGGTATCCTACAGGGACGCAACGCGGAGCTGGCCGTGGCCTTTCGCACCCCGTTGGATCTGTTCGAGCCGCTGTATGATGGGTTCTATCTTGAGGTGACAGCTGGGCTACGAACGTCCGACGACGGCGTGAACTACATCGGGGCGCGGGTTCGCTCCGAGTGGGCGGCCGGCAGTGGGTGGACCACACCGGTTGCCTTCGAGATCGTCCAGGCGGCAGGTGCTCCCGCTGCGGTGCTAGCGTCAGCGACGTGGGACCATGGGCCCAAGGTGATGGATCTCTGGCGGGCCGGTCAGCTGGCCGAGGTGCGCGTGCGCTTACGTGGCTCCGCGATGGAGGCGTGGTTGAGTGGGGCGCAGGCACATCTCACGGTTGACCCGGTGACTGTGAACGAGAATGCGCAACCCATTATCGTGGCGCGCATCTACCGCACGGACGGCTCTGTCATCGAGCCGATACAGGCCATTGCCGGCATCCAGCTCAAGACGCTCAGGGACCTGGAGAGGTTGGGGGCTCCGCCTCAGTTCGAGCCGAGAAACGTGGAACTGGAAAGCCCACCCCTTCCGATGCTACGATTGCCGCTCCGGGACCTGGTGGCCGCCGGCCATTTCGTGCGCACCGGCTCCAGGACCTACCGGGCGACGGAAGACGTGGAGGTGGAGTTCATGGGCCAGGGGTACACCTTCAATGAGGGCGTTACCGTCAGGTCCATCGACCCCATCGAGAACCAGGACTTCGTTACCGTGGCCGTCGATTACGCCGGCATCCGCAGCGAGCGGGAGAGGTAGGCCGTGGTCATTACGGCTGTGCGGATTGACAGCGTGACCCCCCGCGGCGGCGGCGATGGTACCCAGGTCGTCGTGCTTGGCAGCGGCTTCGGGATCGTCGCCGGCACTGTAACGCTTGACCCTCTCGGAACGTATGGTAGCCCGTTCTCCGCCACCATCACACTCTGGCAGGATGACGAGATCAACTACATGATCCCCGCCGGGTTCTCTAGCCTGGATCGTGGGGACAAGTTCCACCTGGTCTACATCGCCAAGCCCGGCAACTCGGACGGCCGCACGCATCGGTGGTGGCTGCCGGCGTACAACCTCGCCCTCAACATTCCCCCGACCGCCATCGGCCTCGACTATCAGTGGCCGAACCTGGAGGAGGGGACTGATGATGAGAACCAGGACAACCCGCTATTCTTCCAGGCCGCGGACTTCAACCGGCTACTCGACAACCATCTCTCGCTGTTGCAGTTGGTTGTCGATAACGCGCCGGATCGGAAAGACGCTTGCCAGGCCGCGAGTATTGGGGCTGTCGCCGGGTCCTACGACTCTGTTGGGGGCGCGTCCGGCCGCGGCCGCTACACCGGGATGCCCAACTCAGTGGATGCTGTCCCCCTTGGGGCCGGGTTCCGTGTCCTTTTGAAGAACCAGCTCAACAAGGATGAGAACGGCATCTGGGAAGTGCTCACACCAGGCAGCGGGGCCGATGGGGTCTGGGAGCGCGCACCTGATTTTGACACTGACACCGAGGTGACATCCGGGGCCTACACGAACATCATATCCGGCGGTGCGAACCAAGGTACCGGGTGGTTGCTCATCACCCCGGACCCCATCACCATCGGCGGCCCGACAGGCACTGGCCTGGACTGGATTCAGTTCGGGTCCGGCAGTGTCATATCTGGCGTTGGAGAGTACCCAGTCCTGCCGGCGGACGTATCCGTTGGGGTCAGGGATTGGGTGCGTATCGATGGTTTCGGGGTGGTCCAGAAGGCGAGCGCGGACACCCCTTCTACTGTGCCGGCCATTGGCGTGGTGCGCGCGAAACCCACGAACACGACGGCTATTGTGAAGTACGCCGGGACCCAGGACGGGTTCTCCGGTTTGACGCCTGGGCAGTTTGTGTTTCTAAATGCGGTCCCAGGCGGCTACACACAGAACCCGGCCGTTGACCTGTCCGGCCCGCAGGATGTCATCCAGCGGCTTGGCCTGGCCAGAACGACCACAGAAATTCTTGTCTTGGTGGACCTGTCCACAATCAACTTGCCGTAGGGGCGGACTGCGGCGGAGGAGAAGTAGATGTCTGATCTCTCTGCTATTGCTCTGACTGCGAACAAGCAGGGCACTACGGTGCCGAACCCAACCTCTGATGCGCTTGTGTGCCCGGCCGGGCTGAAGGGGCCGGACGGAACCACGTTCGCCATCTCGGCGGTGAACGCTGGGATGACTCTGAACCCAGGTAGCAGTGGGGCCATGTCCATCGGCACGGCTGGCGCGTCCCTCACCCTCGGCCAGACTGGCGTTGATCTCACGCTGAACTCTGATGACATCGTGTTCGCCAAAGAGGTGAACCATGTGCTTCAGGTGACGACCACGACCACCTCCGACACCGCCGGGGGCGTTCTACAAGTCATCGGCGGTGCTGGCGACGGATCTGGCGCGGGCGGTGAGTTCGCTGGCATCGGTGGTGCAGGTGGTGCTACCGGAACCGGTGGCGAGTCGAAGCTCTGGGGTGGTGCTGGTGGCGCTACTTCTGGGAACGGTGGCCTCGTTGACATCAACGGCGGGGACGCGACTTCTGGTACGGGCGGCGCGGTAGACATCGACGCAGGCTCCTCAAGTTCGGGTGCTGGTGGCGATGTCACGATCCACGCCGGAAACGCTGGGACATCGGGCAACGGCGGTGCCGTGACCATCGATGCCGGGGCGCTCGCTGGCGGCGGCACGGATGGCATCATCACCATCGGCGGCACAAACGCCGAGAGCGTGACCATCGGGCGTGCCACTAAGACCACGACCGTCAACGGCACCCTCGCCGCGAACGACATCAACATGACGAACGGTCAGATCGACAGCACAGGTACGCTGGACATCGAGGCTACCGGAGTCATCCAGATCGGCAACGATGCGGTCGCTGCGGCGATCAACATCGGAACCGGCGCGGCGGCTCGGGCCATCTCCATCGGCAACGCGGCCTCCGCTTCCCTGACGTTGGAGGCTGGGGTGGGTGCGCTCAACATGAGCGCGGACGCCGCATCTACGTGGTCCATTGGCGGCTCGCTGAATTTCGATCTCCTCGGTGGACTCGACATGGATGTGACGGGTGCCGCAGACATCGACGCATCCACTACCATCACCATCGGCGGCACGAATGCTACCGGAGTGAACGTCGGGCGCACTGGTCAGACCACGACCATCAAGGGCGACCTGGTAGTGGACGGCACGACCACGACCGTTCACTCCGAGAACGTGAACATCGCGGACAACCACCTGAACCTGAACGCTGGCTACACGACGGTCTCGGCTCAGACTGGCGGTCTCGATGTCAACTACCTGCCGACCGCCACCACGGACACGTCCACGACGGGCGGTTTCGCCGCTGGTGGCCTGACGGTCAACACGGTCGGCGCGGCCACGTTCGCCGCCAACGATTTCATCCAGGTGTCCGGCGCGGCCAACCCGAACAACGATGGCATCTACGAGGTGGCCAGTCACGCCGCGAACGTGCTCACCATCAAGAGCTCCCCGGTCTTCGCCTTCTGCAACAATGCCTTTACGGTGGACACGACCGACACGAGCGCCGTCATCACGAAGATCAACGTGGCGCTGCTCCAGTGCAAGACGGATGGCGTGTTCCAGACTGGCAAGGGCGCGGACTCCGCCACCATGACGGCCTCGCTCGCGGACATCGCTTCCGCCACCCTCGGTTGGGATGACGTGCTCGGAAACGACGCGCACTCCGGGGCGAATGACGCCTACGTGGATGACGACCAGGTGCTCTACTTCGGAACCGGCGGCGATGGTGCGATGACCTTCGTTTCAGCGTCTAGCACTTGGACGTTCGATCTCGCCGGGGCTGGTGGCATCGAAATCAACGCGAGTACCGGGCCTATCAGGATCGGAAACGACGCTGTTGCTGAGAACATCTTTATCGGCAGCGCGGGCGACCGTGAAATCCAGATTGGAAGTACCTCGATTACTGGCCAAGTGCTGATTGAGTCCGGCCCCGGGAGTACTATTGACATCGGCGTTGCCGGGAACACCCACACAATCAGCATTGGGACGGGCGCAGCGTCTCAGATCGTTCAGATTGGTTCCGGTAACACTACGTCCTCCGCTTCGCTCGATGCGGGAACAGGTGGCATCACCATCGGCGGGAGCTCCGCCGCGAGGACCATCGCTATTGGCAACACTGGCGCAGTCCAGACCATCAACATGGCCACCTCTTCCCAAGCACACATCATTTCGATTGGGGATGGGAATGGGGCTGGCAACGCTTCCTCCCTGAGCCTCGACGCCGGAACTGGCGGGATCGACATCGGGACTAGCGCCGACGCTCGGACGATCAACGTAGGAACGGGTGCAGCCGCGCAGACCATCAACATCGGGACGGGGGCCGCTGCCCACGTCATCACTATCGGTAACGACGGCGCGAACGCGGCGGCGGTGACGGTGAAGTCCGGCACCACCGGGGACATCACGTTCGATGCCCGCGGCATGACCACCCCGATGGCCCTCAACACGAACGCCGAGAAGGATCTCGTGGGATTCACCGCGACGGCCCTCATCCCGGCGCTGAACGAGTTGAAGGCCGACCAGACTGGGAACGCCCTCGAAGAGACCGTCACGGCTGGCGAAGCTCTCGCCATCTACCGTCTCGTGTTCCTGGACACCACTGACAGCGCAGAGGCCAAGGCCGCAGATGCTGACGTGGCCGCTGAGGGGCACGTCTACGGTGTCACGACCGCAGCCATTGGCGACGGCAGCACCGGCACCGTCATCACCCACGGGCGCGCTCGGGTGAAGTTCATCACGGGCGGAGCTCCCACGGTCGGCAACCCGTGCTTCCTCAGCCTCACGGCCGGCGAAGCTACCGACGATGTGAGCGCGTTCACGAGCGGCGACAGCATCGTCCGCTTGGGGATCATCTACGACATCACGAACTACGCAGGCGGCGACACGGACGAGACGTGTCAGGTGACGCTGAACATCGCGCCGCCGATCCTGCTCAGTTAGGACTTGGGGGTTGGGGGCCGGGTAACCGGCCCCCTAAGCCACAACATTGAAAGGTAGGCGGAGAATGACTGACGAGAAGACGACGGAGACGGCGGAGGAGCCCAGGGTCATCGACATGGTGACGGAGCGCAAGCCCGGCGAGAAGCCGGCCGAGCCCCAGGTGGTAGAGTTGCGGGATGAGGTGAGCCTCCTCCGCGGGCAGATCATCCTCCTACAGAACCAGCTCACCGCGGCCATCGATGCGAAGTACGCGGCCCTGGCCCAGCTGGAGAAGCAGCCCACCATGGAGAAGCAGCAGCAGATCCTCGTGGACCTCGGAGTCGCCGGGAAGAACGTCAGCCTCAACGTGAACGATGAGCGGGTGGCGATCATCCCGAACGTGCCCCAGAGGGGGTAGGCGATGGCTGACGAGCCGATGAGCGTCGATACTGCGACCGGAGGCATCAAGGCGGGAGCTGTCGGCGGCGATGGGAAGCAGAACATCCGCCTTCGGGTGGATGGCGCGTACTATGCTCAGGCGAGTGTCGATAAGGCGCTCGCCATTCGCGCGTTCCCGATCACCGGGGTCAAGATGCTCCGCGGGACTGCTGGGGACTCAGGCACAACCACGGTGGACATCCACAAGAACGGTACGACGATCTTCACGACGCAAGGCAACCGTCCAAGTGCCGCCTACACGGACGGTGACGACCATGTGGACAGCGCGACTCCCGACGTGACTTCTGTGGCCGCCAACGACGTGTTCACGCTTGACATCGACGCCGCCGAAGGCGGAGGTGCTGCGGACATCATCGTAGAGATTTACGAGTAAGGAGGCGGTCGTGGGTGTTTTCACGTACGGAGATCGGAAGCAAGCGATTGCTCGCGGAGCCCTCCCAGGAGCAATTTTTCATC
>Ga0180438_10008664_pt1 | contig 12879 bp, 8 predicted proteins | sample SS_ome_12_FD_132455 | JGI IMG/M metagenome (GOLD analysis project Ga0180438, IMG submission 132455) | Hypersaline lake sediment archaeal communities from the Salton Sea, California, USA - SS_3_D_2 metaG | ecosystem: Environmental > Aquatic > Non-marine Saline and Alkaline > Hypersaline >...
ATCGTAGCGAGTCGTGTGTACCTGCCCCGGCGAAGTTCCGGGAGCGGAGCCGACGAACTCGCACTTGAGATACGGCGGCGGCGTTTCCGGTCCCAGCCGGTTCACGCGGACGTGGGCGGTCAACCGGTACAGCCGCCCCGGCTGGATCGGCCATTGGTCGGATACCGCGTAGTTCCATCCGACCGCGATGCGTCCCTGGACGCGCAGGCAGCCGGCGCTGTCCGGTGCCGCGCCGCCTCCTTCCTCGCGGGTCACTGTAATCGTGCCAGCACGCGGTTTCCACGCCTCCAAATCCGAGTCGAAACGGAACTTCACCGGAGGGTCCGCCGATTGCAGGAGCGAAGAATGAGCGAGGACGACGCACAAGACGGCGGCTTTCAGGGATAGCAGAACTTGGCTGCGATTCATGATTTCACTTCCGAATATCGTGCGATGAGTCAAGGGTGACAAACGACCGCCATCACGGCCAGGGGGACGCCCAGCCGGCGCTGGTCGAGCGATCTCGAATAGAGCACGCATAAGCCGCCCCGGGCGTCCTGGTTCACGTTCGGATACCAGTTGTAGATCGTGCCCGGGGCGCTGATCAGCCATGGTTGACTCTGCCATTGCCCGGCGGCAAATCGCCGCGCGTACAACTCGCCGGTCCGTTCCCGCTGGTCGCTGCCACAGTGCTTTTCCAGACCGTACGTGATCACCAATCCGTAAGGATGCGTGCGGGAATCGACGCTCAAGGCAGACGTGAAAACGTTTGCCTCCAGCTCCAGACCGGGCTCTGCAAGCGGCGGCTGGTAGTCGCCCGGGCGATATGGCGAATCGCATGACCGGTAACGGAGCGTGTTGTCCGCATCCACGTAGATCAAGTGCAGCCGTCGCGCCGTGGGGTCGAACTCGAGTGCCAGGCGGCGGTCGTCGCCGGCGACGGTCGTCAGATTGTCCGCCAGCAGAATCGCAGCGTTGCCCCAGGCGTCGCCGGCGAAAAGATTGCCGTACAGCTTGCCGTCCGTGGTCAACACGGAAGCGGCGTAGAGCTTGCCGTCATCCAGGGCCGCGGCGTCCATCGCGTGACGGCCGGCGACGGGGATGCAGACGCTCGGCGACTCCCACTGCGAAATATCATGGGGCCGCAAGCTGCGATGCGCCATTCCACCTTGTTGCTCGCGTGCAAATACCCACAGATGACCGGCGTCATCTTGAACGAGGTTCGAGTAATCGGGAGTGAAGCCGGGATCTATATCCTCCAGCCATTGAATCCTACGGCCTTCGATCCGACCCCGCTTGATTCGCCCTTCGTGCCGGTATTCATTCCTCCGCGCGGGATCCTTCGCGTAGGGAGCATTCACGTCGTAACGGCCCTGTGGGTAGAGAACGCAACACAGGTACACCGTATCGTCGACTTTCAGAACGTCGAAGCTGGTCGAGCCGTTCGGGGCCGGGGCCACGGCCTGTTTGGCGCGTTGCCATGTCTGGCCGTCGTCGACGGACGTCTGATACCGGAAGTCCTTGCCGTCGCTGTAGAAGATGAACCAGACACCGTCGTGCCGAAACGTCATGTGCTGAAACTGGCGCGTCGTGCAGTGGTTGTGGTCGATCGGTCCATCCACTTGCGCGGCAAAAGCAGGATCCGCAAGGTCCAGGAGGACGCCGATGAGGATCAGCAAGCCGCGGGCGGCGAAAGACGGCTTTCCTGGCAACACGTGGGCCATGGGCGTTCCTCGACGATTGCTGGTGGAGGCGTGATCGGTGGTGAGCGTTTTTGCGGCGCGCGGGCAAGAGTGCGTGCGGGCACAGGATTCTGTCCAGTCTACCGGGATAACGACACGTCGGTAACTGGTCGGCGGCGGCTGGCCGTCGTCGGTCAGCGCCACATCCGAAACAAATCAGAAGTCCGAAGTACAAAATACTCGAAGCTTCACCTATTGCACGGGGCCGGGTACGGCCTGGCAGTTGGCGGGCGTTTCGGCTCCCAGGCTGCCGTCAAAATGGAACAAGGCCAGCGTGGCGCTGTCCGCGTCCGGGCGTCTTGGCGGGACGAATGAATCACTATAACGGCGCACCGAGCTGATCCGCAATCCGTCGATCAGGGCGTCCGCCGGGCGGTAGCCGGTGTTCATCGCTCCGACTTGGACGGGATAGGGCAGCGGTTTCATCTTCAAAGGCTGATCGTTGGGATGCTTCGCACTGCCCAAGCAGCGGTCCGATGCCAGCCGCCCGTCGACGTACAGCGCCATCGCCGTCCGGCCGCCATCGTCCAGTTTCCATTGCAGGGCGACGTGATGCCACTGGCCGGCTTGCCAATCGCGGATACTGGCGTCCACCGAGCGAGATTCGTAGCTGGGATTCGAGAGAATCGCCGACAGATTGCCGGAAGAAACGTGCGAGACGGTCAGCGAACTGTGGTTGGACAGGTACAAATGGTCCGGCCGGACGGGACCGATGTTCAACAGCGCGTGCTCCAGGGATCCGCGCGGACCGGCGGCACGCGGAACGACGTCCCAGGCGGGCTGGACCCAGAACTCGATCGTGCCTTCCTCGACGTTCAACTTCGGCGGGTCCAGGGAACTGAAGTGGACCGGCATCGCCACCGCCTGGCCGGCGACTCCGGGGGCGAAGAGGCGATCGGCGGGCACGTCGGGCCGTCGCGGGTTGCCGAATCGGCGCTCGATACGCCAGACACCCTCGCGGCTGTCGACGACAAAAGTGCAGGCGACGCCGGGAACCTCGATCGGCACGGCGATCCGCAACGCCTGCTTCGGTGACCACCGCAGTTGAACCAGCGGCGCGGCGCCGATTTCGACCGAGCCCAACGGCCGTACGCCGTCGCTGTACTCCGCGGTGATCCGTACATCGTGCAGATTCGTGTCCGTTTCCAAAACAAGATCGCCGCCGAAGTAGGTCCCCGAGCCGTCGCCGATCGTCTCGTGGCCGAACGTCACCGGGCGCAGGGTGACGTCCACTTGAGCCTCGGGGCTCGGCGCTTCGGCACCAGCGAACCGCAGCGTGGCGAATTTTTCCACCGTCTGGAACTTGTCGCCGTCGAGGAACACGACCGCGTTCTGCTCGTGCTCGCCCTCGGGCCGAGTGTGAATGATGTTCCGGCAAAGGAGAACGCGCGCCGTCCCGCCAGGTTCCAGGGGCACGGCCACGTCCGCCCGTGGAATCGCCAATTCGGCCGTCCAGCGGTCGGCGGCGCGAGACACGTTCACTTGCGCCGTGCCGTTCCACTTGGGCGTGTACACGGTTCGGCCGTCGTCGGCCTTTTCCGTCCGGGCGTCGAAGACCGTGCCGCGCGAATCGATGATCCAGTGCACGGACTGGGCGGAACCGGCCCGGGGCGCCACGAGCACTTCCACGCTGTCGCACAGCCGGTATTGATCCGCCGCCGGCATCGCCGTCACAATCTCCGACGGATTGGGGTCGAAGCACTCCATCGCGACGTACAGGGTCCCGGCGTCATAGGCCAGTCGCCCCACCGTCTCCAGGCTCTCCAGCCGCAGCTTGCGGCAGTCGACAAAATGCTCGATGCGCGGCGCATTGTTCCACGCCGGTTCGTCCAACCGCCCGTCGACGGCGACCGGCTCCATCGCTCGCACGGCAATCAACTCCCGTTTGCGGCAATCGCGTTCAAACCAGCCGGGAATCGTGTGGGCCGCAATCAGCTCGTCCATGCGAGCGGCCAGGTCGTCGACCTCCTTGCGCAGCTCGGCCGGGTCCAGCGTCGACAGCAAGCCGGCGGTCGAGGTCTTTCGCGTGGGCGAAGCCAATCGCTGCTGCTGCGGGATCTGCTTGTTGAAGGCGGACCATGCGGGGGCCTCTCGATCGAGGAGCGTGCGAGCCGTGGTCAGTTGCCTCGCCGCTTCCGACCGATCGCCCTGCCGGATCGCTCGTTGCACCGCCATCATTGCCGCCCGGTGTCCGGCGAGAATCCTGGCCGCGTGCGTCATCTGATACAGGTTCAGGAAGTAGCCGTACTCGTCGCCAGAGAGGACGGGCGATTGCCGTTGCAAGGCCCAGAGCTCGTCCAGCGACGTGGCCGCGCGGCCGGCGGCCAGCGACTGTTCCTGCATGGTGCGCACCGGATCATCCAGTCTCACCTGGTCCAGCACTTCTTCGGGAAAACAGACGTAGTGGTGGCTGATGTTTTCGGCGAAGACCGGCGCGACGAGCGGGCCGGCCTGTTCGCCGAACCAGAAGCGGCAGGCCCGCCGAGCGAACGCTTGCCGTTCGACGGACGACAGGCAGGGATGCGTTTCGCTGGAAATTGTGCCGCAGTCATGCCACACGGCGGAGTCGAAATCCGCCGCGCCCGGCCGGTTCACGTTCCACGCGCACTCGACGCCCTGCAACTGGGTCAGCTCGCGCCACCCGTGGCCGGAAACATTGCCGAACAGGATGTCGTCGTACGCCGGGTAATACAGCGACCGCGTCATCAGCGGCGTGGCCAGGTAGTACGGCCGCCAACCTTTCCAGAACGCGTACTCGTAGTAGAGGTAAAACGGCCGACGCCCCCACGCCTGCCGGGCCAGATCGAGATGTTTCCGCTCGCTCTCGCGAATGCAGATGGCGATGTCGGGCGGCAAAAGCGAATCCAGCTGCTGGAGAAAAGACGTCAGCTTTTCGCTGGTCCGTGCGGCCAGCATGCGGGCTGGGTTTCCCTGTCCCATGGTCGCCGCCGCGTTTCCGTAGACGTATTCCGGGTCGAGGTAGCGCCCGGTGTAGGGATAGACCACCGCGACGAACCTCGCGTCGGGAATCTGTTGCTTGATCGCGCGGTAATAGATGCCGAACACGGCGGCGTCGGCCTTGGCGTGGTCGTCGCCGTAGTTCTTGCGGCACTGGTCGCAGCGGTCGTCCCACAAGGCGGGATTGGACCAGCCGCCGCTATCGGTGGCGTGCAGGTAGTAGCCCTTGTACCCGCAATCGGCCAGCCATCGGGCCGCCCGCTCGGCCCGCCGCTGGTGGTAATCCAGCCGCGACCAGCAAAAATATTTGCCGTGCGATCGCGACAACACACAGCTGTTGAAGTCCGCGTTGTCCCGGTCCTGCGGAAAGCGGCCGATGGACGTGGTGTCGGCGTCGATTGCCGCGATGCCCCGCTTCCAGCCGTACTCGTGGACTTCGCTCAAAGCCGCGCGGGCGACGGTCGTGTGGTCGCGCGCGTCGCCGGGGTCGATGCTCGTGCGGTTCCAGGCCATGTTGATCTTGGCCCGCAGTAACCAGTCGAAGTGCCGCTTCTGGGCCGCCACCCAGCGGTCGGCTGACTCGCGAGCCTTCCCCAGATCGCCCTTCGCTTCGGCGCTCAGGATTCCGTACCAGTCGCCGCGGAGATGTTCGGAGAAGGGTGCGCCGTTGCAGCGGGTTCGGAAGTCCGGCCAGTCCCGCACGGCCGCCGGCTGGAGCAGCAGTCGTCCTTCCTGTTGGATGATCAGTTGCCGGAAGGTGACCGCGGCGTAGAGCGTGCCCAGCGAATCGCTGCCGACCAGGAGCAGCTTGAGGCTCTCTCCGCTGCCACTCGGCTGGATCACGTAGCCCTGGGGGCCCGGGTCGGCAGAAGTCACTCTCAGCGGCGGTGTCACGGCCGCGAGTTCTTTCGCGGTGCAAGGCGCGACGACGATCCACTTGCCATCGGGCAGCCGGCCACTCAATCGGACCACTGGCAGCGGCTGTCCGCCCAGCGATACGATCCGCTGATTGATCTCCGCCGCGCCAATCAGCGACCGCTCATCGTCCGCCGCCACGATGCGGAAGCCGTCCAGCGGCAGCGGCTCGCCCACCGCCCGGATTTCCTTCGGCAGCGGGATGATGGTATCGATTGCGGCAAAGCAGCGGGCCGAGAACACAATCACAAAAGTGGCGAACAAACAACGCTTCGTCATGGCAGTTTCTAAGTGCTTCCAACGTCCAATGCGAGAGGTCATGGTTGCGTTCCTTTCGATAGCGGGGCCCGCGTGATATGGGATCTCATCGTACCCTATCGGAGTCTTCCGGCAGCCACACGTCCATCTCGCCCACCTCGCGGTTTCCCCAGACGGCGTAGGGGACTGCCAGCAGCGAGACGTGTTCCTCCCCGGCCCCCGCATGTCGTTGCCTTCGTGCCTCGCCAGCCAGGACCGTCACGCCAGCCAAGAAATCGGGGCGATGTTCGGCGTGCAACCTCGCAGCGCGCGGGAGAACGACGTCACGCGTCCGTCCGCCGTGATCGACCGCTTCGATGCAATACAGGACCGGGCCGCGCTCGAGCGCGACGCGGTCGCAGTCAGCGGCAACTTGCGGATGACTCGTGATTCGCAGGATCGGCATGGGGAGAGAAAGCTCGACGACGTCGCCCTTTGCCCAGTCGCGCCGGAGCACGAAGTAGCCGCGGCGCAATGCCGTCGGCTGGATCGCGCGGCCGTTGACGCGGACCGTCCAGGCCTCGGCTTCCCGCAACGATCGCGGTTGGTAGAGATCGCCGCTGGACTCGAAGCGACGGCTCCAGTCGGGAATTCGCAGACAGACCTCGCCATGCCAGGACGACCGCTCCGGCTCGATGGTCAATGTAATCTGTCCGTCCCAGGGGTAACGCGTTTTCTGCGTGACCCGCAAGCGCGCCGTGCCAGCAGAAATGGTCGCGATGCCGTCGAGGTACTGGTTTACGTAAACGGCGTGCGGGGACGTGGCGCACGCGTATTGCCCGATCGTCGCCATGGCCATCGCGACGTTGGGCGGACAACAGGGGACTTTGAACCAGGGCTGACGCTGGAGGCAGTTCCGCGGCATCCGGGCCTTGTCCGTCTCGGTTACGATGCCGGCGTAGGGAAGGCCGGTCGCGTCCTCCGGGCGGGCGGCAAGCCGGTTGTGATAGTAAAACGTCGTGCCGTCGAGTCCGACGTTGGCGGGCAGGTTGTTGTACATCACGCGTTCGATCACGTCGGCGTAGCGGGCGTCGGCATCCAGCAACAGCAGCCTCTGAGCCAATTGCATCAGCGCCCACGACTGGCATCCTTCGCCGATGCTCGTGCGGTTGTCCAAAGTATACGGCTCGGTGAATCGCTCGTCCGATTGCCTTCCCATGGCGCCGGTCACGTACATGCGACGCGTGACGGCGTCGTCGAACAGGCGCCGGCATGTTGCCAGAAGCTCCCCATCGCCAAATCGCGCCCCGCCGTCGACCATGCCGTGGAGCAGGAAGAGTGTGACGATCACGTGCCCTTGGGCATGCTGCAGGTTCCGCAAGGGAACGTCATCCACACCGTGCACGCCGTAGGATCGGCGTCCGCTGCGATCGGCGTGCCCGCGCTCATCAAGGAAAAACATCGCCAGCTCTGCGTAGCGGTCACGGCCCGTGACGCCGGCCAACCGCAACAGCGCCGATTCCAGGATCGGATGCGACGGCACGTCGATTTCCCTGCCCGGCCCGTACTGCGACAGGATCAGATCCGCCGTGCGAACGGCGACCGTCAGCAAGCTTCTTTTCGCCGTCGCCTCGAAATGGGCGACGCCGGCGTGGATCAAATGTCCCGCCGCGAACAGGTTCAGCCTGGCCGGACGGTCACCGCCGCGGGAGCGGACTTGGGCGTAGGTGTGCAAGTATCCGTCGTCGCGTTGAGCTGCCGAGATCGCAGCAATCCATTCGTCCAGCCGCCGGTCGAGCGCCGGATCGAAATCGAGGACGAGGGCGCAGGAAGCCGCCTCGATCACCTTGAACAGGTCTGCGTCGTGATGCCGCGTGCCTTCGAAGTCGCCGTCCAGCTTGCCGGCGGCTCGCAGCATGTTGCGCACGCGTCCTTCGCGCTCGCACATTTCCATCAGGTGCGGAATCGTTTTCTCGCGGTTGACGCGCTGCCGGGTCATCCAGAATTCGCTGCGGACGTCGACCGAAGAGAACGGCACCGGCTGCAACTGCGGGGTCTGCGCCTCGGCGGGCGCGGCCCCGCAGACGCCCGCCAGGCATGCCCCCCACCACAAGGCGCGCTTCGCCGATGCCGTCATGTGTCGAAGACTCCCCATCTTGCCGAGGCCGGAGACGATCAACGCCAGCGGCATTTTCTCCGATTTACGCGCGTGGTACAATTCCCGCCGGCAAAAAGGACGTTTGCGATGCCGCAGCGCTGCCGGAAGAAATCCGCTTTTCGGAAGAAGCGGCCGCGGGGGTCCTCGTGGCCCATGTCGGCACGGACGAGCAGGCACGGAAGACCGTCACGCAATTGCGGGACCAAACCCGGAATCTGCGCATCCGGCTGACGGTCGAAAACATGGGCGGCGGCAGCAGCATCGTCAACGTCTCGACGAACTGCGCTGCCCTGGGCGTGAAGAAGCCGGTCTTTTTGCGCGTACTCAGTTCCGTTCTGCCCCGCCGGCCGGCGCGGCCAGCTTCTCGAGCGCTTCCAGTTCCGCCGCATCCAACTGCTCGAAGAGACGGCCCGTCCGCATGTCGAAGAAACGACGGGGCCGGGCGTCCCGGCTCCAGCGGTTGTCGCCGTTGTGGAAGCACCAGCCGGCAGCGCCGCCTTGGATCGCGCCGCGGAGGTCGGTGACGAAGTCTTCGGCAGTCGGCTGCCAGCCTTTGCTGAAGTCGCGCCGGAACGGCTCCTGGTAGTGGACCGGAACGACCCGCCCCAATTCGCGCATCCACGCCAGGTATCGGCGGGTCACCTCCGCCGTTTGGCCGGCCGAATGCGGATCTCGCGGCCGGTGGGGGCTGAGGAAATCAACCTGCACGTCGAACAAATAGCTGCGCACGTCGTCTTTCGACGCGTCTTGCACGTAGGAAATCGTGACCAGTCGCTGCTGGTCCGCCTTCTTGACGCGGTCGCGAAGCACGCGCGCGTCTTCAAACGAAACGAACTTGGTCGAAAGCTGCTTGCGGACGCCGTGCTTCTCAATGGCGAATGGGAGTTCGCCCTCGGTGACGGGGCGGAATCGGCCCAGACCAGTAGCGGGCAGGAATCACTCGAGTGGCGGCCGGTAACCCTCCCCGGCAGGTTCGTCGAGTGGAATGAGCAGGACGCGACGGACATCCGCTTCGTTTGGGTGCGGCGCGAGTTCGAGGTCTCGGCAGCCCAGGCGGACCGCTCTATTCCGTCTCCTGACCTGCTCGGCGGCGAGCATTTCTTCATCGACGTACCCATGGCGGACTTCAAGCCGTGGACGCACAAGGAGTGCAACCTGTACAGTGCGGACGTCCGGCTTTTGTGCGGAGAAGACGTGCTCGACCAGGTGAGCGTTCGCTTCGGCATGCGCGAGATCCGGGTCGTCGACGGCGACTATCGGCTCAGCGGGCAAACGCTTTGGCTGCGCGGCTCCAACCTCGTCCACGAATGGGACTGGAGCGACGTCATCACGGGAAAGGAGCACGCCTACCTGGTCGAGGAAGCCCGCGAGATGAACGTCAATGTTTTCCGCACCCACACCCAGCCGCCGCCCAAGCTCTGGGCCGATATCTGCGACGAGCACGGCACGATGATCCTGGCCGAGTTCCCGGTGCTCTACAACTATCGCAACCACCGTTACACGCCGGAGGAGTGGGAGGAGTTTCACCGCAACGCGCTTGCGGACACGGCCGCTTGGATGGCCCGGCTGTGGAACCATCCCGCGGTCGTCATGTGGGTGCTGTCGAATGAATCGCGGGACGACAACGCGTGGGAAGCCGGCCCTTTTCGCGACTTCGTCGTCGGGCTCGATCCGACCCGTCCCACGATGCGGACGGGAACCACGGGAACCAAGACCAACTACGACGTGCATACCTGTGGCAACACCAACCACTGGACCCATGAAGGCCGGATGCACACGGCGGTCGACGGCTGGTTCCGGCAGGCCGGCGATTGCACGGTCACCAACAGCGAATACATGAACATCTTCGCGCGGCCCAAATGCCAGTGGACCGGCAACGAAGACGAAGAAGCGGACCGGCTCGCGTACGCGCAACTGGGCATGGAGCACACGGAGGTGATGCGGCGGGCGCGGCTGGATGCCATCCTGCCCTACATGTACGCCGGCTGGACGCGAACGCGGCGCGGCGATCCAGGTCGACCTGCTGCTCACGCGCGAGTGTCCCGAGTTCATTCCCGAAGCGGACTGCTTCGAGCGGCCGCTGGCCGCCTGGAGCTTCGACTTCGAGCTGAAGGCGGATTCCCTCGACAAGAAGGCCGTCCGCTGGGAGCTTCCCGAGCAGGCCGGCGCCTGCTGGCTGACCGCGCGGACGACCGGGTTGGCCGGCCGGCCCGTCCTCAGCCAGCGGTTCGTGCGTGCGGTCCGCCCGCCCGACGTAACGGATAGCGTTAAGAGAACGACGTTCGCGATTCTCGGCGATGACGAGACTCGAAGGGCCTGGTTTCGCGAGAGCGGCTTGGCCGGCTCGCCGGTGCCGACGGAGATGTCGCCAGGTCGGCACGTGGTCCTCGTGTGGAATCCGGCAAAACTGTCGGAGCAAGAGCAGGAGTCGGCCGCCGCGCTCTCTGGTTTCGCCGCCGAGGGAGGCCGGATCGTTGTCCTGCCCACGAACTCTTGGCGCTGGCCCGGGCTGTGCGACGTCGAGGTCGACGGGATGAGCGGCTCCAGGGTATTTCCCTATGAAGGGCCCCTTCACTCCTCGCTCCGCGGAATCGATTTGGAATGTCTGAAGCGCTGGAACGGGCTGCCCGGCACGGTAGCGGCGGCAAGCCTGACGGGCCCCGGCGTGGAATCGGGCAAGCGGGTCCTCTGGGTCCGCGAGCCCAAGCACACGGTCGTGACCGAAGTGCCCGCCGCCACGGGAGACGGGAGCGTGCTGTTCTCGCAGTTGGACCTCCGCCACTGCGACGGCTCAAAACGCCCGGCCAACAGGTAGTCCATCGTTTCCGTCTGCAACGCCTGCAGCGGTTGTCAAAACACCTCGGCCGCTTCGCATGGCCACGCCGCGCGTCCCAACGGCAGCCGCTCTCCCGTCTAACGTCGGCTTGACCCCATGGTACTTTTCGAGTCTTCTCGTTTCGACTCTATAACTGGTCGAAACCGGGCCAGATTTTTCGCCTGAGGTCCGGCGGCAGCTTTTCGGGCGCCGGGACCAGCCTGTACCCCTCTCCGTCTGGGATCCAATGGGTATCGAGCGTCAAGTCTCGCATGAACTCACGCAGTGATTTGCTGTTTTGTATGCTCACAATCGTGCGGCGTACGAGTCGCGGATCGACGCTCAGGGGGATCGCAGTCTGACGCGAGATCTCACGAACTAAGACTGCCCAGGATATCGGATCCTTAGCCTCGTACGTGACCATGACCTCGAGCCGGGGATCGTTGCGGAAGGGGCCGAGCTGCTGTTCGATCTTGGCGAGCATTTGGCCGGCCTCTTTGCGAAGTGCAGTGTTCGGGTAGCGATTGACGACTTCCGTGTACGCGCGCTCGGCCTGTTCAAGGTCGCCGAGTTGAAAGCGGCACTCGGCGGCTAGGAAGAGGGCGTCGTCGGCCAGTGATGGCTGACGAAACTCTTCTCTAACTCGTTTGAACAATCCCTCCGCCTCGACGTAATGCCCGTCGTAGAACAGCTTTTGCGCAAGCGCGAAACTGGCGTAGCCGGCATAAGCGCTATTGGGGAATTTCCGGATGAACTCCCTAAGCGCGGTAACAGTCTCAGCGGCCATCGATCGCTGGTACCAGTACAGACGCCCCAGCAGGGGGCGGAGTCCTTGAGCCATCAAGTAGTCGTGCGCGTTCGCTTCCATTCCTTCCGGTGCTCGTATCACGACTTCTACAATGTCGGAGGTCGTGTTGTCGCGGTGTCCGACGTTCCACAAGACGGCGCGAATCCGCGCCTTGCCCTTCCCTTGAAGCGCTGTGGCCTTCTCGTCACCCGGCGTAAGGAGGATCTTCGTCTGCCACACGCTGCCGGCTGGAATCCAGGTTGCGGGCGGCGCTTCAAGGAAGGGGATCGCTGTCCTCGATGGCAAATACCTGCGAAACTCTGCGCCGTCGCGCGACAATTCAAGCTGAAGCATCCGCTGCCCATTCGGCGACCACTCTGTTCCTGCCTGCAGAAACCACCCAAATTGTTCGTGGCCCTTGACAGGCTTCTCGTGAGGGTTCGCAAGCTCGATGTACACGGCAATCGGCTGGCCGAGCAAGTATTCTTTCTGATCGGCGCTCGCCGATAGCCTTAGCTCTGAAAACGAAGGCGACTCGTCTTCTCCTGCAGCCGGCGCTGCTTCGCATGAGCAACACGCGGTGGCAACGATAAGGACTACAAGGCAGAGTCTCTTTCCCGCTGCGCACAAAGCGGTGCGTCGGTAGACGTGTCGCGTGTCTTTGGAGATCATTTGCGAAAGCCTCCTCGATTTACGTCGTGGCGTGAACGCACTAGTCCGGGCTCTCCTGCCTGGTGCGGATTGTCCGCTGCTGCGACTCGTTAAAGCGTGAACCCCAAGGATTCTCCATGTCCCACTTTTCATCGTGCATGATGCTGGGTGCTGGGCCTTGCTCGTCCTCGACTCGGAATTCGTGCGCAACCTCATGTGCGATCACACGCTGGATCAATAGGGAATGGCACTCGGCTGAAAAGTCTTCGTTCTTCGCATAGTCTCTGATCGTCTCCATGAAAACGAATGCGCCTCCCGCTCCATCTGCGGGATACGTCCGTTCCGGGCCGTTCGGGCCGTTCCGGGGACACGAACCGATATTGGAAGCGTGGGCAGGAGTTGAAATTATGCAAACGTCCACAATCGGTTCGTGTCCCCGGAATCCCTCGTGGTACACGATCCCGCCCGCCGTCGCGCGAATCCGTCTTGACATCTCCCCAGCGCACCAGAAGCGGCCCCATTGTCAATAAAAACGACTTCCGACCCCTTTTCTCCCGTGTCCTTCAGATTGGCACAGGAACGGTTGGGCGATTGCGCGCGCTTCAGGGCTTGGGCGTTTCTCGCGCAAACTGCATCG
>Ga0180438_10008665_pt1 | contig 12879 bp, 21 predicted proteins | sample SS_ome_12_FD_132455 | JGI IMG/M metagenome (GOLD analysis project Ga0180438, IMG submission 132455) | Hypersaline lake sediment archaeal communities from the Salton Sea, California, USA - SS_3_D_2 metaG | ecosystem: Environmental > Aquatic > Non-marine Saline and Alkaline > Hypersaline >...
GCGTTCGCGCATGTTTTCCAGGTAGCTGGCCCGCTCTATCTCGAGCACGTCACGCGGGGTTAGGCGGCGCTCGTTTGCCCAAGTCCCTGCCCGAAGTCGCATGGTCGCTTCCCTGCCCAGCGCGTGGAATCCATCGCGCCACAACCTGCGCGCCACCGCGTGGCCTTCGTCTTCCGTCAACACCTCGAGCCCCACCCGGGCCGCGTTTCGGTGGACGATCTTCGCCAGCTGCTGCGCATCGTGAGCCATGCGACGGCGCAACCCCTCTTCGGCTATGTCTTCGCGCGGTCGCGGCCGTCGCATGGGCGGCAGTCCCCCAGCTAGCTGCACCTGTGTCCACCACGGGTGGACGGGGCACGACCCGGCGCGGCTACGTGTCGGCATGACCACGCGACGCGCAGCGGTCCAGGTGGACCACGCAAGCGCGATCTCCCCAGCATCCCCCAGCACCGTGGGATCGGACAGGTCGTGCACTTCCCCCATGGTGTCCACGAAACGAAGCGCTGACCCGCTCGCGCGAAACTCCCACCGGGTGACCTGCTGGCCTTCCTTCCATCCGTTGCCCTGCCAAATCGGCGCGTAAGTGCTGGCCTCGCCCCCCTTGCGCGCCGCCAGTTGCTTGGACTTGTCATAGACCACCAGGCCCAGATCGGACTTCACCCCTGCGAAGTAGATTGTCTCCACGACTCGCCCCCCATGGGTTGCGATCTCCGCGGCCTGGTACATGCCCCGGCGCCGGCTTCCCACCATGCAATCCCGCAGGCCTTCCGACAGGGCCCAGCCGGTCACGTCGCAGGCGACGTCGCACCGCGTGACGTGCCAACCGCCATACACCACGTCCATCCCCCAGCGAAGACGACGGCCCCCGAAGGCCCAGGAAAGCCACTCGACAAGCGGGCTCACGGCGCGGCGGTAAGCCTCGAGCGGGCAGGCATGGGCCCACAACGCGGCGGGGTGAACCTGCAGCTCCACACGCGGTTTTCCTCGAGCGGGGTCCAGATACACCCGGGCCCAGGCCCATCCGTCCCAGGCCAGCGTCACGGTGCTTTGCGTCGCCCGCAGGGTCGGCCCCGCGGGGGTGTCTTCGTTTCGCCCGGGCAGGTCAATGGGGCCTTCCCCCAGATCGCCCGTGACCAGCTCCCGGATCGGCTCCGGCCATGCTTCCTGGGGGACCGCTGGGCCTACAAGCCGCACGGTGTCAAAGCGCGGCGGGCTCACGACCCCCAGGGCCGGGAGTCCTTCGGTGTCCACCTGGAGCGCGTTGCGGTATTTCCGCGCGGGGAGTTCGGCCCCGCTTACAGGGTCGGCCCAGGTGGACCCCTGCGGAATAGGGGTGGCGGTTTCGTGCTCGGGTTTAGCGTAGGGGTCTAGCACTGGCGCGATCTCCGGGGTTCGGGTTCGCAGGCTCAGGCTCAGGTTCAGGTCGCTGTTCGCTGTTCAGGCTGCTGTTGGCTGTTGGCTGACCCGGCGGGCCGGGTTCCCCCCTCCCCGCGCGAGGTAGGGAGGGGGGTCGGGGTCACGGTTCGCGCCTTCGGGCACGACCCCTGACAAATGGCGGGCTGTGAGAGGGAAGCCCGCCTGCGCCCCTTCGGGGCGTCACCGCACGTGCGCGGAAGTGAGCACCAGGACCGCGCCCCCCAGGACCTGGAGCACGCCCCCCAGGATCGCTCCCTCGGGACCCCCGGCCACGACCATGGGCAGGGACGCGACGATCAGCACCAGGGCAAGGCACACCCGCAGGGCCGCGCCGATCGTGCTCACCCGCGCCTCTTGATCGCCTGCACCTGCAGGGCTCGAGCGACGGCCACGGCCTGGGTCCGTTTCACTTCGTCGATCACCCGGTCGAGAACTCGAGCGTTCCGGGGCTCGAGGCACGTCCGGCACACATAACCGAACGCCCCTCCGTCTTCCACGTGCACGACCGCGGGCGGGTTGACCCCGCATTCGTCGCACACCAGCTGCAGGCCGTCTGCGGCTATCGGGATCTGCCACGTCACCAGCCGATCTCCACGTAGAACTGATCGGCCACGTTTCCGCAGGTCCGGTCGTCTGCTCGAGCCCGCAGGCGCGCCAGGTACCAGACCACCACACCCGCAGCCTCCCCCGCGGCCGCGTCATCCAGCGCGTCCGCCAGCCGGTTGCGCCCCGCGTCCCGGGCCATGCCGGACAGGTCGCAGAGATCCAGCAGGCACCCGGCGCACACGCCCCCGGGATCGCACTCGGCCTGGTGGGTCTGGATCGACTCCCGGCCCCCGCACACGGGGCAGATCACCCCGTCCACCGCACCCCCCGTTTCTCCATGAAACCGAAAGCCGATCGTCGGGTCTTCCGCCATGACGTGGCAAGCCAACCGGGGCCCCCAGCCATATCCCGCAGGTTCGCAGGCGGCTCCAGGTGGTCCGACACGATCACGGCGCGCCACATCCCCCGGGCGTCTCGCTGGGCAAAGATCACCCCGTCGATCCGCGCGGCCTTTTGCCGGCTCGAGGGAAGCCACACGTCCCCCCGGTCCGCGAAGCAAACCCGGGATCGCCCCTGGGTTGCCACCCCGTCCATGATGCCCGGGGGCGGCTTGCCTGCTGGGTCCTCCCACGGCCGCGACAGCGAGACCATGAAAGCCCGGATCCGCTTGCGGGTGCGCGCGTCCATGGCTCACCCTGCCGCCCCCTCTTCGGTCGCGTCGTTGTCCGCGATCCGCTGTTCCACGTCTTCCAACGTCCCGTCCGCCCCCATGCCCTGGCGGGCCTGCTGCAGCGCGTGGCGTTCGTTCGTGGTCATGCACTTGTGGCAGACCACTTCGTGCTGCTGGGCCTGCGCATCCACCAGGGCCATCGCCATGGGGACGAACATCGCCCCGCAGCGGTGACACCCTTCGGTAAGCGGGATCAGCTGCAGTTCCCCTACGTGAAGTTCCTCCCCGGACGCGACCGCCCCGATCGCGGCCTGCCACTTGTCCCGCAGCCACGTGTCCCCGTCGATCTTCGCGGCCACCTTCCGGCCCATAGCGGGATCGTCCGCGAATACCTGGCGCATCATGGACCGCACCAGGGCCGCGCCTTTGGCCTCATATTCGGCCTTCCTTCGCGCCCGGTCTTCCTGGATCTGCTCGTGGGTGTGTTGTGCCAGTTTCTTTTTCTGTTCGTCTTCCATCGTGCTGCTATTTCCCGACCACCAGGTGGCCGCGCGTTTCGTATGCGTCCACGAAGGCGGCAGCCTTCGTGGGTCCCAGGAACCCGAAGATCGCCACGTTCAGCGGCGGGGCTTTGGAGTCCTTCCCCGGGGGGCCGCGGAAGGCCACCCGCTTGCTCCACAGGGCCACGACCGCCGCGTGCTTCCACGCTTTGCGGTACCAGGCCGTGGTGTGATCGTGGCGAACGATCATGATCGTTTCAGCCTCGAACCGTCGAAAGTGGCCGATCGCCTTATCCACGAACGGTTCCGGCGCGCTCCATGGCGGGTTCAGGTGCACGCGCCCGGCCCACTTGTGGGCGAGCCCGTTGTCCGCCTTCGTGTAGTGCTTCGCAGCGCGGACCACCCTGAACGAGACGGCCCATCCGTTTGTTGCGGGGTCCAGGTCAGGATCGCCCCCGAACACTTCCCGCTCCGGTCGCATGAGCGCTTCTGTTGTGCCCCAGTCATCCGAGCACCACTCCATGGCCTGGGGGACGCTCGCGCCGAACAGGGGCAGCGTGCCCCCGACGCTTGCTCGAGCGCCCGTCCGCGGCGCTCCCGCTCCATGCCCCATGTTCACCGATCCCCCCTTCGGGGCGGCCCCTCGAGCGGTCCGACCTCGAGCGTTGCGATCTGTCCCGGGGTGTTCGCCAGAAACCCGATCGCACCGTCCAGATCCTGCACCACCTTGTCCAGGTGTCCCGGGCGACGAATGACCCAGGGGTCCCCGCGCAGCTCCAGGCGCACGACTTCCACCAGACGATCCGCGTCGAAGTAGTAACCGGGCGCGACGCGACGAAGACGGACCCTAAGGCCCGGCGCTTCCGCTTCCGCGGCCACCTAGTACCTCCCCCCTTCGGCCGTGCGCCCCGAATCGTTGCGACGGTCCCGAATCATCAGGTTTTCCGGCATCCCTTCGCGGGTGAAGTTGTATTGGGTTCGCTGCAGTACTTCGACCGCGGCGGGGGTCAGCTTCCGCGTTCCCACCAGGTTGAAGTATCCATCGCGCTGGGCCACGCGACCCAGGAACGGCTTCCAGCACAGCCAATCCGTCACCTGGCGATCGTCGTGTTCATCCCGCACGACCCCCGCCCCCATGTCCTTGCACAGCTTGAACAGGTAGCGCACGGCTTCCCCCTCGAGCTGGTAGGACTTCAGAACGCGCTTCCCGATCGTGTCCGGCTCGCCGTCGATCACGACCATATGAAGCACGACCATTTGATTCCCCAGGCTGGGCCCGATGTTGCGGACCACCTGCCGCTCCCATTCGTGAACGTGGAAGATGTACTCTCCCGCGCGCTCCAGGAATCGATCCAGGTTCAGGTCATCGGTGTTCGTGCTGTTCGGGTCTAGTGCCATCGTTTCGTGCTCTCTTTCTCTTCGTTGTGGTAGTGAGCCCACGCCTTGTGGGCCGCTCGTTTGTGACTGCTAGCGGTGAAGACCACAGGGTCTGCACCGATCCAGGGTTTGGGACCCACGACCATGCCCGGCCGTGCGTCATAGACATATCCAGGGGGCAGCGGGTCTTCGTCCACCAGGTCCACCAGGTCCCAGGGGTCCACCGATCCGGGCGGGGGCGGGGGCGGTTCAATGCCCACCAGCAGGTCCCATTCGTTCATGCCCAGTCCGTCCACCCAGCCGCACCAGTCCAGCCATGCGGTGCGCCATAGGCCATCCAGGTGGGCCCGCAGGTCTTCCGGCGCCCCGAGTGCGGCCATGGTCCCCAGCTGCTGCGCGCGCCACCGGACCGAATGCGCCAGGTGTTCCCCCACGCGGCGCGCCACCATCCATTCCGCGCTTCCGATCTTCACGTCCACCCGTTGCGCAGCAGGTGATCTTCCAGCGCTCGCAGGTCTTCCACGGCCTGTTCACTCCGGGTCGCAATGGCGGTTTCGCCTTCAGCCATGGATACCCAGGCTTGCGCGGCCGTGCCTTCGGTTGCGTCGGCATGGCGCCGGTATCGTTCAGCCGCGCGTCGGTTCGCCGCTGCAGCCGCGGCCGTCTCAATCCTGGCGACCGACAGCGAGTCCATCCACCGTTCCCGGTCTTCGGGCGACGGTCCCTCGTTTTCGTGCTTCGTGCTCATGTTTCGTGCTCGTTTCAGCCTCGAGCACGGCCGGTGACCCAGAACCCAGGTCCAAAACCCAGGGCCGAAGGGGCGACGCCTACGGCGCCGCGTGGCCGCGCTTGCGTTTTCCTGCCCTTCCGGGCAGGGTAGTGGCGGGCCTGGGTGGTCGTGCTCCCCGGGCGCCCTTCGTCGCCGCTCCCCCGTCCCGCCAGACTGGAGCGGCGTTCGTCGTTTGGACGCCCGCCATGGACTGCAATGGTGGCCCCCCAGGCGGGGGGCCGTCAACACCTTTTTGCTTCCGTGCTCCGGCCTGGAGCGGGTTCGATTCCGCGCCGTTCAGGCCTTGCCCAGGTCTTCGCTGGACGGAAGTTCTAACACGGCCTCGAGCGTCCAGATCTGCAGCTTTCCGCGGGCGGCCGCGCGGCCCATGGCCGCTACCACGGGAGCGATCAGCCGCGCCTGCGGTGCGAGGACACCCAGCACCAGCAGCACGGGCGTCCGGGGCAGCGGTTTTCGTTCGGGCTCCGGGGCCAGCAGGGGTCCGCGGGGGTGCTGCAGCAGCAGCACCACGTCCCCGGACGGCCCCGCGTAGCAGCCGGACACCCTGCAGCCGTAGGCGCGGCGGGTTTTCGTGCTGGTGGGTTCGGGCAGTGCCTCGAGCACTGGCGGATCCAGCAGCAGGGCACCCACTTTCCCGTCTTCGCGGGCCTGGGTGTTCACTTCGGATAGGGCTTTGGTGACGCGCTCGAGTTCCACCGGGCGACCTTACACCACGGTCGCCGCGTCCACGGTCGATCGGAAGGCTTCCGCTAGCTCCCCCTCGAGCGCGTGCCCCCCGGGGACTTCGTTTAGCCCCACCTGCACCCCCGCGTCTTCCCAGGCTTCCGCCATGGCTCGAGTTCGTTCCACCGGGACGATCTGATCCTGGGCCCCGTGCACCAGCTGCACCGGCGGGAGCTCGGACGTCCAAAACGCGGGAGGGATCCACCCCGCGGACGCCACGACGAAATCCACCTGCTGGGGCTCCATGGCCGCCAGCATGAGCCCCGCCATGGCGCCTTGGGAGTGCCCGGCCACGACCACCCGCGTTGTGGGCTTGCACGCCACCATGGCTTGCAGGAACCTGCCTAGCTGTTCCGCCCGGGCCGCCATGTCGCTGCCCAGTCGCGCCTGATTTTCGGTCGTGGATCGCAGTTCCCACCAGGCGGCTTGCTTCCCCATGGGCACGGGCCCGCGCGGCACAATGACGCGGGCCCGTGCCCGAAGGGTGCCCAGATCCGCCAGGATTCTGTCAGGGTCGCCGCCCCTTCCGTGCAGCAGCACCAGCATGGGCAGCCGGTCCCCCGGCTGTGCGCCCCCGGTCAGCACTTCCCGCCACTGGAGCTCCGCGGCCTCCCCTGTCGATTCCCAGGCCTTGCAGGTCGCGGGCCCGCCCCCAGCCTTTGCGGTTCGGCTGCGCATCAGCAGCAGAACAGGCAATGCCAGCAGGGCCAGCGGTCCAAGGTCGCGGATCAGTTTGCCCAGCATCAGAGTTTGCCTCGCACAGTATCCAGCCCGAAGGCCAGGAGAATGAACGGAAGCACGACCCCCCAGGGGACGGACGTCCCGGGCTTCCCTTTCCGCAGGGGGACGACCGTTGCCCCTCCCGCCTGGGTCTTTCCGCTGGGTGCTTTGGCCTTCCCAGTGCCGCCCACGATCGGGCCGTCCTTTGCGACCCGTGCGGCCTCCCGGGCCGCGTCCACGTCCAACCCGGGCGCGCCCCGGTTCGCCTGCAGGTAGGCCAAACCTTCGGGCGACGCGGCGAACGAAGCACGCGCGGCGATGAACGCATCGCACATGGTGATCCCCACGTTCAGGATCTCATCGGTCAGCCGGTAGTTGGCACTCGAGGGGGCCACTCGCATGGTCCTCCCCTTGCCCAGCAGATCGATCATCGCTTGTCGGTGGCGAACGACCCTTTCCAGGCTGACGCGAAAGTTGCTTTCCATCGTGCCTAGGATTTCGGCCTGGGCCGCGATGATCGGGGGGTTCGCGTCTGCGACGTAGAAGGTGGCCGTGAGGTTTTTCGGCACGTCTGCCGCCAGCAGGGCCGGCGCGGGCCCGGGCTCGAGCGAACCGACCCACCAGGGATACAGCAGCGCGGAAAAATCCGCGAACCCCTTGCAGGGTTTGCCCCCGGCGCCCGGCCACTTGTTCCGGCCGTCCCCGATCGGACCGCACCCTACTGCATACCCCTTCCCGCAGTTGCCTTCGGGCTGCGGGTAGCCGGACCCGTTGTAGTCGGCCGCGGTGTACCAGGGGGCCGACATTTTCTGCGGGGGGAGCACGGGCCGAAGGCGGGCCGCGCCCGTGGGTCGGCAGTCGGTGTAATCGGGCAGCTGCACGCGATCGAAAAACGCGACGGCCCACGCGGGGTTCAGTTTCTCGAGCGTCGCCGCGTCGAAATCCACCGGCTTATCGAACCTGCGACGGTCTATTCCGTAGAACTCTCGAGCGATCCGCCCAATGCGGTTGGACTGCCCCGCGAGCACTTGGATATTTCGCGCGGTCCGAACGGCCTGCACGATCGCCTGCACAACCGGCCCCACCGGGACCACTTTCAGGACGTCCAGACCCCCCAGCGCGTCCAATGCCGGCGCCGCAATGTCCAGGGCCCCCGCAGCATCGATCAGCGCGCCAACCCCTTCCCCCATGCCGGACAGGCCCCATGCTTGCTCGAGGTAGGGCGCGAGCGAGCGATATGGGTCCGACACGTCCGGGATCGGAAGTCCGTCCTGCGCGGCGATCTCTGCGGCGAACAGGGCCATAGGTCACGCGGCCTGAATCGTGAATGGTACGGACGTGGGTGGACACCCCGGGTCGGACGGGGTGAACGTGAGCACGCCCCCGGGTCCCGGCACGATCGCGGGGTTGCTCAGGTCGATATCGAGCGGCACCGCTCCCGGGATCGGTGGCCCGATCACGGTCGCAGGCACCACGACCGGCCCGGCCAGCCCCGGCGCGGTTGCGCTCCAGGTTCCCGGCTGATCCAGGTTTGTCCCGTTCGCGGTGACCGCGTTCGGTCCTCCCAGGGTCAGGGTGGACGGTAGAACCCCGGTCACGGCCGGACAGTCGCCGTCGCCGTCGCCGTCGCCGTCGCCGTCGCCGTCGCCACACGGCCACTCCTGTTCGCTGTTCACGATCAGCGATGAAATGCGCTTGCCCGATCGCGTGGTGTTCCCGGAGTCGCCCGATACCACCAGCAGGGGCGGACACACGGCGCCGGCCGGAAGCCCACCGTCCGCGGGGTAGGCATCCACGAACACGGCTTGCGGGTTCGCGGCCACCAGGTCCGACCATCGGTAGGTGTTCTCCAGCCAGCTGGGCCCCACACTGACATTCGGGGCCACACCTCCCGGGACCGGGTTCGGGGGCGCGAGCACGATCAGCACGTCCTGCGACGTGTCCCAGCTGTAGGTGAATCGGTTCGCCCCGTCGTTGACGTAGGTTCCCACCGCAGCATTGATCGCGGGGTTCAGCTGATCGGTCGCGGCCACCATCACGCGAATGTCTCCGCCTCCCATCGGATCGAAATCCACGATCAAGTTCAGGTAGGGAGTCACCACAGTGGGCAGCTCCGGCGGGATCGCGTTCGGCCCCATGGGCCCGTCGATGTTCTCCCACTCGAAAACGATCGACTGGAGCCCGGAGATCGGCTGGCCGCCCCCGCCTCGCACTCCCACGATCGCCTTGTTCCCGGTCCCGCCCCCCGTGAACCCGCCCGCCGCATTCGTGCGCGCTCCGGTCCTCAGGATCACTCCCAGGGTGTGGGTCCAGTCGTCTGCGCTTGCGGCGTTGACGGACAGATCGACGATATCCGCGCAGCAGCAGTCGCCGTCGCCGTCGCCGTCGCCGTCGCCGTCGCCACCGCGTCCGTTACCGCAGCAAAACTGGGGGCATCCTTCAAACGTGGGCATACGTCTACACTCCGGGGTTTCGGACCTTCAGACCTTCGGGGTCCCACTCCCAGCGGACCCAGACGTTTACGGCCCCATCGCTGGGGGCTCGAGGGGTGGCGCGGACTCGCAGGCGCATCCAGTCCCGATCGTTGTCTCGAGGGGCGCGCAGCGGCTGCGCATCCAGCCCCGCGGCCACAAAAGCGTTCGGGATCGCAGGGGGGCCCGCCGCCCCGCCCGCAGTTGCGCCTGCGAAGATCTCCACGATGTCTGCAGGGGTCGCGGTCGATCCGTTGTTCGCCTGCGCGGTCCGTCCCTCTTCGGTTTCCCAGCCAAAGAAGTAGTCAAACGGAACCCCCACCGGGGCCCGGAAGGCCACCAGTTCCACGATCGGGCGGGCCCCCTGCGGGACCATTTGCGCAAGGTCCAGCGACTGATCCACCGGGAAGCGGAGCACGATAGGGGGCGGGAGTTCGCAGATCGCCATGGGTCAGATCCTACAGGTCAGTCGTGAGCCCGAACCCGAGCAGGGCGCGGGCCACCTGGCGGAAGTCGGGCGCGCCCGGGTCGATCTCATCGATCGCCTGCGCGGTGTTGTTTCGCACCGTGGCCCAGGATGCACCGTTGACGCTCCAGACGTCGATCCGCCCGGTCTCGCTGGTGGCCTTCGGCGGAGGGCACTTCGGCTTCATGGCGGTCCAGTATTCCAGGGCTAGCTTCCCGCCCCCGGCATCGATCCCAGCCGGACCCCCCAGCCGCTTTTTCACCCACTCTTCGGCCTTGTCGATCGCCGCCTTCGGGTCGTCCGTCGTGAACTGGCACGATCCGGGCTTGCTTTCCGACACCCCTTTGCGGGTGTCCTGCAGCCACTTCCAGCCGAAAAACAGCAGTGCGATCCAGAATAGCGTTCCCATGTTCTAGTCCTCCTCCCCTTCCGGGGCACCCGCGCGCGCTAGCGCCACTAGGTGTTCTTCCATCCGATCTAGCTGTTCCTCGAACAGGGCCAGCCGTCCCCGAATGTAGTGGTATGCCCAGGTCAGGCCCAGCAGCCCGATGGATCCCAGCGACCCGGCCTCGAGCGCGCGTTCCAGCAGGCCGAACAGCTGTTCATCCATCGCCGTCCCCGCTTCCGGTTTCATCGCCGTCGCCGTCGCCGTCGCCATCGCCACCCCCGCCGCTGTTCAGGTAGTCACCCGCGACCGCTCCGGCCTCGCACACGTCCACGATCGCGGACAGGTCCCCCAGTTCCTCCCGCAGACACGCTTCCCGGTCTTCGGGAGTCTGGGGGGCCGGGTCTCGAGCGCTGCAGCGTTCGATCGCCTCTTCGGTCCGCTGCAGGGACACGTCCCCGGCCACGGGCGCGGCGACCTGCACCAGGGGGGCAAGTTGCGCGCAGCCCCCGAGCGCGGAAACAGTCATCCACGCGGCGAACAGCACCAGGGCCAGCACCAGGGTTCCCCACTGGGGCCACTCGAAACGATCGGTTGCTTCGTTCACGTCTTTTTCTCTCCGGCTTGGATCAGTGCCCAGGCTCCGCCTTCGGGCCACTTTTCGATCAGCTCACGCGACAGGCGGCGTTCGGTGTCCGCCTTCGTGAATCCATGTTTGGCGGCCATGCGGGCCGCGTTCGCGTTGACTTTCGCGGCTCGCTCCCGCTCCCCCTTCCAGTCTTTCACCAGGGACAGGGCCGCGGCTCCGCGCCGGACGGCCTTCATGTTCTGCTCGGAACTGGGCAGGCTGCGGAAGTGAGGGGTCAGCATGATTCGACGAATGAAGTCCGCCTGCAGGACCGAACTCCGCCACGGATCGAAGACGTCATGCGGGTGCACGTCGCCCGACTTGAGCGCATCGTGCCCGGACTTGCCTGGCCGGAAGGACGAAAACGCGGTGCTGGGCAGCTGCCCGAAGTAGCCGCCCGATCCGAAGACCCATTCATCCCGGGGGTAGGGACTTGCGTCGTAGGACCCGCGTCGGTCATAGCCGATCTCTGCGGCTCGAGACTCCCCCGCCCGCAGGCGCCGGGTCCGCTTCAGTTTCTCGAGCCTGGACCCGCTGGCCTTTGCGATCTCCGCCTCAAGTTCGGCCGTGGGCATTTTCTGCGCCATGCGGGTGTACTCCGGGAAGCGCTCCGGGATCCCCAGTCCCGCATAGTTGTTCGCGCCGGACTCGCTGCGCGCCTGAACCAGCAGTTGCATGGCCAGCTGCTCCCGGGCAGCGTCGGACAAATCGAGCTCGGACGCGATGCGATCGGAGAACTGCCGCACGGCCTCATACCCCGTCACATTGGGCGGGGGTCGCAGGTAGGAAGAATCCGCGGCAGGCTCGGGGGAGCTCGGGCCGGAGTCCTTCCCGACCCTGGACAGGCCGAACAGGCCCAGGAACAACAGCACCAGGCGCCCGATCGGGTTGCTCTCACTCGCCATTGATCCACTCCGGTCCGTAGGTGAACCCCAGGTAGACGGCCGCGCCGATCAGCAGCAGCCGCAGGAAACTGCGGCCCTGCTGTAGCAGGTTCAGGAACTTGTCGGGGTTCAACCGGCCGTCCGCCAGCAGCCCCAGCATCCCGCCTGCTGCGTCGCCCGAAATCAGGCCCCCATCGCTCGCCGCGTTCACCACGGCTTCCCCGGCCCCCATGACGTTGGACAGGACGGCCCCGAAGGCCTCCCGCGTATTCCAGCCGCCCACGGTCGCGGCCGCGTTCAGCTGATTTGCGAGGGACCATCCCAGCGCCAGGTCAGGGCGCCCCGTGGGCCACTTCTTCGTCCCGATCGCGGGGTTCTCCAACAGCAGCTGCTGATCGTCTTCCTTTGCGACGGCGATCAGCTGCTGGCGTCCGTACAGCAGACCGGCCTGCGCGGCCCGGGCTCCCGGCCATGGGAACTGCAGGTCAGTCGGCGCGTAGACCCCAACGCGATCGTTCCATCGCTCGAGATCCATTTCCAGCTGCGGATTCGAGGACCGCACGGCTGCGGGCAGTTGTTCCCAACGATCGATCAGCGTGTCTTGGAGTTCTAGGACCTGGGCCGCGACCGCTTGCACGGCCACGCGGCGTTCTTCTTCGGTCTTCGCCTTGTCCACCAGGGCGCGGCCCTGCTGCAGTAGCGCGGCTGTGTCGAATTCCGCGCGAAAGTCTTTCTTCTTCGGCACGGTTTACCCCCCGTCCTGCGGGGTGAACGTGCGAGTGGGCAGGGCCTGCGGGGTCAGCCCCAGGCTGGGCCCCTCCCCGGCATCCTCGAGCGGCACGACCGGGCTTTTCCAGTCCTTCGGGAAGTAGATCACCGGCCACGACTGCCCCGGTAGGGCGCGCTGGGAGTAGACCGCGGGGCCGTTGAAGTAGACCGGGACCATGCGGATCGTGGGGTTGCGCTGGGTCAGTCCCACGTCTTCCGGCGCGATCTGCCGCAGGATCGGCTGATTTCGCGGGTCATCGATCACGCGCCGGGTGGCCTTCAGCCGGTCCTGTCCACCCCCCAGGCCGTAAGCGACCCCGACGGTGGCGAACAAGCCCTGCCCGGTGAACGCGGTCCCCACCTGATAGTACGCGCCCGGGGTGGGGTTCGGGGTCAGGCGCGGGGCCATAGGCATGTTCGGATATGGGATCTCATCCCCGTTCGCATCTTCCCCAGGCGTCGGGGGCGGCAGGGGCGGCGCGGGCGGCGGAATGGGGCAAGTCGGACAAGCCGGAAGAGCGCGCCGCCGCGGCCC
>Ga0180438_10008666_pt1 | contig 12878 bp, 12 predicted proteins | sample SS_ome_12_FD_132455 | JGI IMG/M metagenome (GOLD analysis project Ga0180438, IMG submission 132455) | Hypersaline lake sediment archaeal communities from the Salton Sea, California, USA - SS_3_D_2 metaG | ecosystem: Environmental > Aquatic > Non-marine Saline and Alkaline > Hypersaline >...
ACCGAGACCACCCGTACCAGCATCACCATCTATCACTAGTATATGACCTGAAGCCTCAACAGCAACACCAAATGGATCAAGGCCCTGGTTGACTCCAACACCAAAATCAGACAGTAAAGTACGCACACCAGTGGTTGGGTTAACCAGAAAGAGAGAACCGAGACCACCCGTACCAGCATCATAGTCTATGACGAGTATATCTCCTGAATTGAGTTGACTTTGAACTGGAACTATATGCCCAGACACACCAGCAAGCAATAATAGAGTAAAGATGAGAGATAAGACTGGAACTCGGTTGTTCATAATTAGTCACTTCAATTTACTCGTTTTAACTCAATATTTAATCGTTATGCCAGTTCTCAGCGGTCATGATTACTGGAAAACCCGCAGAATCAATCCTACCTTTGACATGCCAACTAGCTAAAATGGTGCGGGGAGTGGGATTTCAGCACCAATTTACCAGTATAATATCTAGTTCAATTTTAAATGAACTCACCAGCTATGGCACACACAAAATAATTCAACAACATGTCGGAGAATCGTGATAACAAAAGAATTATTTGAATAACTTATCTTTCTTACTTTCAATATTTTTAATGATTGTAACTATTTCGCGTATATCTCTTATTTCTTGATTTATGAACGGTTTTATTTCATCTTTTGGATTTAAACCGATTGCGTAATCTGCGCATTTGAGTATTCCAATATCGTTCGTCCCATCTCCAACCACTATCACATCTTCTATGTCCAATTTCAAAATGTCTTGAAGTTTCCTTAGATTCTTCTCTTTGTGTTCATCAACGATTATCTTGACGCCATTAATTTGGCCATGCTCGACTATGAATTTGTTAGCCATAATGAAATCTATTTCCAAATCTCTACTAAGTCGTTCTTCAAAAACATCAAAACCACCAGATATTACTGCAAGGGTATGTCCAAATTTTTTTAATTGTCTTAAAGTCTCTACGACTCCATCGTGATACTCCATACCCTCGGCAATTTTCTTTGCGTCCTCTATGTGCAATCCTTTCAATAGGTCTATTCTGTTTCTTAGACCCTCTTTCCAATCTATTTCCTGTCTTATTCCTTGTTGTGTTATCTCATTTACTTCGTTTTCTTTATTTACCAACTTTGCAAGTTCGGGTAAGTACTCATCTAATAGTACTCCATCTAAATCAAAAACGATTAAGCTCATCTTTCATATGCCTCAGAAATACGTGTTTCCAGTTCTGCTTGCATCAAATTATCTTTAGGCGATATGGCTCTCACTAATAATTCCACAATATTGATGGATTTGTTCAAAACATTTTGTAGATTAACATCTGTTTTCAAGAAGGCCCCACCGAGAAAAGTTGAGTTCTCTTTCGTGAAGTGACCTACTCTCTGTTACCGTTTCCTGACGAAGCAGAACCTGTGCTATCTACAAGAAAAACTTTGAAAGCTTCGTCATTCATAGGCCAGTCACTTTCATAAGCGTCACAGCCAAGAGACTTTTAAAGCTTTTTGATGCTCAGCAGGCGCGCGCTAATGATGGTCGTGTGTAATGATATTAAAGGTACAGGAGAGGGATTTCAGCACCAATTTACCAGTATAGCATGCTCATCGGGATACTGTCCCTCAATAACGCAGGGATAAAGCGCGCGATAGATGACCTTACCCAAATAATCAGAAAAGCTCAAAAGGTGATGGGTTCCTCATCATGAAAGGTGCTTCAACATGATCCCCCTAGAGCTTCTAATCCTTCTGGCACTTGGGATGGTGGTTGGAGCTTATGGAACCTTGATAGGTGCAGGTGGAGGATTCCTTTTAGTTCCTCTGCTCATCACAACCTATGATTTCGAACCGAGGGTGGCGGTGGGAACGAGTTTGGTCTTTGTCTTCTTTAATGCTCTATCTGGCAGTATAGCCTATATCAAGCAAAAACGTGTTGATGTCAAAGTTGGTGTGATGTTTACTCTCTTAACCATGCCTGGGGCGATACTAGGCGCTTTCTTTACTGGCTACTTCGAATATAATATTTTTAAACTAACCTTTGCCGCCATTCTCATAATAGCTGCGATATACCTCGTCTTAAAGCCGTCAAATGAAGTTAAGTTTTCCAATTTTGGTGGCTACCAAAGAAAGATTAGGGATTTTAGAGGAGAGGAGTACAACTACTCCATTCACCTTCTACGAGGTTTTATCATCAGCTTCTTTGTTGGATTCGTATCAAGTATCTTCGGTGTTGGAGGGGGCATAATGCATGTTCCTGCAATGGTATTCCTCTTAGGCTTCCCAGTACACATAGCTACAGCGACCTCCCATTTCATTCTTACCTTCAGCTCTCTTGTTGGCTCAGCAACCCATACTGGTTTGTGTAATGTGAACTTCGAGTTTGCCATACCCATCGGGATTGGAGCGGTTGGTGGGGCTCAGCTTGGAGCATCGATCTCAAAACGGGTGAGGGGGACTGTAATTGAAAAACTTCTTGGGCTAGGTCTTATTATTGTTGCGATCCGTCTTGTCACACATATGTTTTCAAATTAAGTAAATGGTAGTCTAGCTATTGAGCTAAATTTGTTATTGCAGTGATTGCTAGGTAGCTACAGGAATGTGGCGGGCATTAACGGGATACTGTCCAGCATTAATAGGAATAAACAATAATAAAACAAACTAAACCGGTACGACGTGGGATTCCTGAACTAATATGGCAACATTATTGGTGTATACACTAATTATCCAAGTTTAATCCATCTCTTTTCAATCGCCAAATAGGCAACCAATCCTACAAAGAAAGCCGCAGCGATGTTAAAGGCTAGAGCCACTACAGCAGTCAGCAGCATTACAAATAGCTCATCGCTTTTGCGAACATCACTAGCTACTCTTCCTAACTGAAGACCGGCCACCATTAACATAGCTCCTAAAATAGGGAAAGGAAACACCTTCGCAACCACATCAATAGAACCTGCCAAGAATAGTGCCAAGAGGATCTCTACAACCCCCTCCATAAGACATGCTCCACCAGTCCTAGCGCCAAAGCTATATTGAGCAGCTAGACCTCCTGCGCCATGGCACATAGGCATAGCGCCTATGAATGGAGTTAAGGTGTTCATAAAACCCATGTTCAAAACTAAATTGCGAGGAGTCACATCCTTACGATCTGGAAACAGGTCATGAATTAGAGCAATAGTAGCAATAATAGCGTTCGTCAACGTAAGCAACAACTGAGCGAATCCAGCGAATACGAGACCATAAATCATATCCCCCATACTAGGGAAATGTAAGGTGGGAGAAGACAAACCGAAGTTAAGCTTAGAAATAAGAATTGGCTCCATGAAAAATGAAAATAAAACTCCCATAGATACAAGGATGAGGGCAGTAGGAACTCTTCTACTAGCCATAAAAACGATGGCAAAGATAAGAGCCGCACCACCTAAAATTAGGTTCTCCTGAATCATTGAGGCGCCTTCAACAGCAAGAATTAATCCTAAGCCGAGTTGAATCCCACGGAGAACACATTTAGGAATCTTCGTCACTAATCGATTGATAGACCCAGTAGCCCCAATAAGAAGCCATATAAGTCCAAGAGCAATGCCCGTACCATAGATAAGATTTGGATGCCACCTCTCACGGATAGCTACCGCCCCTACAGCTTTTTTCGGCTGTACTGGTAGAGGCAGTCTATAAATTAAGGCTAGAATAATGTTGGTTATACCGATTCCAAAGAAGATGCCAAAGGGTTCCAGACCATTAATTGTTATGTAAGCTAGAGCGAATGGCAGTAGAGTTCCGAAATCACCAAAGGCGCCTGAGAACTCTATTAGACTGAACTCTAAACCTCGATACCGCACTAAACTTAATCCCTTCTATGAAGTGTTTCATATCTACAAAATTTATTACATTTCGTATCGGATTCTTATCAACTCCACATTTTCAAAGGTTGCGATGTAATAGGATTGGCATAGCTAGCTAGATTGAAGCTCATCAATATGTGTCAAGTTATGGAATCTATGATTTTTAAAAAGGTAGAAAGCTTGAAACAAGTAGATGATGTCAATCCAGAATACAAGAACCTTTTCAGTGAGTCCTATTCATAATATTTATTTTCAGAGATAAAGAAGAATTTAGACGTGAGATGTTTAACGGATAGATCAAATACTCATTACCAAAGGAAAATTATTGTATTTTCACTCTTCATAGTGTTGATACTAATTCTGCCAATGTATGCATCAGCACAAGAGAAGGATTCTGCATATGCTAAACGTGCTAAGACAGCCTCACTCCAGAGGACTCATGATGCTTACGGTAAAGGAGCCTTTTGTGCGAGTTGCCATAATATCCTTTATCCTCTCCCTCCTGAGGAGCTTCCACATGTACTCGCTCAGCATATCTTCGAACATGTGGAGATGGAGCCTGGGTTAAAAAGACTCACATATGGTCTAGACAGAGATGTTGGAGCGGTCTATAGTCCTACAGAAGATAAGATTGTGTGGGTGACGGATAGTTTTGGTAACTGGACTATTTGGATAATGAATGATGATGGAAGCAATAAGAAACAGTTGACTTCCAGCAGTATGATTAGTGGTTGGCCCTCATGGAGTCTTGACGGTAAAGAGATAGCATACTGGTCATGGAACCTCACCTCAAAAACTTCTGATATATGGAAGATGAGAGCTGACGGGACAGTCAAAACAAAGCTTACAACAGATGGTAGCTTCAAGGGGCCACCCATGTGGAGTCCAAGAGGTGACAGAATAGCTTACACAGGAAACCTGACAGGAAACATGGAAATATACATTATGAATACGGATGGAAGCAGCCAGAGACAAATCACGACTGGGCACACGCCTCAATATTGGGTCGAGAGTCGTGTCACCTGGCATCCTGATGGTGAAAGGTTGTATTTCCAAGTGACGACATTCCCGCTTCCTCCACGAACACTCACAAAGATCCCTGATGATGTCGCTTTTGTCGAGATATTTATGATCGACGTAGATATGGAGTATGAAATAAATCTCACCCCTAATCTGCATGAAAATGTCCGCAGTGTTAACCCAGACGGAAAGAAGTTAGCCTGCATCTCTCTGCGCTCACCAAACTATGGCGTGTGGGTAATGAATGATGATGGTTCAAATCAGGTCCGACTCACATGGGATGGTGAAGGTGATAGAGCTCCGCGCTTTAGCCCCGATGGCCAGAAGATTGTTTATTGGTCTCTGGCAGCTGCAAACCAGCCTGACATATGGATAATGGATGTTGATGGAAGCAACAAGGTCAGATTAACTAGTAATCTTTACAGAGATGTCTATCCTTCCTGGAATCCTGACGGGAGTAAGATAGTTTTTGAATCTAACAGGGCTGGGAATTTTGACATTTGGCTTCTCTCACTTCAAAGACATATAGAAACTGACGTGAAGTTTGAAAGTTGTGCTACACAAGGAGAGAAAAATAAGGCAATAATAACCGTTAAGCCCTTAACGGATTCTGCAAATTTGAAGGTCAAGAATGTTGGGTTACATTTCGACTGGGATGATGAGTATGATTATATTGAGAACTTGAGCTCACAGATCCTAACTGGCCCAAATGATGCTTATCAAGCTCTTATTGAGTTCTCAATTCCTTCTGACGCTGCATATGGATATCACTTCTACGACGTTAAGGTTCAATACTCAGTAGTTAATGGAGTCATTGGCCCAATCAATACTTATGAACACTCTGCTAGAGATCTAGAAGTTGGAACTTTCGAACACAGCCAATGCGATAAACTGAACAGAGAACTTGGAGCCAAGTTGGAGCTACTCAATGCAGAGGCGAAAAACAAAGGTTATACTGAATATCTTATCAAAGCAAATGAAGAATTCAAAACTGCCAAGTCGATAGTACGTAGTGGCGACTATAATTCCGCTTTTCCTCACTATCGTATAGTAGAAAACCTCTTAAAAGAACAGCCATTCGAAGTTACTGAAAAGAAGGAGATTCTGACTAATTCATTGATTTTGCTTACGCTAATTCCTCTTTCTATTATAATTTTGATAACACTATTAGTAAGATATCTTAAAAAAGGTACTCAGGGACTTTACGGAAGTTCATCTTGCAAACTGTTTAAGAATTACATGAGAGTGCCACTATTTTATTTATCTAATTTTCTGAGATTTTTTTCAATTTTTCTGGATACGTAATCGAGAGACATATTCATGTGAACACATGTAGTAAACTCGCTTCATTTCTTGTAGAGAGCGCCGAGCACAACACCTTGTGTAACGCTATTAAAGAATCCTAGCCAGATAATTATAGCTCCAATTTCGAACATATGATAAATTTGCAAAAGAGATGCGATACGTACTCCACCTAAGAAGAATATTAGAAGGCTGAAAATAAGACCTTTCTTGATTCCATTGCCAGGAATTGCGCTATAGAAAAATTCATACAACGCACCTAATATTGCTCCCCAGATTGCATTTAATATGATTTCTCTACTAATCAAGGCTATTACAGATACGTCTGGAATGTACTGAATGAACCCGATCATTATGCCAATCATTCCAAATACAACGTTAATAACGCCTCCGACAACTCCTGCAATAACACCTGCTACATCACCCCTCATGTAATGATCGCACCCTCAATAATTCAAGGAGTAAAACACCCAAAAAAAGAAGTTTGAAATTGTCAATAAAACATCACAAATATTATTGCGCGCTATGATCCTAAATTCATTACTCTTGCTTCAATTCCTTTATCTTATCCTCTACACCAGCAATCTCTTTTTTCAGCTGTTCTTTATAGTTCTCCAAAGCCTCCACCTCTTCTTCAGCAGAAAAGTACTGTCTGAATCCGCATCCACATCCGCAATCACAAGAGCTAATCTGATGCCGACCATGGCGAGGCGCACATTCTATACACAAATCACTCACCTCACTTAACTTTAAATTTTAAAATTAATATATAATGTGAAGTATTTAATCTATCAAGTTTATAGTAGGATAGCAGCTATGTGTAAAGAAAGTAGTCAAGTTTGCTTTTGTCCACTTGAAGGCGTAATAGATACCATAGGCAAAAAGTGGGCTCTACTAATAATCAACACTGCAGGAAATCATGGAAAACTCAGATTCAACAAGCTAATGGAAGAGTTGAAAGGAATAAGCCCAAAAACATTAACTGACACGTTGAAAGAGCTTCAAAAAGAAGGATTGATTAATAGAGAATCCTTTGCGGAGATACCGCCCAGAGTGGAGTACTCTTTAACAAAGGACGGGGTTGAATTGAGGAAGGCTATAATCCCTCTGCTAAAATGGGCTTCGACACGAGATGGCTCTGAGAATAAATGTGTTTCCAGATATCGAGGAATGCCTTCTCACCGTGTTAGCAAACACCGATTAATAAAATGAAAAGCCTTAAGATGTGTTTACCTCCTCGTTTATACGTGCGCATTTCTTATTTGCTGACGGTTTTTTAGAAAGTATTTTAGGGCGTACTATAGTGCGACGAGAGGGATTTCAGCACCAATTTACCAGTAAAAGCGCGCGCATTTAACGACTCCCGATTAAAATAACCATTGATCTGCCAATAATCAAAGCGTACGCGCTTACGCATAATTCATATAATTCTTGTTTAGTTCAGTGATTCTGGATTCCAATTTTATTAAATCAAGTTCTGAATAATTATCTTTAAGAATTTCCATAGTCTGCTTCATTAGTGCGCGTTATAATTACATGTAGAGCTGCTTCCGACCTTTCCCAATCAACTTGTTAATATCTTGAGTTACTTCTCTTGATGGTTTCGAAGGTTTTCGTGCTAATCTTAAGTATCTTCTAGATATGGCATCTTGTATCACCTTTTCGGCATATCCGATTCTTTGGGCTCCAATCAGAGTTATGACTCCCTTCATCATGACAATTTTTAGTATAAGCTGGTAGAGTCTCGATATTTTTGGAGGAACTCTTTTCCTACTTCTAAACCACCTTTTAGCGAATTTTATGCCATCATTAGTCAATATGAGAAAAGGACCTTTTCCATCTTTAGCTACTCGAGGAGTTTCAATTGGCAATTCTATGGAGCCTTGAGGTAGCCCGCTTACTGGAGTTTCCCTTTCTTGTATAGAATCTTCAGGTTCTTGTATTTGACTCACTTCAACTCAGTTAATATTGTATATCTTTGGTATTTAGTTTATTATGTACTTGGAAACCTACTAACAAGTAGCATGTACTAAATTTTTTCTTATAAATCATTGATATACCTTGCAGAATACGTGTTTCATGCTGCTAACTTTAATACCAGATAATAAATTTGCGCGCGCTCTTAATCTTTGCATCGGTATTCCAGCAATCATTAACAGGAAAGGCGTCAGAGAAACTCTAAGATTTCCATTGGAAGAAGAGGAGATTAAATAATTTAAAAAATCAGCATCTATAATTAAAGACGCAATCAAATCATTAAATCTATAATTTATTGAAAATCAATGATGTTCTATTACCTCTAAATGAATTCTAAGACAGTCTTGAAGCTGTCGTGTAATTAGAAAATTTCTTTTTATATGTTCTTTGCCTTCCATCCCGAGAATCCTAGCAAGATATTGATGTTTAATAAGGCGAATTATTTTTTCAGCTGCTTCCTCCGTAGAATTTACTAAAAAACCAGTCACATTATCGATCACCTGAAGTGGTATCCCTCCTACCCTTGTAGCAACAACAGGTATGCCTTTCCAGAGAGCCTCTGTAACGGACAAACCAAATCCTTCTCTAATTGATTTCTGAATTACTACAGATGATGCTCTTTGGAAGGCGTTAACTTCAAGATCTCTAACTTCATCACGATCTGTTAGAACATGTATATCTTTAGAATTTTTTGCCTTTTCTGAGGTCTTAGTATACCATTCTTCACCTTCGGGATCATCTTGAGGAAAAGATCCTATTAAGCTAGCTAGCTCCTACTAAAACAGCGAAAAAGAGTGGAGGAGAAATCGTAAGCTGGCAACCATCTGAATTTCTAGACGAAATTGATCAAATGTTCGAAGATTTCAGAAGAAGCTTTTCCACTATGATGTCTCCCTTCAGAACAAGATTTCCCTCTTGGAATATTCCTTCATTCGAACTACCTGACGTGATGGAGCCAAGTTCAGACATAATCGATACAGGAAAAGAATATCGAGTATGTGCAGAAATTCCAGGCATACCCAAAGACAAAATCGACGTAACAGTATCCCCTAAAGGAATAGAAATCTCGGGTGAAGCAGAAACCAAAACAAAAGAAGAGAAAGAAGGATACATACATCAAGAGCGTGGATATTCAAAAATTTACAGAAATCTGCCATTCCCAGAAGAAGTAATTCCCGACCAAGCCAAAGCTACACTAGAAAACGGGATACTTGAAGTAAAGATACCGAAGAAGACACCTACCGAAATAAAACGAACGTCAGTTCCTATCGAATAGATTCCACTAACCTACTGCTAATAAAAAAGAAATTTTTTATTTATTAAATTATGGAGGTGAAAATTTCATGAACAAAAAAGAAAAATCTGAAGAAGTTAAACCTACAATGGACGAACTTCAGAATAAAATACAGGATGTAAAGAAGCTAGCAGATTATTCTAAAATCATGCTAGAAGACAGCATGAAGAGCAGACCTTTAGAATCCGCAGCAATGATTTTTGTAGCTGGGGCAGTAATAGGGGTTTTAATAGGTTCAGTGACATCTAAAATGCACGCTTAGATTTTCCTAGATAGCGGATATTACGTTATTAATGATGGGATAAATCTGATTTCATCATTTCTAACTAGTCATGTTAACAGAAAAAATGCTGCATAAAAGAAATTACGACTATCTTTTGTGAGCATTGCGTTCCAAGTTTAAGTAGGTTAATTCGGAAATCCCGAAATATCTAGCGTCTCCAAACGCGCTAAATCATGTTCATAGAATGAGGGTGAGAGCATATTCAATAGTTTTGAAAATAATCCACAGTCCTGACAGTACCATTACCATTCTGAAAGCATACATAATTTCTTTATTACGATCCATTTCGTACACAATATTCACTGCCTATTGATTGATCAGGTATAAGTATTATTTAGCTGGTCGAGTGGTTCAACCGAAATCCATGAAATATTTAGTTCTCTGAATTGGATGGTGTTAGTATAACGCGCAAAACGTAGTATCGCATCATATTTTATATTATTGTTTACAGATAAAACTAATATGGTTAAAGGTCCTTTTTTAATGGCGACTGTTATTACGATCATTTCAACAGCAATTTCTACAGTATTCAATATTATCGGCCAAACAGTTTGTTACCACCAGTCATATCCTTTTTGCACTGGTGTTCTGGATATTGTTGTTTTCAGGTCTAAAGTATAGTGCTCACGCAACCAGAAAAATGAGCAAGAAACCTTACTCTGCTGGAATCCTGAATTTCTTTTCCACATTAGGGCGCGCTAAACATCATATAAGAAAGCATAATTCCAAATGTCATGATACTTTTTTTGGTCTAGCTCTTCGGCGCTTCCTTTTTTGCAATTTTGAAGTAAATCTTTTTCTCGTAATGATCAAATCTTTAGATGTTCTATCCCAAAAAGCACTTCTACAATGAGGACAAGATCTTGGCTTCTTTTTTAATTTCCGAGGTTTCCAAATATGGTTACATCTTCTACATCGATAAATACGCTGTTTCATTTATTCTCACAATTCATTTTCTTGTTGAATATTTATCAATATATATTATTATAAGAAATCGACAAAGCCAACTATTGATAAATCTCTGGGAGATAAAGAAAAGAAGATTGCTCACACAAAAGGAGGAAGTAAAAGTACAAAACAATCGATACTCCAAAAAAGGATCACAAATCTTACGTTCTAAATAATGATGAAATACTGCTTATAGCTCGTTAGGCTTCAATTATTGAAAATCATTATGATCATCCTATGGATATAGAATGGGCTAAGGATGGTGAAACTGGGGAAATCTATATCGTTCAGGGCCGTCCTAAAACATTTCAATCCCAAAAACAAAAAGGATCTCTAAAGACATACAAACTAAAAGAAAAGAGCAAAAGATTATTGACCGGTCTCAGTGCGCGCTAGAATATGAAATACTAGATTGACCACTGGGCATTCGAAGAAACAGATCAGGAACTAGAAATTGATAACATAATCGTACCATTAACTAACTCAATTTATTTAGTGGGCATGCACGCGCTATAAAGATAATGAATGAAGCGCCGGCTAGACAATTCTTTTCGATAGAAATTTTTTTCTCTCATCAGGATTAGAATAGCCCATACCGTCAGGTAGCTAATGCCTTATCAAAACAAAAAATCCAGTTGTAAGCGCGCACTAGTAAAATGGTGCGGGGAGTGGGATTTCAGCACCAATTTACCAGTATAACCTCTATCGCATATCAAATTTTCTCGAAATCATACCCCAATAGCGCACGCTAGTGAGACTGTATCATGACGTTTGTACTCTCTTGAATTTGTGTATGGATTGTCCATTAGCATCCATTACAGCTTCCCTTAGCGCGCGCAGAGCCAGAATCAAAACAATAGTGCCCTTTTTCATAGTCATGGGTTACTATAATTTAATAAAAGTATATTTTTTGATGTGGAACTATGGTACACGCAATAAAGAGCTTTTAGGTCAAATTTTCAAGGGCTGTTTTAATGAATACGTATATGAAGTTGAATATCATCAAAAAAACTTTTACAGATTCGTAACATGATATTAGATTTCTATATCGCAATTATCTTTTTTAAATCAAATTCCAACTGATCTAGTATGCGCTTGGAGAATATGTCGTAGGAATCTGAGTGGAAGAGGGATAAGAAAGAGTTGTTGTTCAAATAATTCTTAGAAAGCTTTAGATAACATACCACTCGCTGAGTGGATAAAAAATGTAGACACTCAAAAGACGAATTGCTGAGACGTATATCGGCCGATTTCTGAGTATCCAACGAGCGCGCACTCACTTATCGATTCCATATATATCAAATAATTATTGAGATCCAAATAGAACTTTCTGGAAGTGATTTTTTAATATATTTATCGTTTGATAGGCGATATGTCCCGATTTGTAAATGATAAAGATTGAGGATGTCAATATGCCGATGACGAAAGCCGATGTACCAAGTATCATTAGCTGTTGGTTAAGAATGTTCTCCCCAATTATTGATGAAATAAATCCGAAAGAGAGAAGTAAAACTGTGAAAGTAAAGATCAAACGAAGATGTGATCTTTTTCTATATAGCAAGGGTATAAAAATTGGTGTAAAGTAAACTGTTCCTATTAAAAAGCTGGCGACAATCCCCGACATAAAGATAGCTATTTCTGAGTTATCTTCAAAGAGTGTATAAGCGATCGAAGATGTGTGTAAAATTCCTAGTAATGGATAGAGGCTGAATTTCATCACGGTTTTGAAGATTTGACTATTGATAATAATATCTGCTAATGATGGGCTGAAGGAATAGTACCAGAGGTTAAAAGCAATCATGAAACTCTCTCCAGCAAATGTTTTCTTAACAATATCGTCTCTAAAACCTCTAAGAAATTGGACTTCTGGTGAGAGTTCCGAACCATAGGTTGCTGTCGCTACAATACATGCGCCCATACCAAGTCGGGCATTAACTGTTCTCACTTCACCGTTACCCGTAGCCGTGATTGTGAGAAAATATGATCCTACTGGCGTGCTACGATAGGTATCTATCTCAAGTATAGAGGTGCCAGGTGCTGTCAAAGTTCTTGGTCTAAATGTGCTATTCGCAAATACTGGGAGTCCCTTTATCCCTAGAGTCACTGGTGTACTTAATCCATTATTAGATTGTATCTCGATGGTGAAAGTTGTCGATTGTCCAGGACCTATTCTTTGATGTTCAGGATTAATGGATAATGTGAAGTCCGTCGTCAAGACGCC
>Ga0180438_10008667_pt1 | contig 12878 bp, 9 predicted proteins | sample SS_ome_12_FD_132455 | JGI IMG/M metagenome (GOLD analysis project Ga0180438, IMG submission 132455) | Hypersaline lake sediment archaeal communities from the Salton Sea, California, USA - SS_3_D_2 metaG | ecosystem: Environmental > Aquatic > Non-marine Saline and Alkaline > Hypersaline >...
GGCCGCCACGATGGCATCCACCGTCGTGCCGTAGCGCAAGGAGATGCGAAACAGATTCTCGCCCGGCTGGACGACGTGGACGACCGTCCCCTGTGCCCGGCGCCCCTCCGGTGGTGCGGCGTGAACCGGCGTCGCCCAGAACAACCAGGCGATGACCAGACCAAAGACGAGGCACCAACCCAACCGTTTCAATCGCCCCACTCCCTGACCAGCCCTACGTCTTCCAATATGACCTGGCGCAGCACCTGCCGATTGCCAAAGCGCTGCAGCGCATTCAGAATCTCAATGCCTGCCAGACCCCCTTGTGCATCATAGTCGGCAGCAATCCCTTCGGCCAGATGTTTAGTCGTCACCGTAGCCTCCAGAAATTGAAAATAAAGTGCGTCCACTTCCGCATCATAAGTGATTTTCATCTACCCCTCGATACATCTATCTCACTAGACAGGCATGTCTATTATACCATTGATCCAGCAATCTATCCAGCATATATGAGCCCCATGCTCCGCTTAACCATGCCCTTGACTCAAGGTGACAGCAGCACGAATCGCCCTCACCACAATCGCCAATGTCCAATATCTGCTCCTGGAGTGGATGCTCTCGTCTGCGCCCGGTAATGGGCGGGATGTTCATCGATCCGATCCCTGGTCTCCAGCCAGCTCCTCTTCCACCAGCTTGTGCCGCAGGATTTTGCCCACAAAAGAGCGGGGCATCTGCTCCCGGAAGGACACCTGGCGCGGGACCTGGGAGGGGCGCAGTCTCTGCTCGCAGAAAGCAATGATCTCCTCAGCCGTGACCTGATGGCCGGGGCGCATCACAACGTGGGCCCGCACCTCGCCGTGCCCGTCGGCTCCCGGCACGCCAATGGCCGCCGCCTCCTGCACGCAGGGGTGTTCGTACAGCACCTCCTCCACGTCGCGGGGATAGATCTGGCGACGCCCCACGGGGATCAAGTCACGCACGCGGTTGATGATGCGGAAATAGCCGTCGCCGTCCATCACGGCCAGGTCGCCCGTGTGAAGCCAGCCATCGCGCAGCGCCTGTTCCGTCTCTTCGGGCCGGCGCCAGTAGCCCTGCATCACCTGAGGACCCCGGATGGCCAGCTCGCCGATGAACCCCGGCTTCAGCACCCTGCCGGTACGGGGGTGTACGATCTGGGCGTCGGTGCTCGGCAGAGGAATGCCGATAGTCCCGACTTTGCGCCGGCCAAAGAGAGGGTTGGCGTGGGTTACGGGGCTGGCCTCGGTCAGGCCATAGCCCTCCACCAGCCGCCCTTTGGTCAGCTTCTCAAACCCCTCCTGCACTTCGACCGGCAGCGGGCTGGCCCCGCTGATGCACGCCTTGACGCTCGCGATCTCGTAGCTGCGCACCTTGGGGAACTCGTTGATCGCCGCGTACATGGCCGGCACGCCGGGGAAAAGTGTTGGCCGGTAGCGGCGGATGGCCTTCAAGATCGCTTCGCTGTCGAACGTGGGCAGCAGCACGGTCGCCGAACCGCTGAGCATCGCCACGTTAAGGCAGGCCGTCAGGCCGTAGGAATGAGACAAGGGGAGCACGCCCACAAAGACGTCCCGTCCTTCCCGCAGGTCGGCGAACCAGACGCGGGTCTGGATCGCGTTGGCGACCAGATTGCGGTGAGACAACATCACCCCCTTGGGTGCACCGGTCGTGCCGCCGGTGTAGAGCAGGACGGCCAGGTCGTCGGGGATGACCGGCACGGGCCGAAAGTCGCCAGCGATGCGGTGTCCCGCATCCGCTGCGCGGGGCACCGCATCTGCTGCGCGCATCAACCGCTCCCACCACAGGACCTTCTCGGCTTCGTAGGCCGGCAGGCGGTGGCCCTCCTGCCGCTCGCGGGTCAAGCGAAAGATCGTCCGCTGCAGCCAGGGCAGATAAGTCTTGACGTTGGTCAGGATCACGTTGCGCACCTGCCCCGCCTGCTGCAAGGGGCGCACCACGTCGGAATAGAAGCGACTGAGCGTCAGCACCGTCTCGGCCCCGGAATCGGCCAACTGGCGGGCCAGCTCGTGCTGGTCACACAGCGGGTTGACCAGCACCGCCACCGCCCCAGCCATCAGCGCGCCGTACAGGCCGATGACCGCCTGGGGGACGTTGGGCAAAAGAATGAGGAAGCGATCGCCTTTGCGCACGCCCAGGTCGCGGATGATGCCCGCCCAACGGCGGGCCTCCCCAGCCACGAAACGGTAAGACAGCCGGCGACCGCCATAGATGAGAGCCGGCTGGTCGGGCCAGCGACGGGCCGCTTCTTCCAGGAAATGGTGCACGGGATGGTCGGGGATAGCCACCTCGGCCGGGACGCTCTCCTCGTAGTGCTTTAGCCAGGGCCGCTCGTGGGCTGCGGCCCGTGCTTCCTCCACCCCCTTGCGCCACGAGCGAAGGCCGGTCTCCAGGAAGCGTTCGATGGCCCGGTTGACCGCCGCCGGGCGTTCCAGGGGCGACTGGTGGCCCGCCGCCCGGATGACCTCCAGCCGGGCGCGGGGCATGTCGTAGGCCGTGCGGCGCGACATGGCGGGACGGGCGTACCAGTCACGGTTTCCGGCGATGACCAGCGTCGGCGTGGTGATGTCGGGCAGCAGGTCCCAGCCGTGCCATGCGCCGACGCTGTTTTCGACGAACTTTTTGAAGACGTGCGGCGGTGCGTTGAATCGACCCCGGCGCTGCAGAAAGGGCCTGATGAGGACCATCACCACCGATGGGAGGCGCAACCCCAGGCGCATCAACCTCGACAGGGGCAGGTTGGCGGCGGTGTTGACCAGCACCAGCTTGGTGAGCCGCTCCGGGTAACGGGCAGCAAAGTTAATGCCCAGCAGCCCACCGGCCGAGTGGGCCAGCAGGACGACCGGCTCGCCGGCCCCCAGCTCATCCAGCACGGCCATCAGGTCGTCGGTCATCCGATCCACCGTGTAGCCACCTCGCGGCTGGTCGGAGTGGCCATGACCCCGCAGGTCAGGTGCGATGCAGCGATAGCGCCGGGAAAAGTGGCGCAGTTGGTTGACCCACTGCAAGGCGTGGCCGCCGGCTCCCTGGACAAAGAACAAGACCGGGCTGGCGTCGCGAGGCCCGGCGTCAATGACGCTCAGGTCCACTGCCGGCCCGGCCTGGACCCGCACTCGAACGCGGTCGGCATCGAATTCGCTCATAGACACGGCTCCTCTCCGCTTGGTTTCCTCAATCGGGTAGATAGGGGATCAAGCCCTTGCGGTACGCCTCCTCCTGGATCTCGCGCGGCAGGTGGCGCGCATCTACGATCAACCCGTTGACCATGATCTGCCAGGCCAGCGGGTTGTCGTCGAGTTGGCTGGGCAACGTCCACTCGGGGTGCATCTGGAAGATACCGAACATGTCCATGATCTGCGTTGACTTGCCGCTGGCCGTTCCCTGGCTCACCCCCAGCTTGCGGCATAGTTCGTCAGCCCGCATGTGGGGTGTCTGGCTGGAGTCGAACAAAAAGTTGACGCGGCCAATCGTGTAGACGATCGCTGCCGCCCAGCTCTTGGCACGCCCTCCGGTGAGCGGCGAAGGACGCTTGCGACTCAGCTTGGCCGCCAGCGCGCGACACAGTTGCGCGTATTCATCCGTCAGGTGCGCCCTGCAGAACGCATCGGTCAGGGCGACGATCTTATCGTACCTGTCCTGCATTTTCTTCGGCACAGCATCTTGGCCCTGTTCTGTCATCAGATGACCTCCTCCACGAATTCCCTGGCCTCCAGCACCGGCCGTCATGGCCCCCTAAAGCCTGAACGAGGATGAAGGGCAGTACAGACCCCTTTGAGAGAATGAGTAGTGAATCCGACTACTACTTCGCCATGCTGATTCTGATAGATGAGTGCCCGAAGATGCGATCACACAGTCCACTATGTGTAGTAGCATCAAAGTCTCATATCGGCACATATAGTTAGGTGGCCGAACATTCTATTGGAGCTAAGATGTCAAAATCATGTTGGTGAGAAGTACTAGCGCCTGGGCGACGTATCCCCCTTCTGGCGCTTCCCCTGCCAGAAATATGATTTCCTGCAGCATCTGTGCGCTCTTCTAAGCTTCACTTCGCGCCGACACGTCCCAAACGGTGCCCCCACCAGCTTATCCCCTCTAGCATTGCAAAACACCCTCGTCGGTCATCTCGCTACCGGTCGCTTTCTGAGGTTGCTGAAAATTGAAGTACAACTCGTCGACTTCCTCATCGTAATCTACCTACAAGCACGGACGAAGGAAACAGATCATCACGCCAACCCCAGGTCAACGCCTCCGGCACAGCACTCCGGCCGGCCTCAGCAAACTCCACGGCTTCCCGAGCATAGAATTGATAACCCTCGGCAGCCAATGCGTCCTCTTGGCGCATTTTCGAGTCGGCCACCGAATCAATGACCAGCCTGCCAGCGATTTGCTCAGACCTCATTCAAGTTTCACTTCGTGCCGCCGCATCCAAAATGGCGATCCCCCCACTCCTCAACACTCCTTTTCATACAGCACCTTCCCCTGGCTGGCGCTCCTCTAGCTCCTGCGGGGTGTAGACCAGTGGGGAGACAGGAATTCTCATTTGCTCCCCACCTCCACCATCTTGTTGGCCTCGTTACCAAATCCGATAAACTGCGCACCCTGACATGGAGGGTCAGACCTGCATTTCTATTATACCATCAATTCAGCGATCTATCCAGCCATAGACAAACAGCCCGGCAAACTCACGTCTGCCAGGCTGCGATGTGTCACCAACGAATGTATCGATTTAGAGGGCATTCATCCCCGCCGAGAGAGCAAAGGTCTCCTGACTGATCCTTTAACGCCTCGGCCGTCCACAGCCCCTCAAGCCGGCTCGGCCAACACCCGGCTGAGCACGTCCACTATTAGCCCGCGCGCCCGCAGCGCGTGGATGTACGGCTCTATGCCACACGCGTCCCCCACGACGTGGCCGGGGACGATGAGCTGCCCCCGCCCGTCGGCCCGCAACTGCTGCACGTCGCCCGGGGCAATGTGGAGATACACCACCGTGCCCACCCCATGCTCGTAATAAGCGCGGGCCACCTCTGCCCCGCCGTTGGTGAGCGCAGCGTGGGCGACGACGACCTTGCCCGCTGGGGCAGCCGGGTCGCCCAGGCAGACAGTCACCTCGGTGTCGGCCCGTTGGGCGGCCGGCAGCGCAGCCAATGCCCCGGCGACGTCGGCCAGCGTGGCCGCCGGGTGGCGGGCCAGCAGGTCATCTACCGCCTGTTGCATGACCCGCCGGCCGAGCTCATCCAACGGGCAGTGGATGTTGAGAAAGGGCAGGCCCAGTTGCCGGGCCGCCATGGGCACCTGCTCGTAGTTGCGGGACTGGCCGCCCAAGCGCAGCATGCCCATCTTGGGGGCCACAGCCGCGCGCGCCGCCGCTTCCGGCACACCGGCCGCCACCATCAGGTCCACGTGGCGCTCAAAGACGCGCCAGGCGCCAGGGAAAACGCCCACCGGGTGATGAGCGATGACGGCGTCGTAACCCTGCTGGTGCGCCATCAGCAGTTCGGCCGTGCCGATATCGAGCCCAAAGAGGATGCGCCGGATATCCTCGCCCGGCAGGTACACCGCGCTGTCTTTGGGGATTGCGTCAAACCCGGCCATGTCAAGCGCGATCTGCATCAGTTCCTGTGTGTTCACCTACTCCACTCCAATCCGCACGCTGCTGCTGCGACACGAGGGACACATCCTCTCCTCGTCAGCCTCCGGGTCAAAGCCCCCGTCCCACGTGTGGCCGCACCGCATGCAGTGCATCGTCGCTGTTGTGGCGCTCTTTACCCGGCTAAGCTTGCTGCGCACCGGTACCTTGACTCCTCTCAGCGTCTCGCGCGTCCTTTCGATCTCCTCGTCGGCCACGGCGGCGCGCTTTTCCTCCAGCGCCGCCATGATCTGCGCCCACCGCTGGCCCTCGGCCGCCGAGCACCACTCCAGTTGCAGCCGCTCCGGGCGGACGTCCTGCTTCTCCAGGCCGTCCCACAGTGCGTCCATCCGGCGAACAGTCTGCCGGTTGGCATTGATATAGTGACAGTCCGCCAGGTGGCAGCCGCTGACCAACACGACCGGCGCGCCCTTTTGGAAAGCGTACCACACAAAGTCGGGCGCTACCCGGCCGGAGCACATGGTGCGGACGAGAAGCGAGGTCGGTGGGTACTGCATCCGCCCCGTGCCGGCCGTGTCAGCCCCGGCGTAGGAGCACCAGTTGCAGGCGAACGTCACCGCTGGCTTGTCACCGTCGCCCATCATGGCGTCGATCTGGGCATAGATCGCCTGGTCGGAAAAGTGGCGCATGGCAATCGCGTCAAAGCGGCACTCGGCAGCGCACGTGCCGCACCCGGCACAGGCGGCGGTGATGACCTCCGCCACCTGTCCCTTCTCCCATACGATGGCGCTGTATGGGCAGACGGCCGCGCACTGGCCGCACTTTTTGCACAGGTCGGCGTCCACCACGGCGGTGATGGCCTCAACAGTAATGTCCCGTTTGTTGAGCAGCGCGCCCACCCGCGCCGCCGCCGCGCCGGCCTGGGTGACGCTGTCCTTGACGTCTTTGGGGGATTCGGTGCAACCGGCCAGAAAAACACCTTTCGTCGGCGCGTCCACGGGCCGCAGCTTGGGGTGCGCCTCCATGTAGAAACCATCCGGCGTCTGGGACAGAGTGAGCAACTGCTTGATCCAGTCGCCGTCGCGGCGCGGTTCCGTGCCGACCGACAGCACCAGCATGTCTTGCACGTGCTCTTCCAATCGCCTGGCAGTCGTGTTCTCGACGAACACCCGCAGGCTGCGCGTCGCCGGGTCCTCTTCCACTTCGCCAGGCAGACCACGCACGTATCGTACCCCAACCGCCTTGCTGCGCATGTAGAGGTCTTCAAAGCCCTTGCCAAAGGCACGGATGTCCATATAGTACACCGTCACGTCCACGTCGGGGTAATGGTCTTTGAGCAGCAGGCTGTCTTTGATTGTGTTCATGCAGCAGATGTTGGAGCAATAGGGATTGCCCCGCCCGTCCTGCGAGCGAGAGCCGACGCACTGCACAAAGCCGATCCGCTTGGGCGTCTGGCCATCGGTCAGGCGGATGAAATGGCCGCCCGTCGGCCCGCCAGCCGAGATGAGCCGCTCGAACTCGAGGCTGGTGATGACGTTCGGAAAACGGGTGTAACCGTATTCGTCCATCTCGGTCGGATCGTACACGTCCATACCGGTGGCCACGATCACCGCGCCCACGTCAAACTCGACGATCTCGTCCCGCATGTCAAAGTTGATGCACGCTTTCTCGCACGCCTCGACGCACTTGCCACAGGCGATCGGGTTGTCGCCCAGGCAGCGCTCGATGTCGATCAGGTAGGCCGACGGCACCGCCTGGGGGAAGGGAATATAGATCGCCCGGCGCGTCGAAAGCCCCAACTGGAACTCGTCCGGCGTGACGACGGGACACACGGCGGCGCAGTCGCTGCACGCGGTGCACTCGGTCTCGTCCACGTAGCGCGCTTTCTTTCGCACCCGCACCTTGAAATTGCCCACGTAACCGGAAATATCCTCGACCTCGCTGTAGGTCATCAACGTAATCTTGGGATGCCGACCGACATCCATCATCTTGGGGCCGAGAATTCATATGCTACAGTCCATCGTGGGATAGGTCTTGTCCAGCCGGGCCATGATGCCCCCGATGGACGGTTCTTTCTCCACCAGGGTGACCGGATGCCCGGCGTCGGCCAGGTCGAGGGCGGCCTGGATGCCAGACACACCCCCACCGATGACCAGCGCCGCGTCGGTCACCGGCAACTGCTCCTCGTCCTGTGGATAGAGCCAGCGGGCGCGGGCCACCGCCACACCGACGATATTCTTCGCCTTGCGGGTGGCCCCTTCCCGGTCGTAGAGGTGCACCCAGGAGCAGTGCTCGCGGATGTTGGCCATCTCCAGCAGATAAGGGTTGAGGCCCGCCTCGCGAATGCAATTGCGGAACGTCGGTTCGTGCAGACGCGGCGAACAGGAAGCAACCACCACCCGGTTGAGACGGTGCTCCTCGATGTGGCGCTTGATCTCTTGCTGACCGGGATCGGCACAGGTGTATTTGTTCCCCACGGCGACCGCCACGTCGGGCAGCGTCGCCGCGTACTCGCGCACGGCCTCTGTGTCCACACTGCCGGCGATGTTCAGCCCGCAGTCGCACACAAAGACACCGATGCGCAGCGCTTCTTTCGGCATATCTGGTACATCAGGCACGATTGCACCTCCTGAAACTAGTGTCAACCCTCATGAAATCCAACGTATTTGTCTGGCAAAGCTCCGCCTAAAACCGACACGACAGAACCCACCACAAAGACAGAGGACACTGAGAATTCCCTTACTCTTCTTCTTCCAAACCCAACACACATCGGCGAATACCTCGCTTCAGGACAGGAACATTAAAATTGAATTTCTCTGCGCTCTCCGTCTCTGCGGTGCATTTACAACGCGGTACAGAACAGCGAAGGACTAACGACACCAATCATCAATTCACACTTTGACAGGTTTCATGCAGCGTGCTATACTCTCCCCAAGCTCACATAGGTGAAATGAGAAGCCAACGAAAGGATCTCATCTATGATTGACACGTCCGCAGGACAGATCATCATCGGAAAACTGCCTCAAACCGATGAATCAGGGCAAATTCAACTCCTCCGTCTGCCAGATGATTTTGGCTGGCTACGCCATTTCGCGACCCATCACATTGCTCAGTTTTTCAACGAACTGTTTGATGCTCTGCGCCGGAGCCTGGAAACTGGCGATTGGGCGGGCGTGACCGACGCCATCGAAAACTGGAAAGCGACGGCCGAGATTGAAGCCTCGCCAGAGTTGCATGACGCAATTGAAACTGGTGTCACTCAACTTGCCACAGATGATACCGTTAGCTGGTCACAGCTCCGCCAAAAGTTGGACCTGTGACTGCGCCCCTTCCCTTCGTCATCAATCGCATTACCCGCAGTGCGGCAAACTATCTGCGTCGCCCCCCCAAAAGACTCAACAGGCCGTCGCCAAAGCCTTCGATGACATCTGCCAGTCCCCTTTCACCCATCCCAATCCAACGATCATCCGCCCCCTCAAAGGCACTCACCAAGGTCGTTGGAGGTACCGCCTCAGCGATCTCCGAATCATCTACACTGTGAACGTCGAAGAAAAGACGATTGACATCATCGCCATTGGTCCCAGAGGCGACGTATACTAGGTGGAGGCAGACACCTGCCCTGGCGGTCTCGGCTGCCACCGGCCGCCGGTCGCCTTGACAATCGCCTCTATCGTCGTATCCGGCGTGTTCGTCAGGACCGCGTCGCAGCCGATCCAGATGTACCACCGCACCCGCCGATCGGGGCGGTCGTCCAGCGGGCAGACGAACTTGCCCCTGCGGTGCGCCATCCAGGCATACAGCGGGTTGAGATACACCAACGGCCAGATCGGGCCGACGAGCTCCGTCCGGCCGAACGGCAAGGCTCGTCGCAGGGTGATCAATCCGGCCGGTATCTCTGGCGCGACGCGCCTCACGCCATCCAGCCTCGCCTGCTCAAAAGAGAGCACCACCACCCGTCCAGCAAACCTGTCCGGCGACAGCGCGTCACTCAACTTTTGTGCGTATGCCGGCTGCTCGAACAGCGGGTCTTTCAACTCCAGAGCCAGCCCTACGTCCTCCGGCGTCGCGTCCAGCAGCTCGGCCAGCGTCGGCACGCGCTCGTGTGGATAGGTGTCATCGAACTCGGAACGGATGCGCAGCTTTTTGATCTCGGTCAGCGTCATGTCGCTCACTGCGCCGTGCCCCTCCGTCGTACGGTCTACGGTCGCGTCGTGAATGCAGACCAGCACCTTGTCTTGGGTGAAGCGCAGGTCGGTCTCCAACAGGTCGGCCCCCTGTTGGATCGCCAGCCGGAACGCGGCCAGCGTGTTCTCTGGCGCATGGCCTGACGCCCCCCGGTGGGCCATCACGTACGGCCGCGGGCGATGAGCCAGGCCGAAAGCGCGCATCCTGTCTCGATCGGTCATACCCCTTCTCCCCCCACAACTAACGACCCCACCTGCCCTCTATGGCTTCCGCACCTCGAGCTGGGTCAAGGACGCCCACCCATCCTCGACGCTCTCTCCTCCCATCGGACGCAGGGGCCCTCCACGTCGAGCATCATGAACAGACACCTCCACAGTGTAACGCCCCGGACGGAAATCCTCAGCCAGCCAGAAACTGTGTTGATCCCGCACCACCTCACCTGCCAGCCATTGCGGGGTCGGGTAATGGCCATCCACCGGTCGCCCACCGACCTGAGCCGCCACAGTCCCCGTCTCGTCACGCAACCTGACGGCGGTCAGCACATCCTCCTGGCCGGCCCGCTCCGTCTGCCAGAAGAGGGTCACGTGCAGAAAATTAGGCAGCCCCAGATCGCCTGCCGGATCAAGATCGTAGCCCAGCAGCGACACCTGACCGCCAAAGGTCACCGCCACGCGTCCCTCCATCTCGATGTCGCTGGCCGGAAACGGCGCGGCGGCACGCGTGACCTGGATGGGCTGAGGCAAAATGACCCCCTGCCCCACCGACCCACCCCCCTCGTCGAGCACGAACAACCTGTGGCCGGTGTCCGGTTCATACAATCCCACCTCGACCTGGTACGCGCCGGGCGGCGTACCAGGGAGCACGCCCAGACGGTGCACGTCGCGGACGTACCGCTCGGTAGGCCAGCGCGTCGCAGGGACGTCGCCGGGGTTGAGCCGATCGTCTTGCCCCCAGGTATGCTCTGCCGGGCGAATGAGGTGGACAAAGACGCTGTAATTCCTGGCCACCGGCCCGGTTGCCTTCCAATACAGTGTCAGCGGCAGCTTACCGTCCTGGGCGACCGTCGTCTGCGGCAGGTCGTAACCCAGCAGGGCGACCTGACCCTCGAAGCGCGCTTTCAAGGCGTGCTGGGCCACGGCTACCTCGTCGCCCGCAGAAGCCATGCGAAACCAGGTCGGGCGACGGTCGATCACGGTCACCTTGGCGATGAAAAAAAGCACGACGACGAGGCCCAGAGCCGCAGGGCGGTCAAACCGCCGCGCGACAGCGCCAGACCCAATAGATCGTCCCGACACAGCACGATCGGGAAACACAGCCAACGCGATCAACGCCAGCAATGCCACGCACGAGCTAATCGCACCGGCCGTTCGAGGCAGCGTCGAACCGAAGCGCAACTCCAGGACGTGCCTCCCGGCGGGGGCTGGCACGGTGATAAAACCATGCGGCTCGCTCGGCACGACCTCGGCTGGCTCCCCGTCCACCCAGGCACGCCAGCCGGGAAAGTAGAACCGGCGAATCGTCGCCGTGAAAGGTTGTGCGGAGACAATCTCAAAGGTATCCCTGCCAGCGCCGCTATTGACTATGCGAAGGGAGGCGCCCTCCGGCAGACTCTCCCGATCGAAGCGATCTACCAGCCCGCCTGCGTCATAGCTCGCCAGCACCCTGCCCGACGCCTCTGGCGGCGACTTCACCCAGACTGGCGTGTACTCCCGGTTAGCCGTCGTGCCCAACGCCACCCCGTCCAGCTCGAGCTCGATCATGTCCCGAGACGAAAAGTCAGCCTGCAGTGGTGTCCAGCGCGGCGGATAGAGCGCCGGCAGTGCGCCGATCAGTACCAGCGCCAGTGCACCGCTCGCAGCCCACGTTCGGGGCCGCCCACCGATCGCCCTCACCCCCGCTCCGACCAGCCAGGCGACCGGCAACGCAGCTACGCCCAACCAGCGCCACGGAAACTGCACGTACCGCAGCAGCGGAATGGCCTCCCATACCCCGGCCGAGGCGTCCAGCGTGAGAAAGCCCAGGATCAGCGCCGCCACGCCCATAAAGTGGGCCATCGAGAACGACTCGCCGCCTGCCTTGTCCGTCTGCGACCGCCGCTGCGCTACCCAAATAGCCAACCATCCGGCTAGCCCCAGCCCCCACTGCGGCAGCCCCAGGTTATACGCCACCGCCGGGTTGAGCGCACCCAGGTCAATGCTCGGTGACGGACGCAGCAGCTCACGGGGCGTCAAAAAGTGACGGTGAAAGTCAAAATCGTCGTAGCCGATGACCTGATCCAGGATGACGTATCGTTTCTCCGCCAGAGCGGGTAGCCAAAAGACCGCCGCCAGGCCGACCGCCAGTGCCCCAGCCACGACGACCCTGGCCCACGCCGTCCGCCCTCGCGCCAGGAACAGCCACAGCAGGTAGGCGACAAGAAACGGCACAAAGAGCATCAAGGTCAAGCTGTGCGTCGCCGCCAGGGCCGCCAGCAGCAGGGCAGCCAACACCACATCTGCACGACGAACGCCCGCCCATAACCGGTCAAAGCCCCACAAAACCCACGGCGTCAAGGCCACAGCAAAATACTCTGCCAGGTCTACGCGCACAAAAGAATCAACGAGCACCAGGTATGGCGCGAAAAGGAACGCTGCCGCTGCCACGACACCGGCTGTCCGCCCCAGGCACCGCTGCGCAAAGGCATACATGCCCGTGCCCGCCAGCAAAGCACCCGCGACAAAGAGCGCCTTCACCGCCCCGGCAGCGCTGGTGAACAGATAGAACGTCTGCGCCAGGTAATAGACCAGCGGCGCGTAAAAGTTGAACAACGGATAGCCATAGCCCAGGTAGAAATCGGGCGCCCAGCGCGGGTAGAGCACACCGCCGGCCAGGACACGGGCGAACTCGGCCACGCGGGGAACGTGGATCTCGGCGTCGGTGCCAGCCGGCAAGCCGGGCCGGGCCAGCCACGGCGTGACGGCGATAAAGCATAGCGCCACGACAATTACCGCCCCCCAGTCCAGGCGGGCTAACCGGACCATCACTCTGTCCTTTGTATCTTGATCTCGACCAACGGCAGCAACTGGCCCATGACCCTCAGTTCGAGGCGATA
>Ga0180438_10008668_pt1 | contig 12877 bp, 20 predicted proteins | sample SS_ome_12_FD_132455 | JGI IMG/M metagenome (GOLD analysis project Ga0180438, IMG submission 132455) | Hypersaline lake sediment archaeal communities from the Salton Sea, California, USA - SS_3_D_2 metaG | ecosystem: Environmental > Aquatic > Non-marine Saline and Alkaline > Hypersaline >...
ACCCCATCGAGTGAACAAGTGTGTATGAGGTCGAGCCAGCGGGCACGGAGGCTGCGGCGGCAGCCATTAGCGTCGTCCCGATACCATACCCTTCGCCATACCAGGCATCAATCGAGCCGTATCCTATAAGAATCCGCATCCGTTCCTCGATGTCATCGGCAGCGTGCCGTATCTTGGTTGCCCCGAACTTGAGCTTGTCCCCCCTGCGTGGGGCGTTCTCGTCCCAGGTCTGTGTCCAGCTCATACCAGGTTCCTCCAGATAGGCGCGACACTGAGACACTGGCACCTGACGCGTATCGCAGGACTTCCACTCTCTACGCCAACCATGCCTTTCAGGCTGTGCGTATTCGCCGCTACTCCGCTATCCACGTACCTGATGCACAAACTGTCCGCCCTCCCGGACGGTATCAGCATATACCTCGCATCCGTGCTCGTACCGTCTATATTGAAGTACGCGTACAATTCGGCGGCGCTGGCCGCTGCGTTGGAAGCGTAGGCTGTAAGTTCATAGAGGAGCACAAGCGTCTGACTGGTCACAAACGCCGCAGAACAGCCTATCGTCTCCACATTGCTCACGGCGCTCTGCTGTGTCGTCCAAGTTGCCACGCCCATCTTGTAACCCTGCGTATCCCAGTTGGAAAGCGTATCGGGCATCAGGACGCACATGCGTTCGCTTATGGCTACGCGGGTATCCCGTATCCTGCTTGCGCCGCCGACTTCTCCACCTGGCGTCCCGACATCGTGCGTGTCAACCGGCGTCGCCGATATTTCAGTTGCCCAGTTATGCGTAAAGGCCATATACTACTTCCTTGCAAGTGCAACGCCCAGGAGGCTTAGTATCCCAGCCCAGGCCGCTCCGACAATAATCCCAAGCATTCTCCGCCAGGATTTGAGTTCGATTATCGCCTCTTTGTTCTGGTCTATGCTCTCCTTGTGGCGAACACAGCGTCCGTTGATCTGATCGAGTTTCTTCTCAATGTTGCTGACGGAAACGAACAGCATAGCCCATCGCTCTTTTGGATCGTCGGGAATAGATGCTTGTCCCATGTTGCCTCCTACAGTGGCAGGTACCACCTGTCCGGGCCTCTGGCAACGCTTCTGACGTTGTAGAGCCGCATGACAGGTGATGTTCCGTCTATCTCCCCGTCGTGCTCCTGCCACAGCCGCTTGGCCGTGGCTTTCCAGACTGCGTATTGTTCGTGGTTCTGTAGCTGCATGTACCCGTGCGCCGTGAGTTCCGCGACAAGGATGTCGTCAATACCGGGTATTTCGCATGTCGCCCCGTCAGTTGCCATTTCGTCAATCGACCGCAGATAGCGCACGGAAACGGTATACGCCTGGTCAGCCAGCGGTGAGAATTCCAGCTTCTCCCCGAACCGGCAGCAGTACAGCGGCTCGCCCGTAGTGCTGGCTCCCTGTATGGTCGAATGCTCCCATCGGTCAAACTCTGTCGGGCTTATCGGGCTGATGGTCTTGCTGTCGTCCCCGTTGTCTATCCTGACATTGATCAGTTTCCTGATGTCGGACGGCAGGGTGACTTCATTATCCGTGCTTGCCAAGGCGGCGGACTCGACGGTCTCAAGCTGATCCCACCACCGGCTGTCTGCGATACGGTGGAGAACAAGCGGCAGCCACACGTCCTCGATCTGGTCGCGCAGCGTCGAGGTGGTCGGGTGCTGGAGGTTCAGGAGTACCTGGGCCACAATTTGTGATCTTGTCAGAGCCATCAGCGTTTGCTCCTACCAAGCATGTACAGAAACACGCAACCTCCCATAGCGACGACCCAGACAAAAGCGCCGCCAAGCGACTCGAAGAAGTCTATCATCGCTTCTTTTTCTTCTTGACATGCGCTACGGTGCGCCCCCCGCGCTTCCCCTTTTTGCTCATCACGTGTACTTGCAGGTACTTACCTCGTTTGCCGGGTATTCTCTTGTTTCGCACACGCAGCACTTTCCCGCGACCTCTTGGAATCGGCATCAGGGCATCCCCCTTCTGAACCAGACTCGCACGTCTCTGGCGTTCGGCGGAAGCCGTATGCCAGACTCGTGCCCGTAAAACGTGTGCCCGCCAGGACACGGGACGATGATTCTCTTTTGTCCGGGCTTGGTGTTGATGACGACGTGCTTCCCGTTCGTGCTTGGCGTCAACCTGTTGTAGATACGCGACCCCCACGGGCAGGAAACCAGCACATCGCAGACCGGAAGCGTCGCAAAAAAGATAATGTAGCCGCCCTGCTCTCGGTACGCCTCCGGCAGCATGGGGTTCCTGATCCGCTCACCCTTGGCGTTGTAGATGTCAAGGTAGCCAACCACATCGGGCATCATCGCGAATGCTACAACGTTAGGGCCGAACCTCTTCCCGTCCTCGGTCAGGACGCTCAGTTGGTATCGGAACAGTTTCCTCTTCATCCGGCAACCAGTAGTCGATGACAATAAGTCCGTTCACAAGCGGCCCCGAAGTGGAGTGGAGCACCGCCCACGGGCTTTCTTCCTGCTTCTCCTTCTCTGCTTCCGCCATTCGTTCTCCCGTGGGGGAGGGGCCGAAACCCCTCCCCCTTGGTTTCAGGACTAGTACACGTTGAGCCTCGGTAGAGGCGCAAAGTCGTACCGTACTCTCAACATCCCGGTCACATCGGATGTAGTCGTGTCCCAGACGACACAGAGCGATCTTGCAGACCCGCTCTCTACCGTGCGGTACACGGGGATGACGGCAGCTCCACCATTACCAGCGGTCAGGACGACACTCCGAAGCAGTATCCCGTAGTAGTTGGTCGTGATCGCGGTGTTGGACGCGGCAGAACCGGTTACTAGGCTTGCTATCGGAGCGACGTACCCGGCAGTCGCCGCACTGACGCTGGCAAGCAGCCCGTCAACGTCGCCGCCTGATTCCGTCGAAAGGAGCCCGACATGAACCGTCCCGCTTCCGGGAGCGGCGCTCTGGATGTAGGGAATAACATCCAGCGGCATCGCCCCGTAGGGGAAGTCAAACGTCAGGTCAACGGAATCGGTGGCATCGGAACTCTCGGCGTTGAACGGAACCATCGCCGTCTTGATGCCCGGGTTGTTGTCGAGAAGGATACTCTTCGGCTCGTTGTCGGTGTTGTACAGCGAGCACGTTCCACCGCTTCTCGACCAGAGGTGGATGTCAACCGTGGAAACGGAGTCTGCGGTGTAGAACCGAATGCAGTCGTCCGTGGCGAATGTCGTGTAATCGACTGGGTTCGTCTTAGCCGTTGCGGCGTCGTCACTGTAGACGGTCGCAAGCGTAGACGTTCCAACCGTGCACACGGCATACGCGCAGTCGGTAATGACCTGCGTGGTCGGTGCGTTCTGGTCCCTGACCGTAAACTCCCACTTCTTGTAACCGCGTGCCATTTCTAGGCACCTCCTGTACTGCGATTACGAGTGCGCAACACCGGCCATACCTGTGCTTGGCGCATAGCTGTCACACGCATAAACGCCGAAGTCGACGCTGTTGAATGCGACCTTCTGGAACCCTGCTATGCGTCCGCACGCGATGCCCGGCGTATTGCCGTAATCGGCGTGGGAACTACCCTGGTCTTCTCGCCAGAACGGCTTCTTAGCCGCAGCAAATGCGCCCGCCTGCGCGCCCAAAAGCAGCGCCCTGCGTGCGCCCGACGCCGGTGCGTACACGTACTTCGAGACGTAGAAGTTCGTGCCCATCCAGCGTGTAAGAGCCCCTGTGAAGAGAGCGCCGGACTTACTCCTCGGCGTTGCATCCTTGTACGCATTGCTGATGGTCGTGTCGCTGGCTAGTATCTTCGCCCACTGCGAATCGTGCAGCAAGAGCGCGAACTGGTCAACGCCGCCGACCGTCTCGACAGCCTTGATCTGCGGGTCAAGGATGGCGGCTTGCTCTCTGAGCCTCGTGATTTCGTAATGGCCAAGCCATGCGGTCGTGGTCGAGGCCGCACTTGCGGTCGTTGCCGCAGCACCACCGTAGATCACGTTCGTGCAGGCTTCGCCAGCCGATCCGAAGCTCGCAGTCGTATCGCCTCCGAGCATTCTGATGATCAGCTCATCCATCTGCTCCGCAAGGCGGCGCGACAGCACCTTCTTGGCAATCGTGTAGTAGTTGGCCTTGACCTTCTGGGATTCCATCGCCCCCGGAAGACGAACGCCGTGGCGGTACTGATTCACCGTCACGGACTCGGCGTAGGTCAGGAGAGCCTCCTCGTTTCCGATCAGCACGTTGTCGTCGGAAACGCCCGCGCCGTCCAGGTTCGTCACGAGGGGAAAGTAGACGGTGGCCCCAGCATTTGTCATCAGGTCGTTCATTACCATGATGACGGCATCTTCACCCGTACCCATGAAATCCTGGGTGATAAGCCTGGTCTCAGCCTCGTACCACGTCGCAGCAGACCAAAAGGTCTCCTGCATACTGGCATTGGTGGCCGTTTTTGCCATCGCTGTCCCTCATAGAGTCAGATACGTGTCATCTCCTTCAGCACAGACGAGGGAACGGCGTTGGGATCGTTTGGGTTTTGTCCGTATCTCTTGGCGTACTCCATCACCCTCTCCAGGGTCAGCCCGGCTGGCGGACTGCCCGGATTCGTCCCCGGCATTACCGGGGGCACCGGCGGCGGAGTACGCATACCGGGATTCGGCATTGGCGGATTGGGCGCTGCGGCAGGTGGCGCTCCGGCTTTCATTTTCCGCAAACCGACACCGAGCTGGTACAACACGTTCGGATCGGCCTGCCGAGCCATATCACGGAGCGCCGGATTCGCCTGAAGGAGAGGCTCAATCTCGTTGGACATGATGTCGCTGTACTCCGTGCCGAGTTGCGCCTGCTGCGAAAACCGGTTAACCTGCTGCTCCATAGCACTCAACTTCGCCCCGTAACTGTCTCCAATGACCTTCGAGTAGGCACCGAGCAGATCAATCAACTGCCTGCCAGTTACCATCCCGTCCATGTCGATTTCCGGCGTGGGCGGGTACTGCTGGCGCTGCTGTGTCTGTTGCTGCGCCTGCATGGTCTGGAGCAGAGCCTGCATCTGGCGTCCGGTTTCCCGGAGTTCGCCTATCTCGCCAAGCCTGCCAGCCGACTCTCTCTCCTTAGCATCAAGCTGGTTTTTCAAGTCAGCCAGTTGCTTCTGGAGATCGTCCGGCTGCGGCTGTGGCTCTGCTGTCGGTTCCGGCTCCGGTTCCGCTTCCGGGGTTTCCCCCTCACCGAACTCGTCGGCCATTTCCGACTCCGACGCGGCTTCCAGTTCCGCCAAATCGTCCTCCGTGAGATTCAGGGTCTTGCTCACCCGATCCTCACCGCCTTCTTCCTTCTTCTGCGCTACCATTGTGTCCTCCTGGCCTCTTTACGCCCGGCCACGGGCGACAACGCCTTGTAACGCTGGCGAGGCGAATCATCCTGTAACGCCGGATGGGGCGGCTGCCCCCTGCGGTGTACCGGGCGGGGGGGCTCCCGGTGCTCCCTGTTGGAGCATTTGCATCCCTTCTGTAAGGATTGCCTCTATTTCGTCCTTATTCGACTCCAAATATGGGTTGGTTTTCAGCATGAGCCTGAGCAAGGCCGGACCCATGGGAGTGTTCGCAAACTTGCCGATACTCTCGATGAATTCCGACATCGCCATGTAATTCAGGACCCTCTGGGTCGGGCCTTCGGGCGCTTCGCCAACCACGATGTCATACATAGTCAGCGACGGGTCGGTTACAAACTCTATGGTTGAGTATTTCCCGTCCTCCCCGAGTATCCTGATCACCTTCCCTTGCGGATAATGCCGCTGCATGGTTCTGACAAGCACATTACCCAGATGCGCAAGGGACTGTTTCTTGGCCTGCACCAGATGTGCCAGCCCCTGATAACTCTGCTGCTGCCGGAGATAAATGGCGCGGCCCGAAGTTTCCGGGTCACCTCCGGTTCCAAGCAAGTCGGCATTGATCGAGGTCGTGCCGCGCATGTCCTCCCTGGCCATCTGCGCCGCGATAATCTGCTCCTGGGGCGGCACGGGAGGCTGAATCGGGATAGGCGGTTGCCTGCCCTGCGCGTATTCAAGCACGACACCCGGAGTCGTCCCGAAGTCCAGCCACTCACTCTTGTTCTTGATGACACCCTGCTCCGCCAGCCAGCCACGCACTCCGGTGACGAGGGCTATATGAAGTTGCAGACTGCGCCTCTTGTTGTATTCTCTCTGCGCGTCCTTGCCCTGCGTCACCAGGCCCATGTGCTCGTTCCCTGCTATCGAAGCGAACTGGGGCACGATGGGGTAGTCAGTCTCGGAAAAGGGCGAGTCACCCGAAGCCAGTTCGACATGCCCGCAGATAGTCCGCATCTTCACCTGCGGTATGGAAGTGTGAATGATTGGCATGGCAAACCCGTCGATCAGCCCCTGTTGCTGCGCCGCCCTTGCCACATCTTCACTTTCCATCGGGTATTTCATGCCCGTCTGCGGGTTGACGAGGCACCAGCGTTTCGGGTACTCCTTGTACCAGCATTCGATAATCATGTAGTGATTGTGTCGCTTGATCTCGTCCAGGTCTTTCACAACGAGGTCGGTGATTACCCGCTCCTCCGCGTTCATATCCTTGCACTCGCGGGCGGCCTCGCCGTAGATGTGCAGCATGTGCTCAAACGGCATCGTGTCCACTCGCAGGACGTACTGGGCATCCGACAGGTCGGGCTTGATGGACATGGGGTCGTAGAGGACGGAAAGCGGCGGCACATAGTCCACACCAACCGTCCCATAGGCGTCGTAGTCATAACTGATACTCGGCATCCTGTAGCTGCGCCCGCAGATGCAGGTGTCCGTATCGCACCTACTGAATACCCACGCGGAGCTACTGCGCGTCAGCACGTCGCGGAGAAGGTAGGTGAAAGTCTTGCTCTTGGTCTCGTCCCCGCTCTCCTTGGCAAGCGCCTTGAGGCCATACTGGTTCTGGATGAACCAGCCAACGGCGACATCTACCATCGGCTTCAACTCGTTGATGGTCAGGCACGGACGGTTGGAGTCGCGGAGGAGGCGCTCCTCGTCCTCGCCCCACTGGTGGCCGTTGTACATGCGAAAGTCGTCTTTCGCCTGTTCCCGCCAGCCACCGTGTCGCTCAAGAGCTTTTCTTGCAGCCTCTTTTATCTGCGTTGCGTCCATGCGTCACTACCTGGCAAAGATACAGTTTTTCGGCGCGTTATAGTCCGTAGAAGTGCATTTCTTCCCGTCGCGCAGGCGGCAGGTGACGGCACGCTCCCTTCCTGTGGCAACATCGATCTCCGCCCAGGTATCCTCACGACCGGAAAAGTCACAATGCTTCGCAATCAGGTCTGGCATGCTATCTCTCCTATCTTGCCTGCCATCTTTGTTTTCGGTCATCCTGGGCTCCGGCTCCGACCCAGCAGTGCTTGTCCTCGAACTCATCGGGCGTCAGTACACGAACCTCCTCTGGGGCATGGTACTCTGAGAACTCCGGGCGAAGGAACGCCGCGATATATCGTATCGGGTCGATTGCGTGGTCTGCGCCTTCGTGCGCACCATCCCGCCCGTGTAAGCGACCGGTCGCGTCCATTGCGCTTTCCTTCGTCCGGTATGCGTAGAACTCGGCTATCGAGTTTGTGCACTTGCTGCTGAAAAAGGCCCTCGGGCTTCCCAACTCCCCGACGTGGATGGGGTTCTGCACCCGCTCGTCCTGCTTCATAAGCCACCGCAGAAACATCGTGCTGGAATCCCAGTCCTTTGTCGCGGGCATGACGCCTATCCCCGCCTCGATGAACTCGTCGGCGATGCTGTACCAGCCGCCGTACTTTTCGTGATCACGCCGTGTACACGAGGAATCGATAAGCGATGCCTCAAACTCGTCCCCGGCGCACATGGCCTTGATTGCGTCTATGTGCTCCGACAAACTGTCCGCAATCCCGTAGTATTCGTCATAGAAGAACAGGTAGTTCTTTGGAGACAACGCCGCGCAGATGCAACAGGTGGGCGCACTAATACCGAAGTCTATAGCCCTGTACCTTGGCCACGAAGCAGGTATCTCGATGTCCTCCGGGTCGTAGACGTGGATGTTTTCGTTGAACATCGGGTAGATAAGTCCGGCATAGTCCTCCCTGGAACCCTCCAGGTACTTCTTGATCTCCCACTCCGTCCAGGAATGTCTCGCATTGTCTATGTATCCCGGTGGCAGATGGGATTCGTTGTCGTAGATGGTGAACTGCACGTTCTCGACCAAGTTGCCCCGCTGGAGCGGACTATTCGGGTCGATGAACTTGTGCCATACCCAGTCATGTCCCTCCGGGTTGGATGCAGTCAGGGTCTGACAGAGGACGTTTTCCATCGAGACGCGACTATCGAAGGGCGCGAAACTGCCCGGATCGCAGTTCTCTATCTGGTCCCAAACCAGCATCGAGTAAGTCGGGCCGACGCGCCTTCTCGCGGCCTTCGCGTCCTCCGCCGGTCTGAAAAATACCTCCGATCCGTTCGCAAAGGTCGCCTGGACACGTGGCGGGGACTTGGGAAAGGACACGGGCCTGAAATGAAACTTCTCGCACAAATCGTCAAATACAGGGATAGTGCTGTCCAACAGGCATCCGTATGTCTCTCTTACGACACCGACCCTTGCAGGGCCACCTCGTCCTTGCTTCCCGTCGTAATACTGGCAGTGACGGATTGCCGGGTAAAGGAGTGCCCAAGACTTCCCGCATCGATACGGCCCATCGGCATGCTTGTACCGTTTCGTAGAGAGGATAAACCTGCTCTGCGGTATGCTCCACCGTATGGTAGTTTCATCTAAGTCTGTAGGCGCGATGTGATTGCCTCCTCAGACACGACTGACGCGTCCGCTATCACTGACCGTTTACGCTCACTTGGAGATTGACTCTGCGCGGACTCCTCCGCCTCTGCATCCCATCCCGGCATGGGCAGGCAGAAGAAGTCCCTGAACTCTGTCCCGCGCATGAGCCTGACGCTTACCAGTTCCTCAAACCCCGGGAGGTAGTGCGGCGGTTCCCATATTTGCCCGGAAGGAAACCGCTCCGGCGTCTCAACCATGCGAAAGCACATTCCGTCCTCTTCGGGATTTCCGCCATTACACAACTTGTTCAGGGCTTCCAGATTTGTCATCCTGTCGCTACCAGGATTCCTATTGCGGCAGCGTCGATATCGGACGTTGCGTTACCCACACCCCTGAGCCGGACCCGGCATCTTTCACCGATGACAAACGGTGTCTGAAATTTGATGTGCCGCCCGAACGGAGTGTTGACAGGTTCGCTGTGGAGCGGGAAGAAAGCTTCCGTGTACTCGTCGGTTCCGTAAAGCTGCTCGTAGTAGAGATAGAGACTGACCAGTTGGGCGCTGGAGTAATACGCCTGCAAAATGACATCGGTGATAAACAGGGTGTGGTTGCGCGGAATGTACATGAAACCTGCCTTGCTGATATTCCCGCCCGCCGGTATGACGCAGTACCTGCTTGTCGTGCCACCGTTTTCCCGGAGGTAAATGACACCAGCATTCGTGCCGCCCGTCCCAGTCTGGACGACTTCCATGCGCTGTACCCGCAGAATGTCGCCGCCTGTCGTGCTTTCGCTCCCGACACCCGCCGTATCAACGTCCTCGTAGGCTTCGTCCCAGTCCGTATCGATGTAATGAACCCGGACGACCTGGGCACCCGTCCCCGCAACCGCATCCCCGGCAGCAGTCGTCTGGACATCAAGGGTCGCGCCGGAATCCGTTGAGACGCTCAGGTACGTGTTGTTGGGGGCAGATTGGGCTGTTATGTCCTCCATCGAGTTACTTACGGAGCCGTTGTAGCCCGTGATGGTGACGACCGAGCCCTGCTCCTGCGCCCTGACGAAGAACGGATAGTCGAGTATACCGCTATTCTTCAGCGTCTGTATGTCGATTGCCATTACCTTCCTCCAACGTATCCTCGCCGCTTTCAAGCGCGAGTTCTGCCAGATCGGCGAACATGGGATTCTCCCGCGCAACCGAGACTTCGGCAGCGGGAAGGTTAAAAACGGCGCGGAGGTTGACTGTCGCCTCCCTGCCGGAACTTGGCGAGACTGTCTGCTCCAGGCACTTGTACATGGCCACGATATCCGTCGGGCGCAGCTTCTGCCGCTTCTTGTCGTCGAAAACCAGGTCGCTCATCGCCTCCTGGAGCTTGGCGACGATAAGCTGGCGCATAGGGTCAATGCGTCTGCGCCACTCCCGCTTCCAAGTATCCTTCTTGCTGGAAGCCCGGATCGTGGACTCGTCCTTGCCAATGATGGTGGCGATCTTGGAGACGGGAAGCCCCTGGAGGGCGTAACTTAAAGCCGCGTCCTCCCAGGGCTCAAGTTCGTTTTTGACGCTGCGCGCCATATGTAGACCATGCCCGGTTCGTTCTGTACAAATCTATACGCCGAAAACTACCAGTTGTCAAGGAAAAACTCGGAGACAAAATCGGTGAACAACGAAAAAAGGCTTGACAACGGGAACAACGGTGATAAGATTCTCTCAGAAAGGAGACAAAAATGCGTCAGTACAGATGGGGTGAAGACGCACAGGGTTGTAAGCGACTGGAGTGCACCGAGACAGAGACAGGAATAAGCCACGGGGTTATTATGCCATTCACGTCTTGGCCGAGGAGAAAGGCGCTTAAGGAAAAACTTGTGCTACTGGCAAAACGGGTAGTGAACAAGCGAATAGATGCGGAACTCGAAAGGAGAAGGACAAATGCCGATTCCGTGGCCTAGTGAACATGGTGTGCCGGTAGTCAAATACCGCTACCGCATAGTCCCGGGCGGGGAAGTCAAGGACGGGACGAAAGATGAGGCAGAACGCATCCCGATGATCCCGAACAGCAAGGGAGAAATGCCAGCAGACGGGAATCTGTACCCGATGGCAAATGTGATGCTCCTGAACGAACGTGGCGAGTGGGTTGCCTGCAACACCCTCGCACGAAAGGTTATGAACCCGCGACTGCCCGTATTCCCCTATGGGCTCCACCGGGAGAAGGGTTTTGGTTGGGAGCTGATTAGAAGTAGCGCGGAAGGGTCCTATGCGGGGTTTTCCGTCGTGATGCAGCTGAAAAGGGCGCAGAAACAGGGGAAGGTGGCGTTCTACGGCTGGGACAAGCCGGGGGAATGGTATTCAGAAGCGGATACCGAGCAGATTCGGCAGAAAATCGCCATGCTCAAGCCCATCAAGGAGCAAACCTTCGTCCCGGTCAGCCAGAACGAGATGCAAATTGCAACATCGGAAGCAATAGCCGCTGGAGAGATGGTTGAAGAGGTCTCCTGAGCAGCAACGACAACTAGACGCGGCGCATCGAATGTTTGACGCCTATGAGCGGCAAATGCGCGGCGAATTCCCCGACACAAAGGAGAAGGAGCACCATACGGACGTAATCGCCGAAGCCAGAGAGCGCTTCGACAAGACAATACGCGACCTGGAAGATGGGAGAGGAAGATGAACTGGCCGGGAGTTTCAGTCCTGCCGATTTCCTCCTTTCACGGCAGTCCAGACCCCCCCCGCCACTTCCGGCGGGCCTTCCCTTAACCCCCTCCAACTTCCGGCCAGACAAAAGCCCTGGGCAACGCCAACTTGCCTGGGGCTTTTTCTATCCGGGGAGAAGAACTAACTCCAGTTCCCTGTTTTCCAGTATTTCTGGAACGGCACCCAGTAGCGTTGGACCCAGCTTATTGTCCAGAGCACCTGGTATGCTTCTGGCAGCCCCCAAGGGCGCATTCCAATCCACGGTGCCATATGCCAGCAGATACCGTCGTACTCTACTGTTGCACAGCCCATTTCTTCATTCCAGTATGCATAGAGCGGGGTCATTCCAGCTCCTTCGGCAGCCCATCTTTCAGGTCATAGAGTATCCGCTCAAACTTCTTCGCGAGCCAGTGCGCCTCGTCTTCTGAGTTGTCCCAAGTCATCTGGTCTCCGTCAAGAGTCGCTGTCTCAGTCAAAAACAGTATATCACGACCAGATGACGAGTCGAGCAGTTTCCAGAAAAAAGATCCCGCCCGAGACGAGAAGACCCCGACGACAAGGCCCAGGTCTGGGGCCTGGACTGGAAAACGGGAAAAATCTGGTGGGGCTTGTAGAATGATCTATCAGGCGCGGGCGCGGGTACCCCCCCGGAGGGGGGCCCTTGACGCCAGTCCCGAGACACCCGACTAAGAGCTTGACTCTGGGTCTCTCCCCAGTCCTCATGTCATCAGTCTGAGACCAGTCCAGAACAGGTCTAGAACGGGGGCCGAAAAGGGTCTGGTATGACTGGGACAAGTGGCAGAGACCGAGACAAGTGTCAAGGACTGGGACTGGTTCCCAGGAACTGTACAACCTCCCAGTTCAGTCCCTTGGCACAGACTCCAGTTCCAGTCAGACTCAGACGGACTGGTCCAGCCCAGGTCAGACCAGTCCAGCCCGGGTCAGACCAGTCCCAGTCAGACCAGTAGGAACGCACACCCAGTCAACTAGTCAGTCAGTAGTCAAGGTTTTTTCTGGAAATTACCCTGACTGGGGAGGGCAGCAAGGCCGAATTGGTAGATTTCTGGAAATTAGCTGTTGACAAGTGTCAAGCTACCGTGTATCCTGACCGATAGATGATAACCCGCAGAGAGGAGGTGAATCAGATGGCAACAGTGAACACGCGACAGGAGTTGCTAGCCGCAGTGGCGGAGTGGTGGCGCGAGGCGCGGCCCGACAGTCCTGGCCGCATGAGTAGGCCTACGCTACTGCATTTTCGGCGCGGCGGCTGCGAATACGAGGTCGTCCCCGAGGCCCATCTAACCGACATATCCTGGTCGGAGAGAGGGCGAGAGTATGACGTGCTGCTGACCCACGATCTCGATATCGAGAACGTCCTCGCATGGGCGTCGGACACTGGCATCTCCGACGAGCTCATCGGCAAGGCCCTTGGGATAGAGG
>Ga0180438_10008669_pt1 | contig 12875 bp, 14 predicted proteins | sample SS_ome_12_FD_132455 | JGI IMG/M metagenome (GOLD analysis project Ga0180438, IMG submission 132455) | Hypersaline lake sediment archaeal communities from the Salton Sea, California, USA - SS_3_D_2 metaG | ecosystem: Environmental > Aquatic > Non-marine Saline and Alkaline > Hypersaline >...
ACGTAGGATCCCATTTATCAAAGCGATAGTCAGCTCAAGACGATGTATCGCCAAAAGCGCAAAAACAAAGTTTTTTGCGCCTAAATGCCACTACCTAAGAGGGGATTTTTTCAACAACACCCCTTCAAGATGATATTCGAGGAGAAGAGTTTCATAATCCAGATTCTGTAGTTCGCCTAAATCAGCTAAATATTCATAAAATGCTCCAGGCATTTGAAGCTGTTATTGATGTTGCGCATTGGAAACTTATTGGATCAGCGAAATCCTCTCTTGCAAAGAGCTCGAGTTGCGCATCTTTTGTATACAAACTCCTTCAAATTGGTGGGCTATACGAGTCCCCTTACAAGGGAGCAGTTCGATATCGAGGTCCTAAGAGCTGGAATTTCTACTACAAAACAAATTGTCATTTAGGGGAGATTGCAGTTGGTTTCTTCAATTGGCTTCCTGTAAGAAGCTGGGTCGTATCTACGAAATTTCTGCTGAATATTGTAGCTTCTCCAGCAGAGGCACAAGATGAGGATATGATAGATACTCGAGCTCTCATTGATGAGTGGGGAGTTGGCCCATTCTGTACTGAAGTATTTGAAGCTTCTCTAACTGAAGAGTGTGTATGCAGAGTATACTGAGGAGGCAAGAGGTAGTACTGCCTGAAGAGTGTGTATGCAGAGTATACTGAGGAGGCAAGAGGTAGTACTGCTAAAGGGAGGCCAAATAGCGATACCGTAAAAGGAATTGATATAGCTGAAGCTGCAATGTTCATGACCTTAACGGCGCAGAGTGCAGATTTTTCAAAAGATTCCATTGCTTCTGGGTTATCTGATTTAAAGTGTGAAATGATCAGCGGTGTCAGAAAAGTGATGAGGCCAATTGCTATTGGGATAGCACTAGGAGCGTTAGATCCAAAAAATGCGAGCAAAGCCATTGATGAAAGAACCATTGAAGAAACGGCTCCGGCAGTATATTGCAAAAAGCGCGATGTGAATGTCCCGATTTCTTTTTCAGATTGCTGCTCGAGATTGCATCCAACAATGTTTAAGGGTGCTGTAACGACGCCTGCGGCATTTCCAAAGAAAAAGATTCCTTTGATTCCAGTCAGAGATGGACCCATCATATAAATAACCTCCTACATTAAATGGATGAGATAATTCTAACAGCATGTGTCTTTTTTTTGGTATTTAAAAAAAACATTTATTTTTCAGTGAATATGAGTTTATTTCGTTGTATAAATAATGAAGGAGTATGATTTTGTTTTTTTTAATTGGTAGAGGATTTAATTTTTTATTAGGACTCTAAATTGCGTCTGGCCATTTGGATTTGGCGACGCAGCGTCTCATCCTTGCCAATCTGCTGAGAGATCTTTTTCCAGGCATGAAGCAAGGTAGAGTGGGTCTTCCCACCAAACGAGGCGGCGAGCTTGATTAAAGAATCGTTGACCATCTCTTTGGCGAGATACATGGCCACTTGGCGCGGGAAGGCGACGCTTTTAGCGCGTGAAGTGCCGCAGATATCGGCCACGCGTACGCCAAACATGACGGCCACGCTTTTGAGGATATTATCAACAGAGATCCGTTTTGTGCTGCCCTTGTGGAAAAGCTCACTGAGTGTATTTTCCACAACTTCTTCAGTCACATCGATCCCCATCATGCGGCTATAGGCAGCGAGGCGGTTGAGGGCTCCTTCGAGTTGTCGTACGTTGTTGAAGATCCGCTCTGCCATGAAGAAAGCAACACGCTGGGGGATTTGGAGCCCTTTTTTCTCGGCTTTGTGTTGCAAAATGGCAACGCGGGTTTCCAGCTCAGGGATACCCACATTAGCGACGAGCCCCCACTCCATTCTGGCGATCATTCTCTCAGATAGTTTCAACTCACCGGGGGGTTTATCGCTTGTGATCACGACCTGCTTATTTTGATTGATGAGCGCTTCGAACATGTTGCAAAACTCTTCTTCAAAGTTGAGGCGACTTTGCAAGAACTGGATATCATCGACGAGCAGAAGGTCAAGACCGCGATAGAACCGCTTCATCTTGTCACTCGACTTATTGCGCAGGCTATCTACGAGATCATTGATGAAGGCTTCTGTGGTGATGCAGTGCACTTTTAGCCGTTTGCGCTCTTTCTTTGCCATGTGGCCGATTGCATGCAGTAGGTGTGTTTTGCCAAGCCCTACGCCTCCGTGGATGAAGAGAGGGTTGTACGATTTGCCAGGACGCATTGCGATCCCAAGTGCAGCAGACTTGACAAACTGGTTAGAAGGCCCCTCAATGAAGTCCTCAAAGGTATATTGGGGGTTGAGAAGGAGTGTACTTTTTTCATCCGAAGGGGTCAAAGGAGTTGGGGCCGGGGAAGCTTTTTTTGGCGCTTGTTTCTTTTTCGGCTGAGCGATCACAAATTCGACCTTTAGCTCTCCTGATGGGCTTAGCGGCAGAAAGTTGTCGAGGTGCTTTTTAAAGTTGGTCAGCAAATACTCTTGCACAAAGATGTTGGGCACTTCTAACACAAGCATCTCATCAGAAGTGCTTGCATGCACTTGGATGGGCGCAATCCAGTTTTGAAATTCTGTTGCAGAGCAGCAATCTTCGACACACTGGACGAATTCTTGCCAACTTTCTGTTGCTGTTTTTGTGATCATTTAGCGGAGCCTTTTTGACTTATCAACAATCTTTCCACAATGGCTTCTCGAGCCGTTTTGGTGATGCTAGGTTTACCACGCAATCGCAAATCGCGCAAGGCAAAAAAAGGGAATTATTTTGTCCTCTTGGAAGCTTGGAAAATATGACCTTGTCGTGTAAAGTACAGCCTGATTTTTTCGTAAGATTTAAGGGGTTTTTCATGTCCCGTCAAATTCAAAGTATAGCGTCTAGCTAGGCGCCTTCGGCATTTTTCTACACAGCTCAGTGGCTGCCAGGATCAGATGAATGTCCTGAGTTTTTTACATATTTATCTAGTTATGGATTCGTAAAATCTGAAAACAGTGGATCTATTGGATGGAACATCGATTTTTATGGAATGATCCCAGTCGTTGGAACCTTCACTGGTGCGGCCCGCGCTTTGATGGGGCTCATTCATTCAATCGTTCATCTAGTGCGCTCTATTTTTGATTGTGGGCATTTTTCTTTTCATATGGAGCAGGTGAAATTTGGAGGATTTCATACAATGAAAGGGTTGGCTGAGATGGTTCCTCTTTTAGGGACTGCTGTGGGACTGGTGGACTCGTTGTGGTTTGACCCAAATGCTCCTTTGACTCAGAAGCTTTCAAAAGATTGGAAAGAAGACAAGCTTGAAGATAAATATAAGAATGCGGTCACTCTATTTGCAAACGGGAAAGAGGTTCGATCACTTGCTAAGGAAGAATTTGAGAAAAGAGCTGAAAAATTCTCAAAACCTACTGTTTCAGACCTATTGGAAATCTTTGAATATCAAGCCTAATCTTCAGGCATAAGCCATGAGGAGCGCTCCGGCCTGGTCGGCGATGCTCTTATCTTCACACTTTTCAAGCTCTTCGGCCTGCCGAAGGGCTTGTTTTTTGTAGCCCTTACTCTTCTCGTTGAAGGATATTACCTAAAATTGGTAATATGCTATAGGTTATAAGTAATGGTGGTTTGACTCAGCAGAGAAGCAGGCCGAAGTGGACGGTAACATTTTCAAATCGAGCGGCGAAAGAACGCAAGAAGATGCCAAAAAAAATCCAAATTTTGGTGGATGCTCTTGCCCTAGAGATTGAGAAGGACGGGCCACTTAGGGTGAATTGGAAAAACTATGGGCCGCTGAGAAAGGGGGCGAATATCCCCGCGAATTCGTTTCATTGTCATCTGAAAAAAGGAAAGCCCACCTATGTTTGCTGTTGGTGGACGGTAAATAGAGTTAATAAAGAAGTGGAGATATTTTATGTCGGAACGCACGAGAACGCACCCTACTAGAAGGGTTCGAAAAAGAGCTGCTTCCTCTACAAAAAAAACAGAAAAAAGCATCCCGTGGCGGGAAGTCGCTAAGGATAATATTAAAAAATTCACCGAAGCTGGACTCGCTCTTAGAGGCGCTCGCTACAAAGAAGAGATGACCCAGCAAGAGCTTGCAGATGCTATTGGCGTTAGAGCCCATCATATTTCTGAAATGGAGCACGGAAAGCGCACGATTGGCAAAGAAATGGCTCGCAGACTTGCGAAAGCGCTAAACGTGAACTATAAAATGTTTCTTTAGGCATAAGCCATGAGTAGAGCGCTCGCCTGATCGGCGATGCTCTTGTCTTCACACTTTTCAAGCTCTTCGGCCTCCCGAAGGGCTTGTTTTTTGTACCCAAGGGCGAAGAGGGCTTTAGCTCGGTTGAGCCGCGTGGGTAGGTGGTCGGGGTCGATTTTGAGCGATCGCTCAATGTAGTTGAGCGCCATCAAATTATTGTTGAGCTGTAGATGGAGAGCTCCAAGGGTTTGGAGATCATAGCTGTTTTCAGGGTTGAGCACGGCCAGCGCCTCAAAAAAACTCAGCGCGATGTCATATTTTCCCTGCTTGAGATAGGAATAGCCAACGAATCGAAGGTCTTCGAGCTCGTCGCCTCCCCAATCTAATATCTCTAGCCAATTTACGTCGCTCATCCCCTATGATATTGCGACCGTTTCGAATTTGTGTCAACGAGCTCTTCATCACAAGAGTGGATTTTTTCGAGCAGGGTTAAAAGAATTTTTGTTTCTTTGTCGACTTCTTCTGCTCGAGAGGGACCAACTGCTTCTTTTTGCTGCTCTCCATAGGATTCAACCTTCTCGAGTTGAGCATCTTGTTTATCTAGGCTTCCAAGAGAGGGGATTGTCTGCTCGGCAAACAGTCGGCGGCGGGAGGTGTGATAGCCTGGAGGGGGGGTGAACTTGGCCCAGACGGCACCTCTTTTGTCGAGTTCAAAGAGGGCATCAAACTCAGAAGCATATGAGGGCGTGGTGGTATCCACTCTCGTTTGAGAGGGAATATCCCTCGCCTCTTTAATAAGGGTCTTGTCATAGGTCTTTTGATCTTCCGCATAGCGGTTTGAGATATCAAGACCTAGGTCGTCGATCGTTCTGGCCATACCTTTGATCTAATTGGTTAGGAAAAACGGGTCAAGAAGAAATTTGAAATATTGATTTCCCACAAATTCCCACATTTCTCCATTAAACCAACTTTCAGCCTGTCAGGGGGTTAAGTAGGCGTTTTGGAAAGATTTTTGCGATTTGTGGGAAAATCATTGCCAACTTTGCCGACTGATTGTAAATTGTGGGAAACGGTGGGAATGAAACGAATGAATCCCTTTTTTTTCAGTGGATCTACAGAAGCAAAGCTCGATAGCAAAAATCGCTTCGTCTTGCCCCAAGCTATGCGCTTTGGGCTGGTCGAAAACGGTGTGCTCGAGTTTAGCCTTGCCCTTGGGCTTGGCGGCTGTCTGTCGATCTATCGCCAGAGCGATATGGAAAAAATTGTGGCGAAGTTTCAAGCCAAGCAGCATGTGGCTAAGTACCAGAAGTTTTTCACTCTCTTCTTCTCGAGTTTGCACAAGATGAGCTGCGATAAGGTGGGGCGCGTTGTCCTCCCTCCTATGCTCAAGAAGATGGCCGACGTTAAGGGAGAGATTGTGATCGCTGGGGTTTTGAACAAGATCGAGATCTGGTCGAAACAGCGGTACGAAGAGCAGATGAATGAGTTGATGGGCCCGAAAGGATCCAATGCAGAGCTCGCGAAGATGTCAGAGGAGGCATTTGCCCTTCTGGAGGAAGAGGATGAATCACCCATCCACATCTTCGAGTGAGGGAAGGCCCCACACTCCGATCATGGTGGAAGCTGTGCTCAAGGGGTTTGAAGGGGTCAAGATTTCTTGCTTTTACGAGGGGACGCTCGGAGCGGGAGGCCATGCAAAGGCGATCTTAGAGGCTCACCCCGAAATTGAGCGGTATATCGGGTGTGATAAGGATCCCGATGCTCTAGAAATCGCAAAGGAGGTTCTCTTACCATGGAAGGAGAAGGTGGATCTCATACAGGGTGATTTCGCTGATCTCGATCAGCACCTCGAAGAGAGGGATATCGAGAGTGTACAAGGTTTTTTTTTGACTTAGGAGTGTCATCAATGCAGTTAGACCAAAGAGAAAAAGGATTCAGTTTCCAGAAAAAAGGACCTTTAGATATGCGCATGGACCCAAGCGAGAGTTTGACGGCTGCTGAGATTGTGAATGAATGGCCAGAAGAGAAGTTAGAAGAGATTTTCCGCGAGCTGGGCGAAGAGCCTAATTCCAGGGCGCGAAGAGCTGCAGAGATCATTGGAAAGGCAAGAGAGAAAAAGCAGTTTGAAACGACTAGCCAGCTCGCTGAGCTGATTGCTAAAGAGCTTGGCAAAGGTCCAAAGAAGAAGCTTCACCCAGCGACGCTCATTTTTCAAGCGCTTCGGATCTGTGTCAATCGCGAGCTTGAATCGGTTCAGGCAGCTTTGCCAAAGGCGCTTAAGTTTCTCCAGGTTGGGGGACGTCTGGGAGTGATGAGTTTTCATCGCCTTGAAGATCGGATCGTTAAGGGGATCTTCAAAGAGGGGGCTACGGTGCCTGCCCAAAATAAGTACAGAGGGTTCCAAGAGAAGCCATGTCTTCGCCTGTTGGAGAAAAAACCTATTGTCGCAACACAAGAGGAAATTAAAAGCAATCGTCGCTCTAGAAGCGCCAAACTAAGGTTTGCAGAGAGGTTGAGATGAATCGAGCCCTGTTTTTTCGGATTTTTGTCTGTATCGCATTCTTAGGAATGTGCCTCTACTCATATCTCAATGTCCAAAATGAGATCACCGAGCTTCGCCTTTGTTTGCCCAAGCTCGCTGATGAGGTGCGACATTTGTCAGAAGAAAATACGCGGCTTCAATATGAAATCCAGGAATTTGAAAGTCCTGAAAATTTGATGAGAATTTCTAAGTCGGCCTCTTTTGCCAACTTAAAGTATCCCACTCACCAAGAAGTGATCACCCTGAAGCAGTCGAGCCCTTTGCCCCGTGGACAAGAAACCCAACAAGAAAAGTCGAAGCACACTCCATCGGTCACCTTTGCAACGGGTGTCGGCCGCTAGTCTAAGGCGTCTGATCGGTGTATCGCTTTTTCTCTTAGCTCTTTTCTCTCTTCTTGTGATCCAATTTTTTCGTCTTCAAATTGTGCAGCACGATAAGTGGGAGAAAATTGCTTACTCGCAACATACGGGGGTGGTGATAGAGCCTTTCCGTAGAGGTGTCTTTTACGCAAATACGGATATTAAAACGGCTCACCCCACATCTCTTCAACCTCTAGTGATCGATGTTCCGAAATTCCATCTTTATGTCGATCCCTTAAGAATTGAGGAGCCGTTTCGACAGGAGGTAGCTCAAAATGTGGGAGAGCTATTGGGGCAGCCTGATTTAGAGTCTCATGTCATAGCGCAACTAGAAAAGAAATCGCGTAGCCGAAAAGTGAGCATGTGGCTCGATGCTTCTCAAAAAGAGGCGCTCGAGCGTTGGTGGTTTCCGTTTGCAAAACGGCAAAAAATCGCCTCCAATGCCCTTTATTTCCTTAAAGATTATCAACGCTCGTATCCTTTTGGAAAGATGCTTGGTCAGGTGCTTCATACAGTGCGAGATCTTCGCGATGAGAAAACCCACCAAAGTATTCCGACGGGAGGGCTTGAGCAAGAGTTCAACCAGTACCTCCAAGGGAAGGTGGGCAAGCGCCTTTTCTTTCGTTCCCCACGCAATGCGATTGCAGGGGGGAGGGTCATTGAGCCTCCGCAAGATGGAGCGGATGTTTACTTAACAATCAATCACTGCCTTCAGGCAATTGCAGAGGAAGAGATCGAGGCTCAGGTAAAAAAGGCGGAGGCGAAAAGGGGCTGGGCCATCATGATGGACCCCAATACTGGAGATGTCCTCGCCCTGGCTCAATATCCATTTTTCTCACCGAAAGAGTATCGCAGATTTTATAACGACCCGGAGTTGGAAGAAGAGGTGCAAGTCAAAGCGGTCACCGATCCTTTTGAGCCGGGGTCAACCATGAAGGCGATCACAGCTGCGATTGGTTTGATGGCAAATGCTGAGAGGAAAAAGCAGGGGCTACCTCCACTGTTTGATCCCCAGGAAAAAATGAAAACAGTACCTACTTATTTTCCAGGACGAAAGAAGCCGATCAAAGACATTGCTCAGCGCAAATACTTAAATATGAATATGGCATTGCAAAAGTCTTCCAATGTCTATGTGGCAAAGGTGATCGAGAAAGTGGTTGAGGAGTTTGGAGATCAGTGGTATCGGGACGTCTTACAAAATGTATTTGGATTTGGGATCAAAACGGGGATAGAGCTCCCCGCTGAAAGTGGCGGGCTCTTGCCAACGCCTGGTAGGCTCCACCCGAATGGAACGCTTGAGTGGTCGAAACAGACTCCATACTGCATGGCGATGGGGCATAATATTTTAGCAAATAGCTTTCAGATGTTGCGCGCTTTTGCCATTATTGCCAATGGGGGCTATGATGTGTCTCCTAGGCTGGTACGCAAAATAGCAAGAAAGCTTCCGCTTGGAAAAGAAGAGGTCTTGTTTGATCGCAATCTTGAGTTAGAAGAGAAAGAGCGGCTTCTCGATCCAGAGATTGTAGAAGAGCTAGTTTGCGGAATGAAATATGTGACAAAATGGGGTGGGGCGGCTCGAAAAGGAGACATCTACGGGTTCACGGAAGCGGGAAAAACATCGACATCGGAAAAAATCATCGATGGGGTCTATTCTAAAAAAGATCATATCTCCACATTCATTGGTTTTGCTCCCGTAAAAAATCCCCGATTTGTTTTGATGGTCGTGATGGATGAGCCTGCTCATAAATATATTCCCGGGGTGGGCAAGAATCAGTATGGGGGCAATTGTGCTGCTCCTGGTTTTCGGCGCATTGGTCTTCGCTCATTGAAATACTTAGGAGTCCAGCCGGATGATCCTTATGGCTATCCTTCAGGAGATCCCCGTTTTGATCCTGAAAAGGCGGATTGGAATATGGAAGCGAAAGTGCTCAATAAATTACACGAGGAGTGGAACCGATGACAAAGCTGCGCCGCCTAATTGAAAAGCTACCCGAAATTCAAGTGAAAGGATCCAAAGAAGTAGAAGTGACGGGGATGTGCGCATTTTCCAAGTGGGTCGTCCCAAACAACCTGTTTGTAGCAAAAAGGGGAAGCACTTTCGATGGAAACCTTTTTATTCCCGATGCAATTGAAGCTGGTGCCTCTGCGGTTTTGACCGACCTTTATGACCCTTTCTTGAAGGTGACTCAGCTGATCCATCCAGATGTGCATGAGATGGAAAAAAAGCTCGCTGCTCTTATTTATGACTCTCCATCTTCGAAGCTCGAAGTAATCGGCATTACAGGAACCAATGGGAAGACGACAACGAGCTATCTCATTAAGCACCTTCTTGACAAAGGGGGGATTCCTTCTGGACTGATTGGGTCGATCGAATGGATTGCAGGCGAGCATCGCTACCCTAGTAAATTGACCTGTCCCGATTTGATCACCAACCAAAAATTGCTCAAAGAGATGGTCGATATTGGGTGCAAGGCAGCGGTGATGGAAGTAAGTTCCCATGGCTTGGACCAAGGGAGGACGGATGAAATTGATTTTTCCCTCGCTATCTTTACCAACTTAAGTCAAGACCACCTCGATTATCACCACACCATGGAGCACTATCTTGGGGCAAAAGAAAAACTTTTTGCTTCTTTGAAGCCAGGAAAGAGCGCGATTGTCAATCGTGATGACCCAGCGTTTGCGGCCATTGCTGCCAGCTCCTCAGGCAAAGTGTCTACGTACGGGATTGACCAAGTGGCCGACTTGCAAGCAAAAGATATCCGCCTTTCCCAAAAAGGGATGACCTTCACTGTCTGCCATGAAGGGAAAGAAGTTAGGTGCAGCGCCCATCTCATTGGAAGATTCAATATCTACAACCTACTTGCTGCTCTCTCAGCGGCGCTCCACTTTGGGATTTCACTTGAAGATGCGTGCGAGTTTGCAAAGAGCTTTACTCGTGTCAGTGGACGTCTCGAGCCAGTCTCGAATCGGCTGGGCCTGAAGATATTTGTCGACCATGCCCATACCGACCATGCCCTTGCCAATGTGCTTGGAGCTCTGCGTGAGGTCAACAAGGGGAAGCTGATCACTGTTTTTGGGTGCGGAGGAGATCGTGACCGACAAAAAAGGTGGAAGATGGGCAGTGTGGTCTCTCATCTTTCCGATGAGGCGATCCTCACAAATGATAATCCACGAACGGAGGATCCTCATAGAATTGCTGAAGAGATTTTAGAGGGGGTCAGAAGCGATTTTCCTTTGACTGTGGAACTCGATCGAAAAAAAGCCATCGAAGCGGCTATTGAACGGGCTGGCCCAGCAGATACTTTATTGATCGCAGGCAAAGGGCATGAGACCGAGCAGATCTTAGCGCATCAGGTCATCCCATTTTCGGACAAGGAAGTTGCAAAAGAGGCGTGCCGCAGAAAGGAGCTGGCCCATCAATGCGGTTAAAGCTCCTCGTTTTTATTATTTTGCTCATTCCTTTTACAGGGTTTGCTAAGGAAAAGCCCTACATTATTCTCGATGCTGGTCATGGGGGAAAGGATCAGGGAGCAAAGGTATCTAACCTGGAAGAAAAAAAACTCACCCTTCGCACAACCTACCTCACTAAAAAACACCTTGAGCTGCTCGGTTATCGGGTGATTCTGACTCGTGCACGCGATGTTTTTCTCCCGCTTTCGACGCGGGTTGTGATTGCAAACACGAGAAATCCTTCCCTTTTTGTCAGCATCCACTATAATTCAGCAAAAAGTCCGGCGGCAAAAGGGATCGAAGTCTATTATTATGGATCTGTAGCGGGGAAGAGGCGAGAGCAGTCACGAAAACTAGCGAGCTCAATCCTTGACCAGATGATCAAAGAGACCAAGGCATCCTCTCGAGGAGTGAAAAAAGGGAACTTCCAAGTGATCCGCGAGACGAGCATGCCAGCTGTCTTAGTTGAGGCCGGCTTTATGACAAATAGCGAAGAAAGAGCCCATCTACATAGTCAACACTATCTCGATCAACTTGCGAAAGGGATAGCCGATGGGATCGATAAATACGTGAAGTAATGTCCTCGGCGCGATTCGAACGCGCGACCTGTTGCTTAGGAGGCGACCGCTCTATCCAACTGAGCTACGAGGACAAAAGCAAGCAATTTTAATACTTTTGAAGGGAGAAAGTCAATGGGAGAAAAAGAAGCAGACTTTGGGTTGATCGGACTGGCGGTGATGGGGCAGAATCTTGTGCTCAACATCAATGATCACGGATGGAAAGTGGCCGTCTACAATCGAACCACCTCCAAAGTAGATGATTTTCTTTCGGGCCCTGCAAAAAATACCCAAGTGGTGGGGACCCATTCTCTCGAAGAATTTTTTAAAACCCTCAAGCGTCCCCGGAAAGTGATGTTCATGGTCAAGGCGGGAGGACCCGTTGATCAGCTGATTGAAGAGTGTCTCCCTTTTCTAGAAAAAGGGGACATCGTCATCGACGGGGGCAATAGCCACTATCCTGATTCAGAGCGTCGCTGCAAGACCCTCAAAGATAAGGGAATTCTTTTCATGGGGACAGGCATCTCAGGTGGAGAAGAGGGAGCACGCTTTGGCCCTTCGATCATGCCCGGAGGCAACCCTGACGCCTGGCCTGAGCTCAAAGAGATTTTTCAAGCGATTAGCGCAAAAGCCGAAGAAGATGGGTTGCCCTGCTGCGATTGGGTTGGCGAAGGTGGAGCAGGCCACTATGTCAAAATGGTTCACAACGGGATTGAATACGGCGACATGCAGCTGATCTGCGAAGCATTTCATATGCTGACGGCTCTAGTTGGTGTTGACTACAGCGAGCTCCAGGAGATTTTTGCTGATTGGAACAAAGGACAGCTCAAGAGCTATCTCATCGAAATCACGAGCACCATTTTAGGGTATCGCGATGAAGATGGAGGACCAATGATCGATAAGATTCTCGACGTTGCTGGCCAAAAGGGGACAGGTAAGTGGACCGGGATCAGCGCCCTTGACATTGGTCTCCCCGTGACTCTCATCGGCGAAGCAGTTTTTGCGCGCTGCTTGTCATCTTTGAAAGAAGAGCGAATAGCCGCATCAAAGCTCTATAGCCCTCCAAAGGCAGCCTTCAAAGGGGATCGAAAACAGTTCATCGAAGACGTACGCCAAGCGCTATATGCTTCAAAGATCATTAGCTACGCCCAAGGATTCATGCTTATGCGCGGCGCTGCTGCCGAGTTTGGTTGGAGCCTCAACTATGGCTCCATTGCCCTAATGTGGCGCGCTGGATGCATCATCCGAAGCCGCTTCTTAAATGACATCAAAACCGCTTACGACAAAAATCCCAAGCTGGAGAACCTTCTCTTTGACGACTTTTTCCAAAAAGAGATCAAGGGAGCAGAGGCTAGCTGGCGCCGCATTGTGGCAACAGCTGCTGAAAATGGAATCCCCATTCCTTGCTTCAGTACGGCCCTCTCTTTCTTCGACGGATATCGCACCGAGCGACTACCGGCGAATCTCCTCCAAGCACAACGCGACTTTTTTGGCGCTCATACCTACGAGCGAGTCGATAAACCTCGTGGACAGTTCTTCCACACTAACTGGACTGGCAGTGGAGGTGATATCACTTCCTCCTCCTACAACGTCTAATTAGTATTAGGTGTCGGGGCTAGCGCCCCCGCGCCCCTGGAGCTGACTATGGCTTTGATAAATTTTCCCGTTTGACCCGTGTTTGCTACCAAATCTTTGATTTAGCGCGACAGATTTAGACGAGATTTTTCAGATTTTTTTGAGCAGATATCTGAAGATATCTGCGATGAAAAAGATGGAAAAGATCGACTAAATC
>Ga0180438_10008670_pt1 | contig 12875 bp, 23 predicted proteins | sample SS_ome_12_FD_132455 | JGI IMG/M metagenome (GOLD analysis project Ga0180438, IMG submission 132455) | Hypersaline lake sediment archaeal communities from the Salton Sea, California, USA - SS_3_D_2 metaG | ecosystem: Environmental > Aquatic > Non-marine Saline and Alkaline > Hypersaline >...
GATGTTAAACAAGTCTGCGTGGAGAACACTTGAGATGAGCGACCACTCTGAAGAACATTCTTCAGAAGAAGACATGTTTATCGAAATACCAGAATCTTTCCATTCAATCTATGAAAAAGGCCCCTTTACTAAATGTCTAATATGCGAACAAGAACTTTTTAACTCTGAAACTCAAGCATTAAATGATAGCTGGTCATTCCATTCCGCTACCTTTTATGAGATTAAAAAAGTCTATCGAAGATCAAATGTGATTTTTGAATGTGCGATTTGTATAGATTGTGGGTCTCAGATGCTAAAAGAATATTCTGAGCTTTCTATAAAGCGGATGAAAGAATTCTTTGAGCAAAATTATAAGAATATTCATGGTTTTGAAAAGTGCCATTTTTGCGGATTCCCAAAAAAGCTCGGTGAAGTAAATAGCTCAATTATGGGTGTCTGTTTTGGTAATAAACTAATTCATGCACCTATACATATTTGTGAAAATTGTGAAGAGTGTCTTGCTGAGAACTTATCTAAGGAAACTCGAGAAGCTAATCGCGATTTTATGAGAGATCATATTCCTGGAATCCCAGTTGAATGGCAACCTCCAGTAGTTCTACCCATGTGAGAGACTTATGGAACCAAAGCTTGAAGAATCTTTAGTCGAGTATTTTGAAGCTTTGACAGTTTTTCATGAAGATCCTAATCGATTTAAGTCTTTTTGTATCCCTGAAGCTTCAAGAAAAGTATTCGATCGCTTTTTTAAAGCTCGGCAAGATCTTTTTAATATCGCTATAAGCTCAGATAATCTTATTGCACAGGCCTGGGCTGAAGCGCATAAAAACGCTGAAGAATGCCCTCAACTTATGCTTGATCATAAGCATGGTGAGGCAGCGCATCGTATGGAAGTATTAGGAAAAGCAGAAACTCAACTATATGCCATGCTAAGGGAGAAGCAAAATGAAACCTTCTGACGAAATAAAAGCAGTTCTTGGAAATTTGACCCCTGATGAGAAAATGGTTATAATTCTTTGCTCAGAACTCTATGGCTGTAGCTGGGATAAAATGCTTGATGAGTTGGCTGAAAGACTTAAAGGTCGCCCATATATCTTTAGATTAGTCAATCGGATTGAGGATGATATGGAGCGTATTAAGAAATTACGCTTCATTGAAAGTGAGCACAAATTTTCCTTCTTCGATTACCTTGATATAATTAAGCCCTAAGAGACTTCTGAGGAATGTCTAATGGCATATATGGAAAATACTTGTTGTTTCAATTGCGGTAAGTCAATCCAAGTGCTCAAAGGAATGAAGTCGCAATATAAAGTTGAACTCTGCTCTGATTGCGCTGAAGAAGAAGATAAAAAGAAACAGACTGCAAAAGAAGTTGAATGGCAAAAGCATCTTGTAGAACTTAAAGCCCTCTCACTCGAAGCTCGAATTGAGCGTATTGAGCGTTGGGTTTGGAATTCAGGCTTCCATTTTCTATAAAATACTAATATTTGATGCACCTGATATGAATCGCATAACTCGCATAATTTTAAAGCATCAGGCAAAGAAGTTGATAAAAGAGAAGAAGATCCCTCTGAAAAAGCTAAAGAACGAAGAAGATCCGGATAATCCGTACCAAGTTCAGCCTCTTCGAACACGTCGAGATTACGGTACCGGTAGTTAATAATTCAAAAAATTACATAAGTCAAGTCTCTATTCCTGTACAATAAAACACTGGGTGTTAATTTTTCTATCTGGAGATCATTATGGATTGGCGAGAAGACACAAAGCAACATATGGAGAATGTTCGTAAGGCCTTGCAACACATTCAAAAAGAATTATCTTTGCGGGGCATTAGCCATGATCGATCAAAATTAGAACAGCCTGAAGCACAATACTTCGAAAAATATACACCTTTGCTCGCAGATGTTACTTATGGCAGTCCCGAGTATACTCAGTTTCTAAAAGAGATGGAACCAGGTCTAGCACATCATTATGAAAATAACCGGCATCACCCGGAGCATTTCGATTCAGGTATTGAGGGGATGACCTTAGTTGATTTAGTCGAAATGCTCGCAGATTGGAAAGCTGCAACTATGAGGCATGCTGATGGGAATCTTGAAGAAAGCATTAAGAAAAATTCAGAGCGCTTTAAGATGTCTCCTCAGTTAGTTCAGATATGCTTAAATACATTACCTATTTTAGAAGAAGCCTTTGAGCACGATTAAATTTAATAGGAGCCTTAGATGACTCTTTTAGCTCTTACACGTAAACTTAAAAAATTTGAATCTAAAGCGCCTAATGCTTCTGTTTATGTGCGAGATTCTGAAACAGGTAAGCGTTATTGTTTGTCAAATTTAACCCTAGAGGCAGAAGTCTCTAGTACAGGGCGAAAGAGCCATACAGTTCATTTTCATGTAATTTCTGAGGAAAATCATGGCTAATTATGAGGATGGCTTTACTTCAGATCCAACACTATTGCCGAAACACTGGGTTGCTTGGGCACTTATGGGTGATCCGCATAGCCGTATTCCAGAACATAGCGTTTTGAAAATAATTGCTCAGAGAATGCTTAGAGCGGTTAACTTAGCTCTGAAAAAAGATGAAGGTATTTGGATTGATACTCAAAAGAGCCAAGATCAAATTAAGCCCTTGAAGCGGACTACAAAAAAGGAGACAAAGTTTATGATCGATCGTCTTACTGATAGGGCGCGTAAAGCTGTCGGTGAAGCTCGCGCATTTGCGGCTTTAATAAATTGCGAATATTTAGGTACAGAACACTTGCTCTATGGTTTAATCCGCGATACCCATAGTGTTGCCGCGCATGCTTTGAGAACATTTGAAATCTCTGAAGAATCTGTTCGTTCAGAAGCGCGTAAACTTACAATCGCTTCTAAGGATCCTGTTTCAGCTCCAGGCTCATTGCCTTTTACGCCAAGATTGTCTAAAGCTCTTCAAAGTGCTAGTAAAGAGTCAGCTGATTTGGGGCACAACTATATTGGTACAGAACATCTTTTGCTTGGCTTACTCAATATAGAAAATAGCATTGTTTCTACTATTTTTGCAAATTTTGAGGTGCCGAAAGAAGATGTTCGTGCTCATGTTCTTCATCTTTTAGGTGTAGAAAAATCTATCATTACGTCCGACAGCGCGAATTCCTCTTCCCAAGATTCTTTTGAAGATGTCTGGTTGAACACTTTAGCTCAACTTCAGAAGAATGAGGTAGAAGTAGAAATTCGTTTAGCTGCAGAAGGCACTTTTTATCCGGTTTATGGTAAAATCAAAGAGTTTGATGCGAATTCGATTGTATTATTTCATGAACAAACTAAAGACGTAGTGATTCCTTATCAGACTACGATACTTGTTGACCGCAAAAAGATCTTAGCTCTCGAAAGAAAAGTTAAGTTGGATAAAGATGATAAAGAAGAAGCCTAGATATAAGTTGAACCCGAAAGAAGTGCTAAAAGATCTTATGGATCGTGCTCTTGTTCGGGGTTATTTAATTGCTCACCCAGAAGTTGATCAAGTGCAGCATGCAATCCAAGAAGGTAGAGATCTTCCTGAAAAGTGTAAACCTGGACGCCTACTCGACTATCTCACAGAGGAAGAAAGAGAGCAATTAGCTCAGCTTAAGTCAGAAGATATTGAGCATGACTGGCCTTTTCTTCCTACAGGCTCTGAAACAGAACTAAACCAGTGGATTACAGCAAATTTTCCAAATGCTAAGAGGATTAGATGATTGGTCGCCGTAAAGTTTGTTTTCGCGATATTTCAAAATTTGGTGAAAAGCAAAAAGATGGGCAAATCCCTTTTACTGAAATTAATAAATTGGAAAAAGCTTCAGAAGTGTTTTGGGATGCTATTATAAATGCCGGCTCTTTAGTAATTACTTGTGAATTTTGTGGGCGGACTTATTTCGGGTCATACTCTGAAGGGTGGTATGATGAAGGTGAACTAGAAGATCTCAGAGCAAGTGCAAAAAAGGAACCCGATAAATATATTGAGCTTTATGATACTGATTCGATTTCTTGGGGTTATATTGACGGTAGGCAAGCCGTTTATTCATGCGCTTGCAATAACGTTGTTAAGTATGAGAATTGGATTTGGCAGCACAGGCATTTGATTTCACAATATCTTAATAAACGGGTTAAGAAGATGAAAGAAGACCTTAAAGCTGAGCAATATGTCACTTCTCAATTAAAGGAAGTAGAATGAAGCTGCTAGATGAGTACTTCGAGATCCAGCAAAAGATTTATGACTACTTTGGTTATCAAGAAGATTGGCGTGTTATTCCTTTAGATGATGCGCGTAATTATTATTGGTTCGTTAACGGATCTGAGCACGGGGGTGAAGTTTGTTATGCAGAGACAGAAGAGGAGCTTAAAACTGAATCAGGGCAGTACTATGTAAATGAGATTTATACGCAGAGATTCCTGCCTAAATGGGTCTATCGCAGTAAAGACTATACCATGGTTTGTGTTGACACTCAAACTGATGGTAATAAGTTTTTGCAGATCTTCGATAATACTAAAGAGCGTCCGGGTTTAGAGAGACATTAATGCTCAAACCTAAGAAATATTGGTAATAAGAATACGCTTAATAATCCAATAATTTCTTATATCTATCCTTAACGTTTTGAGGATAGATTTCATGATTATTGCAGCGCTCAACCCTCCTGTGCCTCTTCCTGATAATATTCTATGGTGGCATGTCGCGTTGATGATTCTATTTGGTGGTGCAATTTCTACGTTCTTTTTAGATCTCAAAGCGCATAGCTGGGTGAAGAACGAAGTTTTTGAAACTAAAAAAGTTATCTTTTGGATGGATCTTTGTGCTTATGTGCAGTGCGGTATTTTAGGCGCCCTTGTTGGCTATACTGTATGGCATTGGATTTTAGGCATGGCTTTTGGTTTACTCGGCAGTTTTGGCAATGCTTTCTTTATGATGATCGTAAGGCATTGGCTGAAGAAGAAAGGATATTTGAATGGCAATAATTCGAATTCGGTGACATCGCGCGAAGCGAAAGAAACTCCTGATAAACTTTCTCAGAAATCCTGAAATATAATCTACTTATTATCCTCTATAGCAAACAAGTTAGATGGAGATTACATCATGCGAGATGAGATAAATAAGCTAAGACGGCTCGCACAAGAATTGGTAAAAGCCAACTCTTCTACGTATTCTGAGCATAAGCCGCATCAAGAAAATAAAAAGCGCCCAAAGAAGGAAAAGCCAAAGAAGAAAGAGGAACCAAAGAAGAAAGAGCAAGAAAAAGAAGCTGATATCGAATTCATTCGAGATAAAAGTGAATTACCTGAAGGTGCAAGACAGATCACTAATATCGCTTTTGTCAATGCTGATCTAAGAGATGGGTTAGCTGATTTCATTAAAGGTTTAAAAGAAGGCCTGCCAGATGAAGTTGTCCGTGAGCAACTTGATTCATATTTAGCTCAAAATATGGCTGTTAAGAATGACGCCGATCAAGTATCTTTTAGACTTCGAGCATGGAAAACTAAAGACTTCAATTTCAGTCCGATCGCTTCTTGGATTTGCTCACAAAAAACAGTTTATAAAGATACCTTAGAAGACGCCTTTTAACCACTTTCTTTAATTCTCTCCTTTAGTTTTTAGCAGACTCTTATTCTTTGCCATGTAAAATAAACAGGGATCTATTTGAGGTAAATTATGAATAATGCTGACAAGATCACGGCGATTAAATATTGGCAAAACGAGATGAATATTCACCCGCTAACTTGTGGGCATAATTCTGAACACATTCTTGAACCTAAAGAGTTTGATGGGGAAGTCATTTTAGAATGCCCTGAAGAAAGCTGTCCTTATACACAAGAAAATGTGCCCAGCATTATTTATGTTTCCTTTGAAGAGTTGTTAAAGACTTTCAATGACTCGATGGATTTAAAGACAGCTTTGACCTATTTAGTGGTTTTATCGCTTCAAAATGATAAATATGCCCCAAAAGACTTTTGGTATGTCGTTCGAGCACTTCTTCGGAATCCTTTTGAGATGATCCCGAAGTTTTTGATCCTTGAAATGCTTAACGATTCTGCTGAGCATAATTTACTTTGAGGAACTATAACTATGATTCTCATTTATCATAAAAATGAATCTTTGCGAGCAAGAGACGTAGCTTTGAAAGATTTAGATGCTTGGCATCCTCCTATCACTGATGCACATGTTCGTGCCGCTGATAAAGTGATTGTCATTGATGGGACTCACTTTAGGATTTTTAAACAGCGTGATGAGGTCATAAATCCTGATGAGATCTTTCCGCTTGAATCTATTCATCTGTTTCTTAAAGAATCCGAATAACCTTTTAGTTGAGGTACTTTATGTTCGTACTAAACCTTAATGACATGAGAAGCCCAAAAGTTGAAATGCTTGAACCTGTGGCTAAAGCTGAAACGCGTGAAGAGCTTGTTAGTTTTTTAGCTAGAGAAGAAGCGCCTGAAAGCTGGCGAGATGGCCGCTGGGGAAAATCCTTTAAAAAAGGAAGTGTTTTAGAATGGTATAATAAACCTTATAGTACCGACATAGATCGCTGCATTGTAGAAGTCCCTTCAAAAGAAGACTACGCTCAGCAGTTGTATGAGGCGGCGAAACAAGATTGGGAAGAAAAAATTGGATCTATTCCGAATGTTGCTCAAGTCTCTGGTGTCGTTGAAATTTGTCTAGATTATCCTTTAACGGGAGAAATGCTTAAGCAACAGTTAAGAACTAAAGGCATTTTTGATCTAAGACATAATACACATACTTGTAGCTTATGCGGGTATGAATGTGGTTATGTTCTTCAGCAAGGTGAACTTTATTACGATTCCGGTTGTTCATGCACATATCAATCAAATAATCTTGAACCGCGTGACTGGCAAAGTTTAGCAGATGTCTATAATAGTTTAACTGATCTAGATCGGAAAGCTGAATTTGAAAAGATTTGGAGTTTAGTCTAAGTATGCCAAAAGACTTTTGGATTTTGGAAAGCCCTTTTATAGTAGAGAGCGTTGATTTTGTGTCTGTTTTAAATATGGTTAAGATATTAAATGCTACTATGTTATCTAAAATGTTTTGGTCTTTTGAGTGGTCAGCTCTTCACGGTTCCTTTTTACATTACCGTGTTCTATTAGATGGTATCTCAATTTTTAATGATGTAACTTCTAAACCAGGAAAGATCGAAAATTCAGTCAAAATTGCTTTACATTCAGGTTCTAGGGTCTTCAATTTTCAGATAGCTTCACAGGATTTAGATGACTTATTTACGATCGAAAATTTAAAGATCGTATTGGAAGAAGAGGAGGAGGAGACATTGGCATAAATTGAGGAACATGACATGGCTTGGGAATCTTGTGCTTCTAGCCATATTTTCAAAGAGGTTGAAGTAAAACTATTTGGGATCGGCGGGCATAGTTGGATTTCGGAGCTTCCTGATCTAAAGCATTATAAAGGGGAGATCCGAATGTGTTCATATACAATTCCAAGTATTGAGCAATTATGTCAACTTTTTAGTAGAGGCCCGCAGAGGTTTTGGTTATTAACTAATGTGCGAGAACGTTTCAAGCTTGAAGCGATCAAATATCAGTTGCCTGAAGTGCATCTTGCAGTCAATTCAGCTACACATGCACGTGGCTGTCTGATTGAGCCTGATCTTGTCTATGTTGGTAGCCCAAATCTAGGTTGGTCAGAATGGCAAGAATCTTTGATCGGCTTGAAATCAGAAGACGCTTATAATTGGTATCTTAAAAACTGTTTCGAACTTTTTTGGCGTTTGAGTACCGAAATTGAATTAGATGTAAACGAAACCAAAAAATCTAAGTAGAAAATTAAAACTTAGATTTGAGGCGATTTTAGATGAGACACTTGATCGAAAAGATCCGACCAAAGTTTGTTAGAATGAGAGCTTCTGCTGACCGCTCATGGAAGGAAGTCGAAGCTGAGTTGCCCGCGCTTTTGAAGATCTTGAGATCTACTCGAGTGGTTAAGAATGGCCAAATTACTCTTGCGCAAGAAGATTGGGAACTTTTGCATCTTGTTGGTTCTCTTGTTTCTGGGGAAGTTGCTCTTCGTCAATTAGAGAGAGAAAATGTCTGAAGAGAACACTCCAAATTTTGTTTTTGCTGATACGAACGCTTACGTTATTCAGCCTGCTTTAGATCCTCCGCCTTTGCAGATGAATCAGATTAAAGAAACAATAATTGAGTTGAAGAAAGATGCAAAAATTCGAGTAAGAACTCAATTTGGTCATGAGCTCGAAATTATTTGTCGCAATGAGGGCATTTCTATTAAAAACGTGTCTAAGCACCCTTGTGCTTATAAATCTCCCACTACTCAAAAGCTTGTGTTAACTGATAGTAAACGTAGATTTTCTCTTAGATCTTTAGAGCTTATTTCAGGCGAGGTAGAAGATGAAGATTAATGAATGGTTTAAACCGCATGATCGTGAGCACTTAGCTGCTTACGAGCAGCTTTGCGATTCGGGTTCATGGCCAAAAGGTTTTATTCCTCAAACTATTGAAATGCCTGAAGGTTGGAGAGGTTTAATCGCAGATAAAATTGCTTCAGCTTGGTTAGAAGAGAAGTTGCCCATTCAGGTAGAAGCCATTTCTAAAGACTTGACCAAAGCCAAAGCTGAAAAGATCTTTGAAGCGATTAAAGCTGCAGGGTTCCGAGTACCCTTCTATTTAAAAGTGCGTGAAGGTAAAATAGATCATTCTTTTGAGATTGCAGAAGGCGTTGTCGTCGATCTCACTCAAAATGACCAAGTTTGTGGACTTGAATTTCATGGCTAAAGCTAGAAAAAGAGCTAAAAAGGCAGAACCTAAGAATGTTTGTATTAAGTGTAAGAGTTCAAAAGATCTTGCATATTCTGGTCGTTATATTCGCGATGATTTAGATATTCAACTCTTTGCTTGTAAAAATTGTGAGTTTGAGAGAATTGATACTCAGCTAAAATGCGCAATTTGTAATTCTGGAAATTTAATGTGGGTGCCCAAAGCGCGCGAAATGATTTGCATGAATACTTCTTGCCTTTATACAAGAATTTTTGGAGTTGTAATCCATGAAAGTTCTTGAACAGTCTATTGACCGTAAATGTTATAATTGTGCTTGCAACAAACCTTTTCATGATTATCCGATTGCTTGCACTTATCTAAAGATGGGCTGGGATGATCCGCATGTTGATGAATCTTTAGAGAATGAAATCCAGAACTGTCCTGGTCCTTTTAGACCAAAAGTGTTAGGCATTGATTTACACGGGGTGCTTGATGCACATCCTGAGATTTTACGGCCCGTTCTAAAAGCTCTTCGACTACTTGATCTTGAAGTGGTGATTATTTCTGGCCCGCCTAGCAAAATGATCATTGATCAACTTTCAGGTCTCGGATTTAAGAAGAAAGTGCATTATACTGGAATTGCTTCTGTGGTTGACTGGCTTAAACTTCACCATGTTCCAATGTGGCAAGATTATAAAGGAGATTGGTGGACTGAAGATCTTCCTTGGAATGAAGCAAAATCACAGATATGCCAAGAACTCGAAGTTGATGTGCTTATTGATGACTGCAAAGCCTATGAAGAGTTCTTCACTGATCTAGCAACTAAATTTGTCCTAACTGAAAAACTCAAGAAAACGAAGCCTACCTCATAAATTTTCAGAATCTTGTAAATTAATAAGTGCCATTCTCGTATGAATAGAAAATCAGAGGATCAGATGGAATCAATCTTGTATGCAGAAAAGAGAAGCACAGATGCAGGTGAGATACTCTTTTGGCATATTTATCCACATCCGAATCTACTTATCAACTTGTGCGGAGTAAAAGCTGATAGAATCGTTAAGGTTAAAGTTCGTCCTGCAGCGAAAGATGAAGAGTCGCGTTATTGGGGCTGGTGGGATAGTGAAAAGAAAACTTTTGCAATGATCTATCCTTCAAAGCTTCAATCTGATATATGCTTTCCAGGAGGGGCAGAGGCTGCTGAAAAAGCGGGTCGTGGAAAGCAAGTAAATGTTAAGATCGAAGAGGTCGAGAATGATTGAACCCGGCTATTATCGTTACAAGGGCAAAACTTGGGCCCGCTATGATGAGATCGTTAACCCAGGCGATCTCGGTTATGCAGTTTGGGATAGTGAAGAGCAACATGTTGCTGTTTTGATCAAAGGGCATCATTTCACATATAATGATCTTGAAGAATTTGAACAAGAGTTTGAGCCTGCCCCTGAAGGTGCTGCTGAGTATCATAAGAATGTTTTGCAACTTCTTGCTGAAATTGAAGAATCGAATGTGCAGTATAAGGATCTTAGCACTAAGCTGATTGATTTTAATCCGCATATCGAAGATTCAGGTGAAGTAGCTTCTACCGCTCTCACACCTACTGAAAAGCAACCGGCGCAATTAAAGAAAAAGGTTGCAGAGATTCGCAATGTCCTTGCTAAAACAAAGAAGTCTTTAGCTTCGAAGAAGAAAAAACTTGATCTCATGGTAAAGGATATGAAGACCTCTTTAGAGGTTAAAGCTGCTTCACTTAACGCAATGGTCAAGAAAGCTGAAGAGGCTATTTGGACCATTAATCTCTATCTTGGTAAAGAGGAAGAGATTCATCGTCTGGTGCAAGGCGAATCAGCTCCTAAGGGAGAAAAGATCCGAATCCGGCAAGGCATTCTTTATATGGATGAAGAGTGTGCAGCCGCAGCAGAATCCGGAGGTATTGATGTTCGAAGCATTGAAGAATTTGATACTTGGATTGTTAAGCCTAAGAATCTTCAACGTGTTCTTCCAGAACCTAAAGGTATTGTAGCTTTCCACATTCGCCGTGAGAAGAAAGAATACGGCGATGCCTGGACCAATACTTCGATGAATAAGGCGAATCTCAGCAATACTTATTTTCTAATTCGGAACGGTGAAAACCTTTATCGGATCTATGCAGACATTGTTCTAGATGAGCATTTGTTTCCGACTGAGCAGGAATATAAAGAATTGTTTGAAGATTCTGAGTTTGATTGGGATACTCGAAAAAGTAAGAAGAAAGTTTTACGACCAGGCAGTTCAGGTTACATGTCTGCAATGAAAAAGATGGAGGCAAAGCAGAGACATTATCTTCGAGTGCTGTTGATTCTTCAGGGTTTGCTGGATCGTACGGCGGTTTTTAAACCTCTTCCTTTTGGAAGAATCAATATTTGTAACTATGCTGAATACTATGAATTTCTTGAGTTTATTCGTGATCGTGAAAAAGTTCTTGGTTCTATTATGCCTGATTTTAGAGATTGGCAAAAGGAATTAAATTCGAAATTAGAAATTGGTCATCGCATTATTGGTTCATTTGATAGTTATTCCGTTAGTCTACGCCCTAATAGAGAGTATGATGAAGGGCGCCTACATCCTAGGCATGCAGCTAGCCCTGACAGCCTTATCTTGCATACGATTGAGCGCCGAGAAGACGACGCTTTTGTTTTCCTGTATGAGCGTAATGAACAAGTATACACGGCATGGAGTTACCATGATGCTAAAAATCGTGCAAGTTGTCGTGTATATACTTATGATGATTTCATTTTGAATTTCGATCTTGCTAAAGTTTCTGATATGGAATTTTATATCAATTCGAGACTTGATCGGCATCATTATCTTAGTATGCTTCCATTGCTTAAGAAGGCAATTCAACTCAAAAAGCAAGAAAAGAAAGATGAGGAACCTTTTAGGAAACTTTTGATTAGCCAAATTGTTAAAACACATTCAACTACTATTCAAGAGGCTGAGAAACATGTTGATGATTTGATTTACTGGTGGAAATTTAAGAATCGAACTCATCGTGCCTTAACTTCAGATGATCAAAAAGCCTTGCGTATGATCATTAAGGAATATGGCCATCGAGTTAAGAGAGAGGCTGAAAGAAAACATGTTGAGAAATTTCAATCTAAGATTATTGAGACAATTCAAAATCAAAAAGAACGCCCAGTAATGATTGCGCATAAGAAAGAGAACTTTTATATTGCTCTTATTCCGCATAATAAAATGAATTATTGGGTTAAGGAACAGCTTTGGTTGCATAATCGCAAGACTGATAAGATTACATTGAAAGAAGAAAAAGAATGGAAGCTTGTTGATAATCGTCATAAGCGTTGGTCTATTCTTCATGCAGAACCTCGTTGGTCAGAATGGGAGATCAATCCTCAGAAAGCTAAGATTTTGACAGATCCTGAGATTGAGGAAGCGGTTAAATGGGGTATTTCAAAGATTAAAGCTCAAGCTGATAACGCGCGCACTCGCCGAAAAGAGGAGAGCAGTGTTGAGCGAGGTTGGTGGAATCGATCAGAAACTCATCTTCGAGAGATCCGAGATGATGTTTTGAAAGTTTATTTAGATCCTGAAACATTTAATCCGGTTATTTGGTATTGTGAATATGGGCCTATTTTCCCTACGGAACTTCTAATTAGCAATACAATAGATTCAGCAGAGACTCGCTATCAGCCCATACGCTTTAAGAGAAAAAGAAATTCTCTTACGTTTTATATAAGCGGTGGTTGGTCAGGTTCTTTGAATGACGAAAAATATATTCTTCTAGAGGAGAAGCCTAAAGCTCTTGCAAAGCTTGAGAAGGAGAAGCAGAGAGCAAGTGAACTTGAAAAAGAAGCTCGGAAGCAAATGGCTCGCTATGAGTATCTTGGAGAGCTTATCGAGCAGTTAGTCATAGATCAGAAAGAGCAAGAAGCTTATGATGAATTTATTGCAGAGCATGGTGATCCAGAACTTTGGGAAGATGAGAAGAAGCAGTTAAATTTTAAAGGACCTCATCAGCACTCTATACGGCGGCTTGTTTATCTCTTTGCTGAAAGAGACATTGACATTATCGGTAAGACTCTAGGAGAGCTTATCACTCAGGCAAAAGATGCGGGGTGGTTGAAAGAAAAA
>Ga0180438_10008671_pt1 | contig 12873 bp, 10 predicted proteins | sample SS_ome_12_FD_132455 | JGI IMG/M metagenome (GOLD analysis project Ga0180438, IMG submission 132455) | Hypersaline lake sediment archaeal communities from the Salton Sea, California, USA - SS_3_D_2 metaG | ecosystem: Environmental > Aquatic > Non-marine Saline and Alkaline > Hypersaline >...
TAATATCCAGCCACACATCCTTTTTATCATCTCAGGCTTGTCTACATATCCAGGAACAACAAGAGTAGTCATTTCAAACCAGATCCCTTTTTCATGGAGCAGTTTAAATGTAGTAAGTACTGGTTGAAGCCTTCCGCCATTAAGCCTTCTATAGGTATCATCGTCGAAAGACTTGAGGTTTACATTTGCACCATCCAAATATCGGGCAAGATCCTCTAATGGCCTTTTATTTATATAACCATTTGAAACCCACACATTTTTTATGCCTTCTTCTCTTGCAAGCCTCGCGGTATCATACATATACTCATAATACGAAACAGGTTCTGAATACGTGTAGGCAATAGAGGGAATGCCTTTTTCCTTGGTGATCCTTACAACATCAGCTGGAAAGAGCTCGTGGTGATTGAGCTCTTCAGGTTTTTTTTGAGAAATCTCCCAGTTCTGGCAGTTAAGACATCTGAAATTACATCCAGCAGCAGCGATAGAAAATACATCGGTGGCAGGATAGAAATGATTCAGGGGCTTCTTCTCAATGGGATCGATATGAACGGCACATGGGTTACCATATGCAAGGGAGTACAGTTTTCCTCCAATATTTACCTTTGACCTGCACACACTCCTGTCTCCGGGGGTTAAATAACATCTATTTGGACATACCATACACTGAACATCTCTTCCATTTGTTGTATAGCAGAAGCCCTCTATCGACCACTTCCAAAGGCTCTTAGGGGCATCTCCTTTAAAGACATGCCCCCTAATATCTGCTCTTTCCTCTTTATTATTTTTTGGCCAAAAACAGTGTGCATCTGTTGCTATAAGAAAAGACAAAATCCCTATCTCTTTTAAAAACTCTTTTCTACCTATATATCGCTTCATCTCTGCTAATGTCCGTTAAGAGATAATAATAATTTGATGGTTTGCATTATATGATTCTATAGTCAATATCTAATAAAACCCTTATCTTCTTTCATTGTTATTGGTAAAAAGCAGGCAACGAGCAACATGCCACTGACAGTGCAATAACTCTAAACTTTCAAAATAACTATAGTGCTTACAACTTTTATCAATATCATTGCAATAATAGCTGCCTGAATACCAAAAAGAGGAATCAACAGGGTTCCAATTGCAAGTGTACCAGCACCAGCTCCTACAAGATCTGCAGCAAAGAGGCCGGCAGCAGGACTCTTCTCCTCTCCTATTATCTCTGCTGCAACAGGAAACTCAAGCCCGCAGAGCAGTGAGAAGGCAAACCCATAGAGCAGAAAGACAAATTCAGGGACCATGGAATGATAGGAATTTACCCAGATCAGATACGTTAAAAGCAAAAGGATCATTCCAGCTTCCGCTTGTATAAGTATGCTTTTACCTCTTTTTTTCCATCTATTTCCAAGTATAGCACCTGGCAAAAGACCAAGCAAGAAAGAGGTAATTACAGCACCTACCTTTAGATAGATGTATCCATATAGTATCTGAAAGGAAAATAAAATTAACATTTCCACGCCCATGGAAACAAAGCCAGTTGAAAAAAGAACATATTCTTCTTTTCTGATGAAAAACATGTAGCACGCAAGAAGCCCAAAGAGGCCTGCAAGAAACCAGTGAGGCGATGCCCCGTATTTTGTGAACCACTCATTGAACATTATGTTTATTACTCTCGGCTGAAAGTCAGTATTAATAAACTCATCTGGATTGATGGATTCATTGAGAAATGCTATTCTTTCCTTTGTGACATTACCGTAATAAAAGCCATCGATATAAGATGTGGTAATGGATTTTTTTCTCAACTTAAGGGGAATATCAGTGGAAAGGGTTGTATCGCTTGCAAGGAAATAGATTTCTTCTCCTGGAATGAGGAGAACAGTATGAAAATGTTTGCTAAGGGTGTTAAAAATTGAGGATAATTTTTTGACCCTTACATCTGATAAATAATTAGGGTTTGCAATGAGCGAAAAGGAAAGGATGCCATCTCCCTTTAAAATCCTTTTGATATGAGCAAAGAACTCACTCGTATAAAATCGGTTTATCTGGAAGGTGTCAGGTTCTGGCAGATCAAGTATTATTGCTGAATACCGTTTATTACTATCTGTTATATATCTTCTTCCATCTGCAGGTATGATAGTAACGTGTGCGTGAGAAAATAATAGACCAAATTGTCTTGCCACGTTAATCAATGCAGGATCTAACTCTACATAATCTATGTTGCGAGGGGAGTATTTTAAGATTTCACCCAATGTTTCACCCATTCCCCCCCCAACCAGTAAAACATCGTCTACCGTATCAAGCTGGCAGAGGGGATAATGGACCTTTTCTTCTGCAGTCGTTATGTTGAATGTGGAAAAGGTGGGTGTTCCAGATTCCCAAAATGTATACTCTCCTTTTTCTTTGGTTAACACTATCCTCCCATAGGGCGACTCCTGGTACCTTACTATATTCGGGCCATACTGATTATAAAGGGTAGAAAGTTCGAATCTTTTTTCAAAGGCAAACACAAAAAAGAGAGCAATAGATAGAAATGCCATAAAAAAAAGGAGATATCTCCTTAAAGAAATAATAAGGGCAAGAGAAACAAGGATGAGAAGTAAGGAGGTAAAGGCTATTATCTTAAAGGGGCTCAACAAATATACCAACACGAAACTAAATAAAAAACCACCCGTAATATCGCCGATATTGTCAGTAATGTATAATTCCCCTACTGTAAATTCTGTGTCCATTGTCTTAATAATACTAAGTGAGTAGGGAAGTATAAAGCCTATCAGGAATGCATAAGGGGCACTAAAGGTGAGAATGAAAAAGAAAATAGGATATACCCCGGGAGATTCTCCATGAATAAAGAAGAAGTCTCTGAAAAGCCTTATCGCAATTATCTGAATCAGAGGAAAAAGCGCTGTCACTAAGGCAATAACAGAATAGAGGGTAGTCGACTTTTTGGAAAAAAATTTTGCCGCGAGAGAGCCAATCCCACTCACCATCAGCCAGCAAAAAAGTACAAGCGAGATTGTGATCTCATTGCCAGAGAACTGTGAAAGGAATTCTCGTACTGTAATTATTTGAACAGCTATAGAGGATATTCCTGTTCCAATAACAGATATAATAATTAGATTGGTACGATTCATGGAAATGACAAATACCAAAACTCAAATGTCAAATTACATCCTTCCTGGTGTGGTCATTGAACTGTGACATTCACCCTGCTAAATTTCCGCTCTTAAGAGCGGGACTCCCTGTGGAGATTTAACAGGGCGAATGTGAGCTTTGAACTTTGGTCTTTGGCATTCTAACTATCCATTACTTTTAAAAATATCTTTCTTGGGTTCTCCTGATAAGAAATCGAAAATTTCTTTTATTGCAATTCTTTCTCTTCAAATGCCTGAACCTGGTAGGTGGATACGTGGAGTTTCTCTTTTTTCCAGCTATCAGGTGAGAGTCCTGCCTTCAAACAAAGATGTGATAAAAACTCTTCCTTCTCAGAAAGTTGTTCCCAAACCTGAGGTAGAAAAGTGGCCTCATAAAATCCCTTTTTTATAATTACTCCATCTATTCCCGGCCTCAATTTTGTTAAAAGATCTTCTGCACTTGCATAGGAAAGCTCCTGAGGGGATGTAAGAATGCTTATCTCAATCTCTATTCTGTTAAATTCTTCTTTCGTTAAAGGATGAAATCTGGGGTCTTTAAATGCGGCATTAATAGCATTTTCTTTTATCCCCTCAATTAATGACTCCCGAGGTATAATATGCCCGATACATCCTCTTAAGTTATCCTCTATAGTAACAGTGACAAAGGTACCAAGTCTTTCATGAAATTTCTCTGGTATTTCCTTCCAGTTAATGTGGGGCTCCTCTATATTGTCTAATCTATTTTTTATCGTTTCTCTTGCCACCCCTAAAAGATATTTTCCCTCATCCTCAGATAGCCACTTTGTTGTATCCATTTTCTCATCCCCCTTTTTGGTAATAACTGATGTTTTGCCTTCCTTTATTGGCTTTCTCTGATTATCCTTACAATATAATGCCCCAATGCCAAGAAGCAAAAACAATAGAATAAGAAGAGTAAACGATAGGAGCTTTTTATTCACCATTTCACAAAGTTTAGAGATCTATTTTGGCTACATTTGTTAATTAAATTTACTGGTTTGAAAAATCAACTCATCAAACTAATAAAATAAATATCTAACATCTTGTATCATTTTAATAAATCTGTCAAAATCATTTTTTTGTAATCTTTTTTACGATTAAAAAAGTCAGAACATGAGTACATACATCTTAATGAAAATACTTGAATCCGCTCCACGCAGATATGACAAGGGCATTTACCTTCTCACGCTCGGGAGATTGAATAAAACCTATGACCATTTAACATTGTATATACAAAAGGGGCAAAGGGTGCTTGATCTTGGCTGTGGGACCGGGGCACTGACTTTAAGGGCTGCTCAGAAAGGTGCAAAAGTGAAAGGAATTGATGTCAATTCACAAATCATAGAAATCGCACAAAGCCGGGCGCGCCATAAGAATCTTGCGAACAATATAGCGTTATACGAGATGGGTGTTGCGGAACTTGGTAACGAAAAATCGGAAAGCTACGATATTGTGATGAGTGGTCTTTGTTTCTCTGAATTAACGGATAACGAATTAATTTATACCTTGAAAGAAGTAAAGAGAATACTAAAATCGGGTGGTCTTCTGCTGGTTGCAGATGAAGCAAGGCCAAAAAATATTGTAAAGAGGATATGTAATTTTCTGATACGATTCCCTCTTGTAATAATCACCCTCATTATCACCCAAACCACTACCCATGCAGTAAAGAATTTATCGGAGAAGATAAAGGAAACAGGCTTGCTAATAGAATCAATTAAATTGAGTAAATTAGAAAATTTTATTACGCTCGTAGGAAAAAAGTCCGAGTAGAGAATGAAACCCTTATAGGATGGAGGAAATACAATTTCAGGCTGGCTGAACCTCATACGTTACATCGCTATAAATATTATTGAAACCTTGCTGAGGCTTTTTCCTTTTCCCTGCAAAACAGGTTTGATTACAATAGGAAATCCGAATAGGAGTTCACCCGTTATTCTTACATGCAATTACCATCTGACTGTCGAAAGGGTAAAAAGGGCATTGGCAGAGACAGATGCATATCTTCTTATTGCTAATAGCAAGGGAATTAATGTATGGTGTGCTGCTACAGGTGGCCTTTTAACCAATCACGATGTTGTTTCAGCCTTGAAAACGAGCAGAATTGAAGAAGGTGTGGACCACAGAAACGTGATTTTGCCACAGCTTGCTGCCACAGGTGTTGAATCGACGATTATCAATAAAAAGGCCGGATGGAAGGTTATCTGGGGACCGATCTACGCAAAAGATATTCCCTCTTTCATAAACAACACACATAAGAAAACACCGGAAATGCGAATAGTTGAGTTTCCTTTTATGCAGAGAATTGAAATGGCAATTGCGTGGGCATTTCCAGTTTCAATCATGTTCGCTCTCATCATTTTTTTCTTTTGGAATGAAGCAGTTTTTCCCCTCATTTTTTTAGTGTGGGCGCTGTCTTTCTCGATCTTCATATCTTTTCCAGCCTATAGCCAGTGGTTACCTTCTCATGAAAAAAGAATCGGTATTATTTTCTTCGATTTCGGTCGGGGAGGATTCCAACTCATCGCATGGGGCATTCTCATGTGTGGCATTATCGCGTATGGTATTTTCTTAGGAGATTTTACGTGGACTTTTATCCTTCGCTGGGGTGTAGTTTCGTTAATTGTTGTTCTGCTTTTAAGCATTGATTTAATGGGCAGTACTCCTGTATACAAGAGTGGCTTACATGATGATAGATTGCTAAAAGTCATTCTTGATGAAAAGAAATGCAAAGGTGCCGGCTTTTGCGAGCAGGTTTGTCCACGCAATTGCTACGCAGTGGATAGCGATCGGCATGTTGCAACAATCAAGAGGGCTGATTCGTGTGTTCAATGTGGTGCCTGCATTGTTCAATGCCCTTTCGATGCTCTGTGCTTCAAACATCCAGAAGGCACAATAATACCCCCGGAAACTATCAGAAAATTTAAATTAAATCTCATGGGTAAGCGTCTTTTGCCAAGGGAGAGCGGAAATGAAATCGCATAAACCGTTCCACAAGGATGGTACTTCTTTTATACCTTTTAGGTATAGAGTATAAGAGAAACATTATGGATAAAAAGAGGAGGAATTCAGGAATGTTGATTCCAACAATAGTGATGGGTGTCCTTGCAGGTATTCTTTTAGCCATAGGATACTACAAAGGACAAGGACAACATATTAGTGGCCTAAAATCAGGCCTGACTATGACGCTTGAAATCCTGCCGTTGTTGATTTTGGCATTTACCGTAGCCGGCATGGTGCAGGTGCTTCTCCCTCATCAACTCCTATCGAAATGGGTAGGTGTGGAATCAGGGATACGAGGAATACTCATCGGTACAATTGCTGGAGGCTTTACTCCTGGAGGTCCTTATGTGAGTTTGCCAGTCGTTGCCGGACTTCTTCGCGCTGGTGCCAGTGCTGGAACCATGGTTGCCTTTTTGACCGGATGGTCCCTCTGGGCAGTCTCTAGGTTGCCGATGGAGTTTGGAATATTAGGCTGGAAATTCACGTTAATTCGTATAGCAAGCACATTCTTCTTTCCACCCATTGCCGGGCTGATAGCCCAGGCGATTTTTACAGGTACGAAATGAAAGCTTAATGATCCAATGTGTCAAAAGTTTCCTTAATCCAACTCAGGATTTCATCTCTCAGGCGCCTGAACACCGCCAAGGTATCATCCTCACCGCCGCTGAAGGCGGCCGGATCCTCGAAGCCCTTGTGAATTATCTCCTTTCCGCCTGGAAAAAAAGGGCACGTCTGCCTGGCATGGTCACACACAGTGATCACATAATCTATGTCCATGTGCAAGAACTCCCTCACAGCCTTTGAGCGATGATATGAGATATCAATCCCCACCTCTTTCATAACCTGAACAGCATAGGGGTTGACCATTGTTGGTTCTGTGCCCGCGCTATAGGCCTCGTAACGATCAGGATAAAGGGTGTTCAAAAATCCCTCCGCCATCTGAGATCGAGCAGAATTGTGTGTGCAAATAAACAGCACCCTCTTCCTTTCAATTGTTAGCTCCATTTGACCCCTCATGGTTAAACCCTCTTTATTTTATCACAGCCGGCTGTGGTAACAAAATCTTTACACGATCCTTATTGAATGCTAACATACATATAATAACTAATCCTGTTAAATGGTTATCTGTAGAGGGTATGAGTCCATGCCAAAGGAGAAAATTCTTGTCGTAGACGACGAAGAAGATATCTTAGAGCTTCTTAAATACAATCTTTCACGAGAGGGCTACCAAGTCTTGTGCGCGACATCCGGAGAAAAAACCCTAAACCTTGTGAAAACTGAGACTCCTGATCTCATCCTACTTGATCTTATGCTTCCTGGTATGGATGGGCTTGAAGTTGCTCGGCAATTAAAGGATAACCCCAATACAAAGAACGTGTCGATCGTTATGCTGACTGCAAAGGGTGAGGAAGCAGACATTGTAACGGGCTTGGAACTCGGCGCAGACGATTACGTCACCAAACCCTTCAGCCCCAGAATTCTACTCGCAAGGGTAAGAGCAGTTCTGCGCAGAAAAGGGAAAGAATCTCAGGATAAAAGCACAGTGGTTCAAATTCACAACCTCGTGATCCACCCGGGACGCCATGAGGTACGAGTGAACGATGATCCGGTACAATTGACATTTACCGAATTCGGCATCCTTCATTATCTCGCAAGAAGACCGGGATGGGTTTTCACCCGGACACAGATCGTTGATGAGGTTCGTGGCGAGGACTACTACGTCACCGATCGTTCGGTAGATGTTCAGATTGTGGGGCTTCGAAAAAAACTGGGGCCTGCAGGTGAATATATTGAAACGGTTCGTGGAGTCGGGTACCGATTCAAGGGGTAACAATGACAAGGAAGAAACGCTTACTCTGGCACCTTTACCCATCTTTTCTTCTGATCACCATCATATCGTTGATAGCGGTTACATGGTATGCCTCGAAGTCCCTCAAAGAATTCTTTCTTGAACAAACTGCATCAGACCTTAAGGCGCGAGTACGGCTTTTTGAGCGCCAGATTCTGAGATATCTCGATCCGCTCGATAAAAAAACCATTGATCAGTTGTGTAAGCATAATGGAGAAGGAGCTTCTACCCGGTTCACCGTGATACTTCCCTCAGGAAAGGTCGCGGGTGATTCCGAGGAGAATCCCGCTCTCATGGACACCCACGTGGATCGGCCCGAATTTATCCAGGCACTGAATAGTCCCTTCGGTATGTCCACGAGGTATAGCCAAACCCTTAAAAAGAACATGATGTACGTGGGAATACCCATCAAGGTGAATCACCGAATCCTCGCGGTTGTTCGTGCATCCATCCCTGTAACCGCCATTGACGCTCTTCTGAACAATATCCGGAACGAAATAGCGCTTGGGGGGCTCATCATAGCAGTCTTCGCTGCTATCCTAAGCCTGGCAATCTCCCGGCGGATTGCCCGCCCTATCGAGCAGATCAAAAGGACTGCTGAATCCATCGCCCGTGGTAATTTTCAAGCCAGATCTCAGGTTGATCAATCAGATGAAATAGGCAGCCTCTCTGATGCAATAAATAATATGGCCACCCAGCTTCGTGATCGCATCGATACCGTTATGCGACAGAGAAACGAGATCGAGGCGATGCTCTCAAGCATGATCGAAGGGGTTATTGCAGTGGATGAGGAAGAACACATAATAAGCATGAATCAGGCTGCAGCAGCAATGTTCTCGTGTGATATTAATAATGCACAAGGCCGAAGTATCCAGGAGGTTATTAGAAATACTGTCCTGCATGAATTCGTGAAGAACGCACTCACCAGCCAAGAGCCAGTTGAAAAGCATATTCTTCTCTACACGGATGTTGAGAGGATTATTAATGCTCACGGCACGGTCCTTCGAGATGCTGACAAACATCGAGTCGGTGCGCTTATCGTTCTTAACGATATTACGCGCCTTTGGAGGCTCGAGAATATCCGACGTGATTTTGTAGCCAACGTTTCGCATGAAATCAGGACACCAATCACGGCCGTTAAGGGATTCGTGGAAACCCTTCGAGACGGTTCAGTGAAAGACCCCAAGGATAACAAGCGGTTTCTGGGAATCATTGAAAAGCATGTGGATCGCTTGGAGGCCATTATCGAAGATCTTCTCAGCCTCTCCAGAATCGAGCGCGGGACCGAAGGAGAACATATCATGTTTCAAAAAGGCCGCATCCGTGATGTCCTCCTAACAGCCATCCAGGTCTGTGAGGTAAAGGCAGCGCCAAAGAATATAAGGGTTGAACTCTCGTGCAATGAGGAACTGAAAGCCAACATCAATCCCGCCCTGCTGGAGCAAGCCGTCGTAAATCTTATCGATAATGCGATAAAGTTCAGTGGTGAGGGGGGTACTGTTTTGGTCAAGGCAGTGCAAATGGATGGCCAAATCAGCATAAGTGTTCGCGACCAAGGCTGCGGCATAGAAAAGAGGCATCTGCCTCGACTCTTCGAGCGTTTTTACCGGGTTGACAAGGCCCGAAGTAGACAAATGGGTGGCACAGGGCTTGGCCTTGCCATTGTCAAACACATCGCTCAGGCTCATGGGGCTCAGGTGTCGGTCGAGAGTACTCCTGGAAAGGGAAGTATCTTTTCAATCAACATTCCGAGGACATAGTTAAGGAATAGTTCGCACCTAATCCGGAATAGATCTTTCCTTCCATCACATGTACCCGTCCATTGTGCGCGACTTTATCGAACATCATCAACAGGCTGTTTAATACTCATTGAAGACAACATTGAAAGCCCCTCCATTTAACATATGAGCACCTTCGTTTTATAATTCCCTTTCCCAAACACGATTTCCAATGATCCATTTCACCCATTGTTTTCCAGCTATCAGGAGCTGGTAGTATTCTATGATATCTAAGTTGTCTCTATAGATGGATGTGGAAATCGCAAGGAAGCGGTACATCAAGTGCTACATAAGAAAAATCAAAGTCATCGCAAGGAGTTACAATTCAAAAGAAAAAGAGCTAACAATACTTTCACTTGTTTTTAATAGAAACCTAACAATTAACGCTTAAATTATCGTCCATGATGGTTTTAAGAGATCAATCTAAACGAAAAGGAGGTGAGAATGGGAAAACGCTAACGATATCCTAACAAAAGTTTAACAGAAATCTAATAATTGGTATTTAACTTAAGTTTTTAATAGAAAATTGGAGGAAAAAAATGAAACTAAAAGGCTCTATAATATTTGCACTTGCTATAGCACTTTGTTTTACTGCCAATCTGGTTTGGGCGGGAAATATCGTAATCAAAGGATCTACCACTGTGCTTCCCATTGCGCAAAAGGTTGCAGAGGTGTACATGAAGGCGAACCCGGATGTGAGAATTTCTATCTCCGGTGGCGGATCAGGTAACGGCATGAAGGCTCTTATTGACGGATCAACCGATATCGCAGACAGCTCCCGCTTCATAAAAGCCAAGGAAGTAAAGCTGGCCGTTGACAAGGGTAGATTTCCGGTACCCTTTGCCGTTGCCTACGACTGCATCGTGCCGGTCGTGCATCCCAGCAATTCAATGACCAATCTCACTCTGGATCAGCTCAAGGCGATCTATAAAGGGGAAATTAAGAACTGGAAGGACGTAGGTGGCCCTGACAGAAAAATTGTTGTTATCTCAAGGGATACCTCCTCCGGCACCTATGAGGTATGGGAAACGAAGGTGATGAAAAAGGAGAGGGTCTATCCAGGCGCACTCCTTCAAGCCTCAAACGGTGCCGTGGTACAGGCCGTTTCAAAGAATAAAAATGCCATGGGCTATATCGGGCTCGGGTATCTGGATGAAAGCGCAAAGGCCTTATCGGTAAATGGAATTACCGGTTCAGCAGAAACCACCCTTAACGGTACATACCCAATCAGCCGACCCCTCTATATGTTCACTTCTGGTTGGCCAAAGGGTGATACCCTCAACTTCATTAATTTCGTTATCCATCCACAAAAAGGACAAAAATACGTGGCAGATGCAGGGTACGTGCCGTTGTATTAACAGGCAACATTATTCGGCGCTTCTCCGATTTTTCCGGGAAGCGTCGATTGTTTTCCATTCACGTTAAAAAAATGAACCACCCTCAAAGGCGGTGCTTTTTGTGGTGTTCTGCCACTTAAGTATAGATAAACCATAAAAAAATCTAGCTCAAAAAGGAATCGGAAATGGCGGAAACGCATCAAGGAGGAAAGGGTCGCCAAAAAAGAGAAAAGGCGATCCGTATTGTTTTTTTCTGCATTGCACTGGCCTCCATAACTACGCTGGCGCTTATCGTGGTGTTTCTCTTTATGGAAGGTCTTCCCATCTTTGCCAATGTCTCCGTCAATGATTTCATCTTCGGAAAATACTGGTACCCTACTGCCGAGCCTCCTGATTTCGGCATCTTTCCGCTGATTATGGCATCCCTGTCCGTTACTGCCATAGCCTCCCTGATCTCAATCCCCTTAGGGGTCCTCACTGCACTCTACCTCGCGGAGGTTGCCTCAGCGAGACTTCGCGAGTGGGTAAAGCCGATTGTTGAGTTGCTCGCAGCCCTCCCATCCGTGGTCATCGGATTTTTTGGTATGGTAATAGTTGCTCCTTTTCTGCAGGAAATCCTGGATATTCCCACGGGGCTAAACCTCTTTAACGCGGCATTGATGCTGGCCTTTATGTCGATACCAACCATTTGCAGTATTTCCGAGGATGCCATCTTTAGCGTGCCCACGGAACTCAAGGAAGCATCGCTTGCTTTGGGTGCTACCCATTGGGAGACAATCGCCCGGGTGATCATTCCAGCATCCATCTCCGGTATCAGCACGGCTGTCATCCTTGGCATGTCAAGGGCCATAGGTGAAACCATGGTGGTCCTTATGGTAGCAGGCGGCGCAACGCTTATTCCCACCTCATTATTCGACCCGGTACGGCCCATGCCGGCGAGCATCGCCGCTGAGATGGCAGAAGCACCATTTCGAGGCGATCATTACTATGCGCTTTTCGCCACAGGCATTGTACTGTTTGCCTTTACGCTTCTCTTTAACCTGGTAGCTGATCACATTGCGCATAAATACAGACAGGTGGGAGCTGCAACACTATAATGAATTACAACATTCTAACTTCTCACAGACAATTGATTGTTACAAAGCTATGAATGAGACAGATATACTAAATATAAAACGGTCATCAGAATCCCTCGATTCACCTGAAATTGCTCAGAACGAAAAGGGCATCAGAATGAGATCCTCTCATACACAGGAAAGTCGACGCAATTTCTTTCAGAGATTTATGTTCTGGCTCTTTCGCATCGCCGCTGCTACAAATGGGATCGCATTGGTTATCATTGTGTATTTTCTCGTGGCAAAAGGATGGCGGGCAATAACCTGGACATTCCTGACACAAGCTCCAAGGGAGTCAATGACAGAGGGGGGCATCTTGCCCTGCATCGTGGGAACCCTTTGCCTCAGCTTGGGTGCAATAGCAGTAGCATTACCCATTGGAGTTGCCTCTGCTATCTATCTCAACGAGTACGCAAAACCCGGTAAGGTAATCAGGATAATCCGCCTTGGAATTAATAACCTCGCGGGGGTTCCTTCCATTGTATTCGGCCTCTTTGGACTTGCATTCTTCGTGGTCTGGCTACAATTCGGGGTGAGTATCCTTTCCGGAGCACTGACCCTGGGAGCTATGAGCCTGCCCGTAATCATCGGCTCTTCTGAAGAGGCACTTCGAGCGGTTCCTGATACCTATCGTGAGGCATCCCTTGGCCTCGGGGCCACAAA
>Ga0180438_10008672_pt1 | contig 12872 bp, 8 predicted proteins | sample SS_ome_12_FD_132455 | JGI IMG/M metagenome (GOLD analysis project Ga0180438, IMG submission 132455) | Hypersaline lake sediment archaeal communities from the Salton Sea, California, USA - SS_3_D_2 metaG | ecosystem: Environmental > Aquatic > Non-marine Saline and Alkaline > Hypersaline >...
CACGTCCTGGTCGAAAAGCCGATGGCGGTCAACCGGAAGGAGTTGGCGGCCTTGACCGACGTGCTCGAAGAAACGGCCGCTCCGTTCATGGTCGGCTTCAACCGCCGGTTTTCTCCCTGTGTGGAAAGAGCGCGGAAGATTCTCGACCACCGCCAGGGTCCCATGATGGTCAACTACCAGATGAACGCCGGATTCCTCCCGCCCGACCATTGGGTGCATGGCCCCGAAGGCGGCGGGCGCAACATCGGCGAAGCCTGCCACGTCTACGATCTGTTTACCTGCCTGACGGGAAGTCGCATGGAGGAAGTCTCGACCTCTGCCATTTCCCCGTCCAACGGCCGGCACCGCCGCAACGACAACTTCACCGCGTCCGTGAGGTTTGACGACGGATCGGTTTGCAACCTGTTCTATACGGCGCTGGGCCACCCGAGCGTCCCCAAGGAACGCATGGATATCTACTGCGACGGGAAAGTGATCCAGATGGACGACTATCGGCAGCTTACCGCGTTTGGCACGGACGCGGCCGGTTTTTCCGCGGCGGACGCCGAGAAAGGCCACTATGAAGAGTTGCAGGCATTTGCCGCCGCGCTTCGCGAAGGGGACGGCCGGCCGATTCCGCTTTGGGAAATGATCCAGGCAACCGAAGTCAGCTTCGACGTGGAAGCCCAACTTCATGGAAGGGACGCCCCGGAGTGACGGCCCATCTGATCAAAGACATCGTGAAGTACTTGCCCACGGCGATCGTTCCGGCGATCGTCGGCTTCATCAGTGTGCCCGTGCTGACCCGGCTGTTTCTACCCGACGATTACGGAAACTACACGCTGGTGATCTCGACGGTCAACATCCTCACGATTCTCAACGCCTGGCTGAGCATGTCGATCATTCGTTTTCTTCCGCAGTACGAAAAAGAGAATCGGCTGGAGGAGTTCGTCACCAATATCGTCCAGACTTCGGCCATCTCCATCACGGTAATCGCCGTGGTCTTCCTGGGAATCTTGCTGGCGACGAGTGCCTGGGGAACGTCTCCTTTGCACTCGATGATGTACCTCGGCGTGGCCATGTTCGCCCTTAGCGCCTTGTTCGAGATCCTGCAGCGTTTTCTCCAGTCCAGGCGGCAAGTGCGGCAGTATTGCTGCTTCCTGCTGTGGCGCGTGATCACGACTTTTGTGTTCGGACTGGCCTTTGTGGTTTGGTTCCGCTGCGGCGTCGTCGGCATGTTCTACGGAATGCTCGTGAGCCTTGCGCTGGCCATTCCGGCACTGCTTGCCCGAAGCGTCGGGACCGTCCGGCTCTGGCCGATCCGCATCTCGCCGGAAATGATCCGCGAAATGGGAAAGTACAGCGTACCTCTGGTGGTTGGCAACCTCGCCGCCTGGATTCTCGGCCTGTCCGATCGATACATCCTGAACTGGCTGCGAAGCGCAGACGAGGTGGGCATCTACTCGGCCAGCTACAATATCTCCGAACGATCCATCATGTTGCTGGTGTCCGTCTTTCTCATGGCCTTCGCGCCTCTGATCGTGCGTGCTTGGGAGCACGAGGGCAAGGAGGCCACCCAAGCGTATCTCACAAAAACCACAAGGCTGTTCTTGATGGTGTGTGTCCCGGCGGTCGTCGGGTTGAGCGTCTTGGGAAAACCGGTCATCGGGCTGCTGACGCACGAGGCCTACGCCTCCGGGTATCGAATCGTCCCGCTGGTGGCCGGCGGCGCATTGCTGCTCGGTCTGCAGCAGATCTACTCGCAGGCGTTCGTGTTCCGCAAGCGGACGTATATGCTCATGGTCGCGCTCTTGCTCTCCGGCGGTCTCAACGTCGTCGCCAACGTTCTGCTGGTGCCCCAGTACGGTTACATGGCGGCGGCCGCCACCACGTGCGTCTGTTACGCAGTTTCGTTCGCGCTGGTGGCCGGCACGTCGAGACATTACCTGACCTGGACCTTTCCCAAAACCTCTTTGATCAGAATCCTCATCGCGTCGACGATCATGGGCGGAGCGGCATATTGGATCGGACGCGACTTGACGAGTTTCGCTGCGCCGAACGTCATCGCGGCCATTGTCAGCGGAATCGGGATCTATGTCTTGGCACTGTTTCTCCTCCGGGAACTCGACCTGGGAGATCTGACCTCGCTGCTTGCGCTCCGGCGCGAGCAGCCATCGTAAGCGAAGTCCGCAGGATGCGTCGTGCGCTGACTCGAACCACCAAGCCAGAGAGAATTGTATGGAACGCGACTGCCGGAAGCTGTCATCGATCAAGAGAGACGTTCTCTGCGACATGTCCCGGCTGGTGGATCAGGTCGATTGGCACGCGCTCGGCGAACACAATCACGCCTACCGCGCCTACGAGCGTCAGCCTTATGAGAAACTCATCGCGGCGGAGCTGCCCGTTTGGGACCGAGTGATTGACTTCTTCGTCAATCGACGTCAAGTAGCGTGCCGTGGCATCCTCGACGTGGGGACCTTCTTTCCATATTACCCCACGGTCTTCAAGAGGCTCGGCTACCCGACGGAAGTCGTCGAAAAGAGCGCGCTGTATGGAACCGGTTACGATCCGATCAAGCGATACACCGTCGAACAGGGCATCCGCTTCCACGACATGGATATCATCTCCGATCCCACCGACGATCTGCCTCGCGGATACGACGTCCTGCTGTGTGCGGTTCTGGAACATCTCAACGGGTCGCCCAGGGTTCTGCTGGAGAAGCTCAAGGCGCTGATGAGCGCCGACTCCGTGATCTATATCCTGGTTCCCAATATGTGCTCCATCGGACGCGTATGGAGCATGATTCGAGGAAGGTCGCCCTTGCCGTCTTACGAAGCGTACTGGCACTCCAGCTATCCTTTCGAGGGTCACAACCGCGAGATGACCTTGGAGGAACTTCGCACGCTCTGTAAATTGGCGTCCCTGAAGATCGTGGACGCGGGCAGCTTTGCCCTGCCGATTCCTCGCAACGGCGAGGCCTTGCGAGCCAGGATCCGCAACCGTGTGTTCGGGGTCCTCAAGAGAATGCTGCCCGCCTACACCGATGTGGTATACGCCGCGGCGACCAAAAGCTGAAAGGCAATCCCATGTATCCGAGAATCGCCGCCCGCCATGTCCGTCCGATCTGCCGGCGCGCGGCATCGATTAAGCACCGTTCGAGAAACAAGTGGCGTAAGCTTCCAGCTTGCGATGGCACTATCTCCCGCAAGCTGGAAGCTTACGCCACGGAGAAATCGGACAGTTATTTCTCGAACGGTGCTAACGCCACACACGTGACACTGCGTTCCCAGGCGCAAGCCGTATGATCAGCCGGTCTCTCCATCTCGTTCTGCAGTCCTCGAAGCGGCGCCTTCGGTCCGCCTACCACCTCCTGCCGGTGAGATTCCGTCTGGGAAGGACCTTTCGGCGAACCTACGACTTCCTGCAGCAGTCGCAGTGGTGGAGTCGCGAGGAGATCGAGTCGTACCAGCTCGGCCAACTGCAGGCGATGGTGCAATATGCCGGTGAAAACTCTCCCTATTATCGCCGGGCGTTTCGGGAACGTGGAATGGCGCCGGACGGGATTCGCGACTTGAAGGATCTGGTCCGGCTGCCGTTGATGACCAAGCAGATCCTCCAATCGAATCTCGACGAAGTCGTCGTCCAGAACGTTCCCCGGCGACGTCGTCACTACCTAACCACCGGCGGTTCAAGCGGACTCCCCTTCGGGTTCTACGACGATGCCAGAACGTCTTTCCCGCGCGAGTCCGCATTCATCTACCACCTCTGGAGTCGCGTCGGGTTTCAAGTGGGCGACCGCACGGTGGTCATCCGAGGCGGCGTGGTGGACACGGCGGATGCCGGGCGATACGACCACTACGATCGCGACCGGCGGGAACTGGCGCTCTCGTCGTACCACATGACCGACGATACCCTGCGCGAATACGTGGCCATCATCCGCAGATACCGCCCGGCGTTCATTCAGGCCTATCCCTCGGCCATTACGATCCTGGCCCGGTTGATCAGCGAAAACGCGATTCGGCCGTTTGAAAGCGTCCAGGCGATCCTCTGCGGCTCGGAGAACGTCTACGACTGGCAACGCCAGGCCGTAGAGGAGGCCTTCCATTGCAGGCTCTACAGTTGGTACGGGCACTCGGAGCGTTCCGTACTGGCCGGCGAGAGCGAAACCAGCCGTGCGTATTTCCTTTGCCCCGAATACGGCTATGCCGAATTGATCGACCCGGACGGCAACCCCATCACGCAGCCCGGAGTCCCCGGCGAGATCGTAGCCACCGGTTTCAACAACCGCGTGACACCCTTCATCCGCTACCGGACCGGCGACGTCGCCTCTTGGAGCGCCGAGCCCTCAACTGACGGCCGGCACCACCGGGCGCTGGAGCGAATCGAGGGTCGCTTGCAGGAGTTGATCGTCACGGAGACGGGGCGGAGGATCTCGATGACGGCGATCAACATGCATTCGGACGTCTTCGACAACGTCCGCCAGTTTCAGTTCCTACAGAAAAGGCGAGGCCAGGTCGTCTTCAACGTCGTCAGGAAGAACTCGTTCACCGACTCCGACACCCGGTATATCCGCTCGGAATTGGAGAGGAAGCTGGGGCCGGATATGCAACTCTCGATTCACTTCGTGGATGAGATTGCGCCGACCCCGAGAGGAAAGCATCGTTTCCTGATCCAGAAGCTGCCGGTGGAATTCGGAGACTGACGCCATGAAGACTCCCCAGGAATGCTTGACGGACCTCACCGTATCGGTCTACCAGGGCGATCTCGACGGATATCCGGATCAGGGGCCCTTCAGCCCTTCGCAGCCGTACCCCGAGTATCCCTTCCAACACCTCAGCGACGCGCACAACGGGGCGTATCACGCCGTCCGAGAGGCGCTGGCTCAATCGGGCGCCGATCGCGCGCACTACGGCTCGCCCCAATGGAATCCGCTTGGCGACGTCGTGCGTCCCGGAGACCACGTCGTGGTCAATCCGAATTTCGTCTTGAGTTACCACGCGAAAGGTGGGGACCTGTTCAGCATCATTACCCATCCCTCGGTACTCCGGGCCGTGGTCGACTACGTCTATCTCGCGCTGAAAGGAAAGGGGCGCATTACGATCGCCGATGCGCCGCAGATGGACTGCGATTTCTCCGAGTTGCTCAAGCGCACGCAATTGGAGACGATCACGGAACTCTACCGAGAAGCAGCCGAGTTCCCCATCGACGTTCTCGACCTTCGCAACTTCTGGTACGACAAACGAGCTACCCAAGAATCCACGCACGGTTCCGGCGCCGGATTTCGGCACCGACTTCCCGGAGATCCACGAGGCGCCGTGTTGGTCAACCTGGGCAAGGAGAGCCTTTTCTACGGCAAAGACAGCCAAGAATACTACGGCGCGGATTTTGACCGGGAAAAGACCATTCGACATCACCGCGGAGAGACCCACGAGTACCTCGTTTCGAAAACCGTGCTCTCGGCAGACGTCGTCGTATTGGTTCCCAAGCTGAAAGTCCACAAGAAAGTCGGCGCCACGTTGAACATCAAAGGCCTGGTCGGAATCAATACGGACAAGAACTGTCTGGTGCATTACACGCTGGGCACGCCGGCGGCCGGAGGAGACCAATTCCCGGACCGGCTGCTGACCAAGCGCGAGGCCCTGAGAGTGAAACTGCAGCGATGGGCCTACGACGTCTTCCTTTCGCGAAAGACGGTCTGGGGAGATCGGCTCTATCGGGGCGCGGGGCGACTGGGTCGCTGGCTTCTCCGCCCCTGGGGGGTGAAAATGCCTGCGGAGAAGACCGTGCTCGACTGCGGCAACTGGTACGGCAACGACTCGGCCTGGCGAATGTCGATCGACCTGTTCCGGCTGTTCCTCTATGCGGATGCGTCCGGAACGATTCACTCCCAACCGGTTCGACGCGTTTTCAGCGTGGTCGACGGCATCGTCGGCGGCGAGAACGACGGCCCCTTGGCTCCCGACGGCAAGTCTTGCGGTTTGATCGTGGCCGGAAGCAACCTGGCCGCCGTGGACCTCGCCTGCCTGCAACTGATGGGACTCGATTTCCGGCACATGAAAACTTATCAGCACATTTTGGCCCACCCCCATCTGTACCGTACGGCCATCGGAGAGATCTCGGTCAGAAACAACAACGGTTACAGCAACCTCTTTCAGCGAAAAGATCGTTTGTTTGACTTCAAACCGCATCCCGGTTGGGTAGGACACCTCGAAAAGCAATCGTCATGAACTTCGCAGAGGTCGTTCGGACCGACGACCGAATGCGAAAACGCCTCATCAATGCCGCGCCTATGCTACTCCCTCCCTCCATGCATCCGCGATTCCGGAAGGTGCGACTGCGAGGCCGTTATCTGGCCGGTCGGTTGAGCAAGGCCGTCTCCTCTGCAGATAGTTCTGCCTCAAGCGACGGTCTCCCCCGGCCGGCGGGCTCTCTGGGATGGGACGCTCTGCCTCCCGACACGAAGGAAGCCCTGGCCGCGCGCGTGGAAGAGATCCTCAGCCACCGTTTCGACTTGCTGGGTTCGGGCCTGGTGGATTGTTCCACCGAGATACCCGAACGGCGGATAGACCGTCCGCATCGGCCGGCCACGGACGCCTATCGCCCCATCGACTGGCACCGCGACTTCCGCTCCGGTTATCGATGGAGTGAGCATGCGCCGCCTTGGGAGACCCTCGCGACGTATCGGTCCCAAGTCGGGGTGGACGTCAAATGGCCTTGGGAACTCTCCCGGTGTCAACATCTGCCGCTGCTGGCCATCGCCGTTCGTGCGGCGGCAAGCGCTCGAGAACCCGAGGCCGCGGCGTGGGATACCGAGTTGCGAAATCAGATCTCCGACTGGATCGGCAATAATTCGGTAGGCGTGGGCGTCAACTGGGCCTGCCATATGGACGCCGCCATTCGCGCGGCCAATTGGGTGTGCGCATTCCTCCTGCTCGGACGGCCGCTGAATCGGCGAGATCCCTGGCAAAGACCGTTCTGGTCTGCCGTGGGTGCACATTGCCGATTCCTTTTCGGAATGCTCAAGTACGCGGGCGGCAAGCACGGAAATCACTACGCCGCGGAACTGGCCGGACTGTATCTGATCTCCCAACTCTGCCCTTTTCTTCGAGGCTCTCGAAAATGGCGAACCTTGACTCGGCAGGGGCTCGAGCAGCAGATTCGCAAACAAGTCCGTGACGACGGCGTTCACTTCGAGGAGAGCACGTCCTACCACTTGCTGGTGACCGAAATCTTCCTCTATCCCCTGCTTCTGGGAGACACGCTCGGCGAACCGTTTTCGGCCGGATACCGGGATCGCGTGCTGAAGATGCTGACCGCCGTGGATGAACTCTGCTCGAGTCGCTTCTGTCTGCCCCGGATTGGCGACGACGATAACGGCTTTTTTTTCAAGCCCGTGCCGTTCCATACCACGGAAGAGCGAGTTCGACATCTCCTGGGGCTGACCGCACTTGCGGCGCAATCGAAGCACGCGCCCTCGGTCGAGGATCTCTTGTTGCGGTGGTTCTTGGTCAAACGGTCCCAGCAGGCATCGCCTCTTAGACGCTCACCATCGCAGGGCATCCGCGTATTCGAACAAGCGGGCTGGGTGGTGCTCCGCAACGATGCGTTTCAAGTGAACATGGCGCTGGCTGCCAAGAGCGGGTCGTCGGGTGGTGGGCATGCCCACGAGGATGAACTGTCGATTTCCGTGTTCTGGGACGGGTGGCCGGTCATCGTCGATCCCGGCACCGCCTGCTATACGCCATTCCCGCAACAGCGGAACCGTTTCCGCTACGGCCCCTTCCACAACCAGCCGCAACCTCTTCGACCGGAATCGGAGTATCTGGACCGAGCCGTGTTTGCCCATCTTTCGCGGCCCGAAGTACGGTGGGAAGCTCAAGACGCGCCCCTGCAACTCAGGGCCGAGGCCACCGATCAGGATCGAGTCGCCCGGCGTTTGGTCAGTCTGGATGGGAATCGCCCTTCGCTGGAGGTGCGTGAGCATCTCGAGGGAGTCGGCCGAGGACGAATCGCCCTGTGTCTGGCGCCCGGTATTGGGATTGAAAAAAATACAACAGGCTACTATATTCTGGCACCCGAAAATCGCGTTCTGCGTCTGGAATCCGACGGGATAAACTTCGCTTGCCGAACGGGGCCGTACTCGCCGAGCTACGGCAAGGTGTGCGACACAAGTTGGCTGGTATCTGAATCGGCCGCTTCCGGCTTGGAAGGCCGGTGGCGTCTTTGGGAAGCGTAGACGGATGCGAATCCTCATCGTCAGCAAGATATTCCCTCCCATGAACGGAGCACGCGCCTTGCAGTTGGCCAAGGTCGTCAGCGCGCTGATCCGCGCCGGGTGTGAAGTTCAAGTTGTTGCGGGCAAAGACGACGCGGAAACGACGGCTGCTGAACAACCGTGTCCCGTGTATTATGTTCCGATCGCCAAGGATGACGCCAAGTCGGTGCTTCCGGGGAGGCTGAGACGTCTCTCTCGCCAAATCGCCAGGGCAAGACAACGTCGACGGTGGAGTTTCCGGACGGCGGCCGTCTGTCGTCGCGTTCTGGAGACGTTTCAGCCCGATTGCGTCTTGTCGTGCTCCTCTTTGTTTGACTCCCATCATCCCGCGTATCTTCTTCGCGGCGAATTGCGAATTCCATGGATCGCCTTCTTGAGCGATCCCTGGCCGCCCTCCATCGCCCCGGAGCCCTACCGGCAGACCGCGCGCGAGCAGGGCGTGGTGAAGCATTACTTTCAAGAGTGGTTCGGGCGCACCGTACTCAGGGCGTGCGACGCCGTGGTGGTGACCAACGCCTACGTGCTCCAGCTCTTGGAGCGAGAGACCCGCGTGCCGCTTGCCGACAAGAGTTTCGTGATCCCCCATATCGGATCCGCATTGAATCTCCGCGGCGAGCCGACAAAAAACAAGCTGGTGCATGTCGGCGCCTTGACTCCGCAACGCTCTTGCCCTCCTTTGTTGACGGCCATGAAACGCGTGGCGGGCGAGTTGCCGGACCGCTTTGGGGGCATGCTGTGCGTGGGGGACGTTTGCGACGCGTTTCGCGATTCGGTGCGCCGCGAGGGCCTGGACTCCCTTGTGGAGTTTGCGGGCCACGTGCCGGAGGCCGAGGCCAACGCCATAGCAGCCCGGTCTCGCGTGCTGCTGATCATTGAAGCCGACATGCAGGTGAGCCCCTACTTGCCGAGCAAGTTTGCCGACTACGCGGTGGCGGGCCGGCCGATCCTCGCGGTCACGGCGCACCGGGGGCCGATCCGAGAGTATCTCCAGACGCACGGCGGCGGTTGGGCCGTCGGACACGACGCGGATGAAATCGCCCATGCCATACGAAGGGAGTTTGCCGCCGGGTCGGGGGACTCGAGTCGCACGGACCTGTCCCCAAGTCCCACGCTCGCTTCGGTTTTCAAGGCAGAGAACGTGGCCGGCGCCTACGTGGACATGTTCAAAACCGTGATGCGGCGGAAGCCACTCGAGCCCGCTTCGAGGAAAGTTGCCTGATGAAGAGGAAGCCGGATAGTGCGTCGCTGTCCTTCGTATCGTTCGCCGCGCTGGTGGCGGGGTTGGATTACTCGATGGACCTCTTCTTCCCCGAGTCGCGACTCCTCAGCCTCAATCGCGTGGTCTTTCCCGTCATCCTGGCCGGCGACTTCATTTGCTATCCGCAGAAGTACACGCGCGGTTTCTCGATCTGTGCCCTGGGGCTGCTGATCCTGTTTTCCTGCTCCCCCTTCTTGATTTTCGCGGACGAAGGTGCCACGAGTTTTCATAGCATGGGAAGCGAAATTCTCAAGCTGTGCGGCATCTTCATGTACTTGTTGTTCTTCTACGTCAACTGTAACAGCGAGAGGGCCGTCAAACGCGTATGTGCAGTGATGTTCTTCGGCAGCGGGGCGGTTGTCTTCTACGTGTTGTGCAGCCATTTCGAAATCATCGGCGCGCGCACGTACGTCTGGCACGCCAACATCGAATACACGCGTTCGTCGGGCGTCTTTGACCCGAATATCGTCACGCTGTACTTCCTGCCTTGCTTCGCGTTCGGGCCGTTGCTGGCGTTACACTCGAAGGCGTTCGCCGGCTTCCGACGGGGCTTGGTGCTGATCACCTCGATTTGCGTGGCCTTGTTCGCCGCCCTGCAACTGAATTCCCGGGCCGGATCCGTCGCCGTGGCCGCCACGCTGGGAACCTCACTGGCGTTTCGCTCCCTGCTTACCGCCGAAGACAGAAAACGCCGCTCTCGTTTTTACTCCGTCGGATTTGTGGCACTGGTGGGCTTTGCGTTGGCGGGGCTTCAGTGGAAGTATGGGATCTTTGAAACCATCGTCGCCATCTATGAGGCAACCGACATCCTTACCGATGCCTCTTTCTCGTTTCGGATGTTCGCGTACCGCTACCTCGCGCAAGATCTTATCACCAGCCCCAATCTCGTCGGAAACGTCGAGGGATATGCCGAGTATTGGAGCCTGCTGGGCTGGACCGCCTATCCCCACTGCAGTCTCGCTGACGTTTACATCAAGGGCGGCGCCGTGTTTCTGCTGGCCTACCTCTATCTTCTCGGTGCGTCCACGTTGAATTGCCTCCGCGGAGCGCTGAAGGATCCGGATCCCGCAAGACGAGCCCTGTTTGCCGGCTGTCTCGCTTACTTCGCGGGGTTGTTGCCGTTGATTATGACCCTGAGCATCGATACCTCCAAGCTGCCGTGGGCCGTGCTGGGGTGCGCCTTGGGGTTTTCTGCTGTTGCTGCCAGGCAAAAAGTCTTCAACAGAAACGTGCTTTGGGAAACAACAAGAGGACCTGTGATCTATGCCCCGAGTAACCGTTGGCATCCTCACGCGTAACCGAAAGCAAGCGGTGCTGAAAGCCGTCGAATCGGCCCTCCGCCAGGACTTCGAGGACCTGGAGATCCTGGTGGTCGACGCCCATTCGACCGACGGTACTCCGGAGGCTATTCGCCGGCAGTTTCCGCAGGTCCGCTTGGTGCGCTTGCCGCGGAATCTCGGGTGCCCGGGAGGGCGGAATCACATCTATGCCAACGCGACCGGCGAGTACATCGTGAACCTGGATGACGACGGATTCTTGGAAGAAGGCGCCGTGGCGCAAATCGTCAACGCCTTCCAGGCCGATCCGTCCATCGGGATCATTGCCATGCGGAGGTGTTCTCCCGAGGAGAACCATGAAGTAGACTCGGGCCAGGCCTGGATGGAAACCTCCGAATTCAGCGGCGGCGTCTCCGCCTTCAGGCGAAAGATGCTGGAGGAAATCGGCGACTATCCCGACGATTTCTTCCTCCTCTCCGAAGAAACGCACCTGGCCATACGTGCCATCGCCGCAGGCTACAAGATCGTCTACTGCCCCCACATCATCATGTGGCATCCCCGATTCACTGGAACCGGCTCTGGTGCGGGACAATGGGACTACTATCGATACCGGAACCCTCTGCTGGTCACCGTGCGCCTCTTTCCCGGGTGGCTGATGTGGAAGTACCTGTTCTTGCGCATCGCCTCGTATGCCCTGACGTCCCTTCGACGTGGCACGTTCCGACGGTACCTGGCGGCCGTGGCCGGCGTGCTTTGGAGATTGCCGCACACGCTATGGTATCGCAAGCCAAGTTCTGCGGAAGCGGTCAAGACGTACTTCCAGTTGAGAACGAATCCTCGCCCATACTCCTCGCCGGCAGCAAGTCTGGGCAAGCGGACGCCGAGAACGTCGGACGGTCATCGCGTGGCGGTGGTCCAAAGGATCTTCCCTCACTACCGCCAAAGCCTGTTCGTCAAGCTTTGCGGACAGGAGTCGCCGCTGCCGCAATACTGTCTCTATTTCGGGCAGAACCGCAAGCGGAATCAGATCAAGACCGTCCACGCCGGTGATCTCCCGAATCATGACAAGCAGGGCATCTGTAGATTCCGACGTTTGCGAAACGTCTGGCTGAGCAAGGCCCTTGTCTGGCAGAGAGGCGTGCTCTCGCTCGCCTGGAGACGGGAATTCGATACCCTGATCTTGGAGGGTAGCGCGAACATTATCTCCAACTGGCTGGCCGCCCCGCTGGCCAGGTTGCGAGGAAAACGAGTCCTCTTCTGGAGCCATGGATTCCTGCGAAATGAGAAGGGGTTGAAGGGCTGGCTCCGGACCAGGTTCTACAAGCTGGCGGATGCTCTGGTACTTTACGGCGCCCGGGCCAGGAGCATCTGCACGCGGAAGGGATTCCGCCCCGACTCCCTCTACGTAGTCCTCAACTCTTTGGATTTGGACGCGCAAGTCCCCGTGCGAGAATCGATTCGCGAAGAGGACCGACGATCCCTGAAGCAGCGGTGGTTCGCCTCGCCCCATCTCCCCTTGCTGCTCTGGGTGGGGCGGCTTACCGAGACCAAGCGACTCGATCTGCTGCTTCATGCCGCCAAGCATCTGGCGGATCGTGGCCGGGAAGTCAATGTGCTGATGGTAGGCGACGGCCCCACCAAGGCTGCGCTCGAAAGGCTTTCGCAGGAACTCGGTCTGCAATCCCACGTGCGGCTGCTGGGAGCGTGCTACGACGAAGGACAGCTGGGGCCGGTAATCAGCAGCGCCGACCTCTGCGTAGCGCCGGGGGAAATCGGTCTCTCCTGCATCCACGCGCTGACCTACGGAACGCCCGTCATCACGCACGGCTGCCTCGACCACCAAGGGCCCGAAGCCGAGGCCATTATCCCCGGACGAACCGGTGCGTTCTTCCAGCGTGGCGACCGCGAAGACTTGGCCCGGGTGATCGGGGCCTGGTTGGACCTGCACAGATCGCGCGACGCTTTGCGAGCCGCCTGCTACGAGCCCATCGACCGGTATTACAATGCCCCTTACCAACTCCGCGTCTTCAACGCCGCCGTAGCGGGAGTCCCCGCCGGGGAAACGCTACCCGACGTGGTCGCG
>Ga0180438_10008673_pt1 | contig 12870 bp, 8 predicted proteins | sample SS_ome_12_FD_132455 | JGI IMG/M metagenome (GOLD analysis project Ga0180438, IMG submission 132455) | Hypersaline lake sediment archaeal communities from the Salton Sea, California, USA - SS_3_D_2 metaG | ecosystem: Environmental > Aquatic > Non-marine Saline and Alkaline > Hypersaline >...
AACCTGAGCACCCTGGCCATCTACTGGTACGGCGGCTTTCAGGTGATTGGCGGGGACCTCACCGTGGGCCAGTTGGTGGCCTTTAACACCTATCTGATGATGGTCATGATGCCGGTGGGCATCCTGGGGATGATCGTGACCATGATCTCGCGGGCGGCAGCCTCGGCCGAGCGGATATTCGAGATCTTGGACGCCCAATCGGAAGTAGCCGACGCACCCGACGCCCAGCCTTTGCCCCCCATCGAGGGCCGGGTGGCCTTTGAGGACGTGCGTTTCCGCTACTTTGCCTGTGGTGAGTCCTTCGACTCCACTCAGGACAGGCGCCGTCGAACCACCAGTAGCAAGGACAACGAGTGGGTGTTGGACGGGGTGAGTTTTATCGCCGAGCCGGGGCAGACGATAGCCCTCCTGGGCGCGACTGGTTCCGGCAAGTCCACCATCATCAACCTCGTACCCCGCTTCTACGACGTGAGCGAGGGCCGCATCACAGTGGATGGCCACGACTTGCGCGACGTCACTATCGAGTCGTTGCGCTCCCAGATCGGCATCGTCTTGCAGGAAGCGACCCTGTTCACAGGCACCGTCCGCGACAACATCGCCTTCGGCAAGCCCGAGGCGACTATGGAGGAGATCGTCGCCGCAGCCAAGGCGGCCGAGGCCCACGAGTTCATCGTGGATTTTCCCGACGGGTACGATACCGAGGTGGGCGAGCGGGGGGTGACCCTTTCCGGGGGGCAGAAGCAGCGCATCGCCATCGCCCGCGCCCTGTTGCTGGACCCGCGCATCCTGATCCTGGACGACTCGACCAGCAGCGTGGACTTTAGCACCGAGGAGCGCATCCAGCAAGCGTTGGACGAGTTGATGAAGGAGCGGACAAGCTTTGTCATCGCCCAGCGCATCAGCACCGTACTCAACGCCGACCAGATCCTGGTGCTGGACAAGGGCCGCATCGTGGCCCGCGGCACCCACGAAGAGCTGATGGAGTCCAGCCCTATCTATGCCGAGATCTACTACTCGCAGTTGCATGGGGAGAAGGGGTTGATAGCCGACAAAAGCCGCCGAACGGAATTCGCCGTCTGAAGCTGAAAAAGGCCCCTCAGGGCCTAAATCAGTGCCTGAGGCTTCGTCGTGAGCTCAGCCGAACGGGCACTTCTCAGTTTCAGCCCCTGTACCGCAACAGTGGTGAGGGATTTCCAATCCTGTAAATGGAGGAGGGCATCATGGAACATTTGACCGAACCGACGCTATGGGCCTTTTTGCTGCAGGAGGCAATGTATATATCCCCCATCTTGCTATCATACCCCGCTTACAGATGGGTGCGAGCGCGGCTGAAGCGTGAGCGGGTGGAGCAATCTTTGTCCAAATTGGGCATTGTCCAGACAAAGGAATTGGAGGAAATAATAGGCGGTGAGTATCGCCTGAAGCACTATGCCTGGCCATTGTTAGGGACATGTTTGGTGATATTCTGTGCCTATGCGGTGACGCATCCCTATGGCATTCAACGCGGCTTGTGGGCAGGATTCTTGGAAGAAGTGATCGATATCTTTGGCGCGGATAACCTTTTTCCGAGAGCCATTACTGTGGGACGCTTTTTATTTTGGGGTTGGCTAGGAGCTTATATTTACTCGCTTCACCTGATCTACCGCCGCTTTCTGGCCTACGACCTGACCCCAAGCGTTTACGTTTTCACGCTGAATCGCTTTTTGCTGGCGATGACAGTTGGAGCCATCGTAGGCTTGGGGGTGGGCACTTTTTCTACAGCGGCCGGCGTGCCCTTTGACGTGAACATGGCCACGGTGTGCATTGTCACTTTTTTTGTCGGCTTTTTCCCGGATCAGGGCATCACCTGGATTGCAGCAATGGCCAAGAAGGCGTTAAAGCTGCAAGGGGGCATAGCGAAAGAGACACGTCTGTCAGAGATCGAAGGCTTGAGCATCTGGCACCAGGGACGGCTGATGCAGGAAGGCATCGAAAACGTGCAAAACCTGGCCATGGCCGATGTGCCAGCCTTGGTCGTCGGCACGCCCTTCACCGTCCATCAAATTGTAGATTGGGTGGATCAGGCCATTTTGCTGGTGTATGCCAGCCAAGAAGAGCAGTTCGAGGAGCCGGAAAAGAGCAGGGCACAGTTTGAAACGCTGGAAAAAGTGGGCTTGCGCTGCGCCACGGATGTGCTGACGGCGACGGGCGATGATGAACATCTGAACCAGTTGGCCAGCGCGACCGGCTTGAACAAGGACGGACTGAGGATGCTGCACCTGGGTTTGGAGTCGGCCTCAAATATCAAGATAGTTTTGCGCTTCCGTTGGCAGTCCAGCATGGACACAGCCAAGGTGGAAGAAGCCGCTACCATCCAACTGTTGCAACCCTCGCCTGCCACCCCGGCACTGCCGCGTGAACAGGAAGAGACAATGTTTGAGGAGGAAGAAGAGCAGTAACAGATCGGAGGAAGGAAGTCGGACAGAACATGGGAAGTTACTGCCAGCGTTTCAGACGCTCCAGTACTTGGAGAAAGTGTGTGACTGTCACAATGCGGATACGGCCATATCGTCGCAGATCGAGGAGATGGTGATCACCGCTGACAATGTAGCGGGCCTGCCCCTCGACAGCGCAGGCAATGAACATGTCGTCCTTCGGATCAGCGGCAATGACGCCAGACAGGGAGGTTCCAGGCACAATCACCGTCTGCTGCTGGAGGCGCTGGAGAAGTTCGATCACATCTTCACTGGTCAGGTGGTACTTATCACGGATTTTGGGGCGGTTCAGCACATCGGCCAGTTCGGCCAGGATTGCGGAGGAAGTAACCAAGAGAAAGTCTTCGGCTAACCAACGGCGCATGAGGATATCCGGTGGGCCGCCGCGTTTCAATGCGGCACTGACTAGGACGTTATTGTCAATGACGATTCTGAGTGGCACGAGTCAAGCTCCCGCCGTATCCTCATAACTGGCTCGTACCTCACGGATGGCCTCAGCCACATCGGCGTAGACTTCTTCCTCGGAGATATCGGGCGGGACACGGGCCTGGATGCGGTCCATGAGTTCAGCAAATTGCTCTGCCCAATCCCTTTCGAGGTGACGGCGGATCAGCAGTTTCTCAGTTGTATCGCGTTGGTCAATCAGGGTCAGTACTTGCTCAAGTTCCGAGATTGCCTGATTGTCCGTTCCTTGGAGGGCATCCATCATCTCATCCACACTGTCATAAGCTTTCAATCCACCGCGCCGGTGCGCTTCTGTCGCCTCACGCTCGGCTTGAATCCAAGAGTCTGTATAATAGCGAGCCTCGTCGTCCTCTTTCAGGAACTCGTGGCGGAGAAGGGTCACAATCTTGTAAATCTTTTCCAATTCACGATCTGAGAGGCCCTCGATCTCTTCAAGCAGTTGTTGTCTATAGTCTATTGTCGCCATAGTAGTGCCTCCTTCGGTACTGCTTGCATTATACTTCAAACAGAGAAAACAGTCAAAGCTCTATTGGAGGTCTTAATGGCATTTCACGGCCCTGGTGGCGGATTTCGGCGGATGGCCGGTCTGAAAGAAGAAAAGGCCCGCGATACGGGCCAGGTGCTGCAGCGGCTGCTGGGTTACTTTGGCGCGTCGTGGCCGTGGCTGATAGTAGTGTTGGTGCTGGTGGTCTTTAGCACCCTGATGCGGCTGGCCGGGCCATACCTGCTGGGCGTGGCCGTGGACCAGTTCATCACCAAAGGCGACAAGGCTGGGCTCACCCGCACCATGTTGCTGTTGCTGGCCACCTACTTGCTCAACTGGGGGGCGACGGCTGGCCAGTTCTACCTGATGACCCTGGTCGGTCAACGGGTGCTCTACGCCATGCGCACCCAGATTTTCCAGCGCGTCCAGACTCTCTCCCTGGCCTTTTTCGACCAACGCGAGGCGGGCGATCTGATGTCCAGGTTGGTCAACGACGTGGACGTGATCAACCAGGTGCTCAATGTGGGCCTGGTGCGCCTGACCGGCGATGTACTGACCCTGGTCGGCATCGTGATCGCCATGACCAGCCTGAACGCACGGCTGGCTCTGGCCAGTTTCACCGTGTTGCCCTTCATGCTGCTGACCACGACCATTTTCTCCCGCTGGGCCTTTCGCGCTTTCCGCCGCACGCGGGAGACCATTGGCCAGGTGAGCGCCGAGCTGGAGGAGAAAATCTCTGGCGTGCGGGAGGTGCAGGCCTTCAGCCGTGAGGGGGCCAGCCAGGCCCGCTTTGCCGAACTCAGCGCTGCCAACCGCGACGCCAACATCCAGGCTGTGGGCATCACCTCAGCCTTCACCCCGGCCCTGGATGTGCTGAGCAGCATCGCTATGGCCATCGTGGCTGGCTACGGCGGCTACCTGGCCCTCAACGGGCTGGTCACCGTGGGCACCATCGTCGCCTTCCTAGACTATGTGCGTCGCTTTTATATGCCCATCCAGTCGCTGGCTCAGCTCTACGCCCATTTCCAGGCAGCGCTGGCCGGAGCCGAACGCATCTTTGAGTTGATAGACACAGAGCCGGACATCGTTGACGCGCTCGACGCGGCCGAGATGCCACCCATCGAGGGGCGGGTCGAGTTTGAGCGCGTCTCCTTCGCCTACAAGGACGGCGAACCGGTGCTGGAGGACGTGAGCCTGGTGGCCGAGCCAGGACAGACCGTGGCCCTAGTGGGGGAGACCGGGGCGGGCAAGACCACGCTGGCCAACCTGATCGGCCGTTTCTACGAGGTGGGTTCTGGCGCGGTGCGCATTGACGGGCGGGACGTCCGCTCCGTGACCCGTGCCAGCCTGCGCCGGCAGATGGGCATTGTCCTGCAAGACACCTTTCTATTCGCCGGCACAGTGATGGAGAATATCCGCTACGGCCGCCTCGACGCTGACGACGAAGAGGTTATCGCTGCCGCCAGGTTGGTCAATGCCCACGATTTCATCAGCCGCCTGCCCGAGGGCTACCAGACAGAGCTGACCGAGCGGGGCAGCAACCTGAGCCAGGGGCAGCGCCAACTCATCTCCTTCGCCCGAGCTGTGCTGGCCGACCCGCGCATCCTCATTCTGGACGAAGCGACCTCCAGCGTGGACACTCGCACCGAGATCCTGATCCAGCAGGCTTTGGCTGAGCTCCTCAAAGGACGTACCAGTCCTTCGACTCGGCTCAGGACAAGCCCTTCGACTGACCCTTCGGCTACGCTCAGGGCAGGGCTCAGGACAAGCCCTTCGACTCGGCTCAGGACAAGCTTTGTCATTGCCCATCGCCTGAGCACCATCCGCAACGCCGACCAGGTGTTGGTCATCCAGGACGGTCGCATCGTCGAACGCGGCACCCACGACAGTCTGATGGCTCAACGGGGAGTCTATTACGACCTCTACATGAGCCAGTTCCGTCGCGAGGCGGAGGAACGCCCGGTGGCGGCAGAAAGGCGTCTGGCCGCGGCTCCCGCAAGTTGATGACCGCCCCGGCGGAAATCCCAAGGTGCGCCGCACTTTCAAACTATGCAAGAGCCAAAAACAGGCATATAGCCACTGTCGAGGATTGTGGATTTAAGGGGCAACGTAAGTGCGTTGCCCCTTCCCTGGCCGCATTGGCTTTAGGTCAGCAAGTGTGGCGAACTCTTCTCAATGCACGGTTTCAACTCCAGCAGGGCATCCTTGAACGCGGCCACCGCCTGGTCCACGTCGGCCTCGGCCATCACTGTGGACGGGTTGAACATTCCCCGCCTGGCGGCGAAAATGCCCCGGTTCAACAGGGCCAGGTGCAGCAGCCGGCTCAGCTCTTTGTCCGCCGACGCCGCGTCGCGATAGTTGCGCACTGGCCCGGCCACAAAGTGGACGTTGAACAGCGAACCCAGGCCGGTCACCTGCCCCCGGATTTCGGTTTCTTCGAAGGCGGCACGGAACCCATCGGCCAGCCGGTCACCCAGGGCGTTGCAATGGGCGACACGCTCGCGGGTCAAGGCCCCCATAGCCGCTATCCCGGCAGCCATAGTCAGCGGGTTGCCGTTGAACGTCCCCGACTGGCTCATCCCACCTTCCAACGGCGAGAACAGACTCATGATCTCCCGCCGTCCACCGAAGGCGCCTACCGGCAGCCCCCCGCCGATGATCTTGGCAAGGGCAGTCAGGTCGGGCTCCACCTCGTAGATGGCTTGTGCCCCGCCCCAATCCAGGCGAAAGGTCATCACCTCGTCGCAGATGAGCAGCACGCCGTTCTCAGCCGTCACCTGGCGCAGATAGGACAGGTACTCCCGTTCAGCGGGGATCGCTCCGGCCACGCCCATCACCGGCTCAACCAGCACGGCAGCGATCTCGTCGCGCCGCTGGCGAATCAGGTCGCCCACCGCCTCCCGATCGTTGAACGGCACCACGATCACATCGCCCAGCACGCTGGAGGGGATGCCGGGGCTGTCGGGAACGGGGTTGGGGTGGCTGGCTGGCCCTGCCTGGTCAAGGGCCGGGTGCACGCTGACCTCCACCGGATCGTGGGTGCCGTGGTAGCCGCCCTCCATCTTTATCAGCTTGTCCCTGCCGGTAAAGGCTCGCGCTGCACGCACGGCGTTCATCGTCGCCTCAGTGCCCGAGTTGCAGAAGCGGATCTGATCCACCGAGGCCACCCGCCCGGCTATCAACTCGGCCAACTGTTGCTGGTTTTCGGCGCAGGCTGCGTAGGCGGTGCCCAGGGCTGCCTGGCGGGCGATGGCCTCGACCACGGGCGGGAAGGCGTGGCCGTGGATCAGGGAGGTATAGTTGTTGAGGAAATCAATGTACTCATTGCCGTCTACGTCGTACAGGCGGCAACCCTGGCCGCGCTCCGTGTACAAGGGATGCGGATCGAAAAAGGTGATGGTACGCGTGTCCCCGCCGGGCAGATAGCGTTGTGCCGCCGCGTGCAGTTCGGCGGAACGGGGCGTGCGGCGACGGTAGGTGGACTCGATGACGTCCCGAACCTCGGACACTTTATCCCAGTGCTCTGACATAACCACTTCTCCTTGTGTATCCTGTTTTTCACACTTTCGGCAGTGAAAGTGTAACATCAATTCAGCCTATGGTCAAGTGGGCAGTGTTATGCTGGAAGTAAAAGGGCTAGAAAAAAATCAGATTCTGTAGTATAATGATGTGTGTACCCCATCACCTCACAAGGAGTCAGCCAATGAACACTCTGGAAGACAGAGACTGGGACAGCCTTCTTCGTCGGATCAAGGATGGAAACTGCACGCCCTTTCTGGGCGCGGGGGCCTGTGCTGGATTTATCCCCCTGGGCTCTGAGATCGCCCAGGGGTGGGCTCAAGAGCACGGCTATCCCCTGAGTGACCCATGGGACCTGGCCCGCGTGGCCCAATTCCTGGCCATCAAGCGCGACCCCATGTTTCCCAAGGACGAGATCGTGAGCTGCTTCCGAACCGTCGGCCTGCCTGACTTTGATGCGCCCGGCGAGCCCCATGGTGTCCTGGCCGACCTGCCTTTGCCCATCTACATCACCACCAACTATGACGATTTCATGACCCAGGCCCTGCGCAGCCGGCATCGGAATCCCAGCCGGGAGTTATGCCGCTGGAACAGCCTCGTCAGGGATCGGCCTTCCGTCTTTGACCCTGGCTCCAGCGTTGAGGTGAGCGTGGCCAACCCCGTGGTCTTTCACCTCCATGGGTACACCGAGGTGCCCGAATCTCTGGTCCTGACCGAGGATGACTATCTGGACTTTTTGGTGAGCATCTCCCGGGATCTGGAGATCATCCCCCGGCGGATCGAGAAAGCATTGGCTAGTACTTCACTGCTGTTCATCGGCTACCGATTGGCCGATTGGAACTTTCGTGTCCTGTTTCGGGGTCTTATCGGCTCCCTGGAGCGCAGTCTGGGCCGCATCCGGGTGGCGGTCCAGTTGGCCCCGGAGCCACCAGATACAGGAGGTATCACTCAGGAGCAGGTACAGCAATATCTGGAGGACTATTTGGCCCAAGATGACGTGCGGGTCTACTGGGGGAAAGCCAGCGACTTTGTCCAGGAGTTGTGGAAGCATTGGGAGGCGTTCAATGAAGGCAACTGAGCGGAAGGTCGAGAATCCTTACGTTGGGCCGCGGCCGTTTGAAGAGCGGCATCAGCGGCGCTTCTTCGGGCGCGACTGGGAGGCCGACGAACTGGTGTCCCTTGTCATTGCCCACCCAGCCGTGCTGCTCTACGCCCAGTCAGGTGCGGGCAAGACTTCCCTCACCAACGCCAAACTCATTCCCCTGCTCAGGGATGAGGAAGGTCTACAGGTCATGCCCGTGGCCCGGGTGCGAGGTGAGGTCCCTGAAGAGATCCAGCCCGAGCAGATTGGGAACCTCCTCATTTTCAACACGCTTTTGGGTTGGATGGAGAGTGGGACAGACCCGACTCAATTGGTGAATCTATCCCTGTCGGCTTTTCTCAAGGGGTGGCCGCGTCCCAGAGACGAAGAAGGTCAACCGACCCTGCGGGTGGTCATCTTTGACCAGTTTGAGGAGCTGTTCACCCTCTATCCCGAACGCTGGACGGAGAGAGAAGGGTTCTTTGCCCAGGTCGCCGATGCTCTGTCCCAAGACCCTTTCCTGCGGGTGCTGTTCGTCCTGCGCGAGGATTACCTGGCCCAGTTAGACCCTTTTGTAGGCTTGTTGCCTGAGCGGCTGCGGACCCGTTTCCGCCTGGAGCGCTTGCGCCAGGAAGCCGCGTTGTCGGCGGTCGAGGGGCCCTTGAGGGATACAGAGCGCTCCTTTGCCCCGGGCGTGGCCGAAAGCCTGGTCGAAGAATTGCTCAAGATCCGGGTTGAAACCAGGGCGGGCGAGACGGTCGAGGTGCCCGGGGAGTTCGTCGAACCGGTGCAACTGCAAGTGGTCTGCCGGAGCCTGTGGGAGGAACTGCCGCCAGAGGTCACAGAGATCACCCACCCCCATCTGTGGACCTTTGGTGACGTGGACCAGGCCTTGCGGACCTTCTACGAGAGGGCACTCAGGGGCGCAGTTCAGCAAACGGGAGTCAAAGAGGGGCGTCTTCGCCTCTGGTTTGAGCGGGACCTCATCACGCCTATGGGCACGCGGGGCACAGCCTACAGGGGAGCCAAGTCCACTGGTGGTGTCCCCAATGCAGCCGTTGATGTGCTGGATGAGCAGCACCTCATCCGGGCTGAGCGGCGGGCCGGGGCCCGCTGGTATGAACTGACCCACGACCGTTTCATCGGCCCTATCCAAAGGTCCAACGAGGCCTGGCGGGCCACCCGAAGGGAGCGATGGTTATGGACTGCGGGAGGGGTGATGGGCAGTTTGGTTTTTCTCGTCTTCCTCGTGCTCCTGGTAGGGAGGGGTAGTGAGCAGTCGCAGACCCAGGCGTTGCAAGAGACCGTGGTCGTGCAGGAGACGGCGGCGGCGCAGGTCAAGGCAACGGCCACGGCCGCTCTCGACGCGAAGAACCAAGGCACGGCCGACTTTGTCGCCTGGCAGACGGCACAGGCCCAGGCCACAGCCGCCTTTCACAATCTGCAGACGGTACGGGCCCAAGTCACAGCCACCCCCATCCCACAGGTGACGGAAACGCCCCAGCCTGGGGAGACAGCGACGCCCTCCTTGGACCCTACGATCGTAGCCGCCGTCGAGACCGCGACGGCGGCCGCTCAGAGCCTACAGATAGCAGGGCAAAAGGTTGTCGCCGCCGCCGCAGAGCTCAAGGCCACCGCCACCGCCGCCGCCAGCGCCACGGCAGCGGCCAGGGAATTGGGGGAACGGCTTCAAACGGCTGGACTCACGGGCCGGGGTGTGAAGGTCGCCATCCTGTCCACCGGCATTGACGCCACGCACCCCGACCTTGGGGGCCGCATAGCAGCGTCCGTGGATTTGGTCGGGGAAGGCATCGAGGACGGCAACGGCTTCGGAACCTTCTTGGCCAGTATCGTCGCTGGTAACGGCACTGCCAGCGGAAGTCTATACAAGGGCTGGGCGCCGGAGGCAGATCTTTACATCGCCAAGGTTATGGGTGCGGAGGGGGCTGGTACACCGAGCAATATAATAGCCGGCCTCAAATGGGCTGTAGAGCAGCAGGTGGACATCGTGCTGGTAGACGGAGGGGCCGCATCCAGTTGCGACGGTTCCGATGAGCTCTCTCGGGAGGCTGACGCAGCCGTGGAAGCCGGTCTCGTGGTTGTCGTGCCAGCTGGAAACTCGGGGCCCGAACCAGGGACGGTGGGCTCGCCGGGATGTGCACGCCTGCCCATCACGGTCGGTGCCGCAGAACTGAACACGGTGGCCAATTTCTCAAGCCGTGGCCCGACACTGGATGGTCGGACCAAGCCCGATCTCCTTTTCTCTGGTTACGGCGTAGGGGCCCAGGCCACCGGCGCTGAGACTGGGTCTGTGGTCGCCGCAGGTTACGTGGAGGCCACCGGTTCCGGCATATCCGCCGCTCACGCGGCCGGGGCGATTGCCCTCCTCTTGCAGGTGAATCCCAATCTGACTCCGGCCGAGGTGAAAGGCTTGCTTATGGAAACCGCCACTGACCTGGGCTTTGAGGCCAACGCCCAGGGGGCCGGTCTGGCAAACATCGAGAAGGCTCTGGCCCGTATCAGAGACCGGGATGGCGACGGCATCCCCGACGTCGAAGACGCCTGTCCCGATGAGCCTGGCTCACCTGGGGCCGTGGGTTGCCCCGAGACACCTACTTTCACGCCTAGCGCCACACCTACTGAAATCCCCAATCCTACCGCCATGCCCACTACAACACCTACCCCGACGCCAACTGCTACCTCTCAACTGCCGATGACAACACCAACGCCGTTGCCTCTTCCCATGCTTTCATCATCGAGAGGCAATATAGCCTACGTATCCTGGGAGGATGACAACAATGAAATCGTCATTATGAAAGGCGACGGGAGCCAAAAGCGTAGACTGACTTTCAACAGTGTGGATGATTGGGACCCTGCTCTTTCTCCAGATGGCCAAGTTATCGCTTTCATGTCTAGCCGTGACGGTGACCAGGAAATCTACCGGATGAACAGCGATGGCGGCGATCAAATGAGGTTGACTTATAGTTCGGGCGTGGACAGGTGGATCGCATTCTCACCAGACGGCTCTCAGATTGCTCTCACCTCTTACCGCGACGGCAATGGCGAGATATACGTGATGGACAGCGACGGAAGCGAACAGCAGAACCTCACCCGAGACCCTGCCGATGACCGGGACCCGGCTTTCTCTCCCGATGGGCTTCAGATCGTTTTCGTGTCCAATCGGGATGGCAACGACGAACTGTACGTCATGGACGCCGATGGCGGCAATGTCAACAGATTAACCAGCAGCCCTGGAGCGGATTGGGAGCCCTCCTTTTCCCCGGATGGTACAGAGGTGATTTTCGTCTACAACCAAGGTGAAGATCAGGAGATCTATGTTATGAGCAGGCAGGGTGGCCAAGGAGTGAATCTGACCAACAATCCAGCGGAGGATCGGGATCCCGTTTTCTCTCCTGACGGAAAGGAGATTGTCTTTACATCGGATCGTGAAGGCGTCTCGCGGCTGTTTGTGATGAACAGTGATGGAAGCAATGTTAGACGGTTGACCGACGGCCAGACCGATTGGTCACCGTCTTGGTCGAGGTAGGCGGAGTTGCTTTGATAGCCACTAGCACTGGAAACTGAACAGCTTGGGAGCCCAGCCCCTTTACTAACTCGTTTTTTCATGATATAATTATGATAATGAGGGGAAGCGAGCTCCCTATTGGTTGGCGGAGAGTTGTCAGGAGGTTAAACCTCAAAGGAGAAGCGGGGGTTGTAGAATTATGGCGGGCCAAAGTGTTTCAGTAGACGGCGACATTCTGTGGGCTGGAATTCGACGCGTCTCATCTCGTACTAAAGAGCCCATCCTCTGTATCCTCAAGGGCAAGGATCTGACCTTTGTGGCCCCTGGCGGGCTGAGACTGGTGGTGTTGTGGCGGTTTGAACTGAAACACAGACTCTCGGACAGTGCCGTTTTCACCATCCCGCCCATGATTGCCACCTTTCTGACGACGGAAGCGATCCGTGATACCATAAAGATAGAAGTGGATGATGAGGACATGGTCACCGTGGTCACGCAGGACCGTTGGGGGCGCTACGAGTTGCACTGGCATTCTGATGTCTCGGCTTTTTCTGCGCCAGAAGAATTCAATCGCCTGTTGGCCAAACCGCCTCATCTCATGGAGGTAAGTTACCTCCACTTATCGGATACCGTTCATGAAGCCGTGGCCAAGCTCGTGTCCATGGAATCAGATCGGCAGATCCATCCCACAAAGCTGGCCATTCTGGTGGATATCGGTCGCCCTACACTCAAAATAGATGGTCAGGAAATCGAGATCAGCGCGCGGAACCAATATTACTTTGATCCACGTCTCATCATCCGCGCCCTAGAGTTTATCAAAAGCGATACAGTTCAGGTGGGATTCACACCAGTGGCTGATCGCAACCGCGCTTTTCTCTCCATTCTGGCCAAACAGGATGGTTACACCATCCATTGTGCACTGCTGTCCATCGGTATGGATACGCAGAGGCTCTATCCCTTGCCGCCCAAAATCCACTAAAATTGTGCAACGGCGGGTGGAAAGACCAGGGCAGGTCGCGTCCGGGGGACGCGACCTGCCCTATCATTTCCATATGTTGCGGATGAATGAGACTTGTTACCTGCCCTTTTGCAATTCGATGTTCATTTCCAGAGGTGACTCGGTATCCTCCTCCACCAACAAGTTGTTTTCGGCGACGCGTTTGTAACCTCTGGCTCCGACAATGATGCTGTATCTCTCACCCCGCTCCAGAGCCTGATCGAGCTGGAAGTAGCCCTGGGCGTCGGCCTGGCCAGCAGCATAGAACAGGTCTTCGCTTGGGTTGGCATCGAACTGGGCCACCGTGGTGCCAGGGACCAGTGCCAC
>Ga0180438_10008674_pt1 | contig 12870 bp, 9 predicted proteins | sample SS_ome_12_FD_132455 | JGI IMG/M metagenome (GOLD analysis project Ga0180438, IMG submission 132455) | Hypersaline lake sediment archaeal communities from the Salton Sea, California, USA - SS_3_D_2 metaG | ecosystem: Environmental > Aquatic > Non-marine Saline and Alkaline > Hypersaline >...
CTCTGGTAAATGTTGTTTCTACGCTAAATAAGCGTGGAGCAAAAGAGGTATATGCCTGCTGTACCCACCCCGTATTCTCAGGTCAGGCTATCCAGAGGATAGCATCGTGCCCGGTAAAGGAAGTGGTAGTTACTGATACCATCCCCATCGCCGAGAATAAAAAATTAGATAAGATTACTGTTCTACCCATAGCCCCACTACTGGGTGAAGCCATCCAACGCATTCATACCGGACAGTCTATAGGAGCTATGTTTGAGCAGGGGTGAGCTATGTTTAAGTGGCTGGGTGGATTCGTTGATTCTAATGAAAAAGAACTGAAGCGGTTACAGCCCACAGTAGATAGAATAAACGAGCTGGAACCTGAGTTTGAACGACTGAGTGATGACGAACTTCGAGCCAAGACCGATGAGTTTAAGACCCGGCTCAAAGGCGGTAGTTCACTTGATGAGCTTCTGCCCGAGGCTTTTGCTGCTGTTCGTGAAGCCGCCAAGCGGACGATAGAACAGCGCCACTTCGATGTCCAGTTGATGGGGGGAGTTGTCCTTCACCAGGGCAAAATTGCGGAGATGAAAACTGGTGAGGGTAAAACCTTGGTGGCTACCCTCCCCCTCTATCTGAACTCCCTCGCCGGTCAGGGCTGCCACCTGATTACGGTTAACGACTACCTGGCAAGGAGAGACCCCTACTGGATGGGTCCTATATATCACGCCCTGGGGGTAAGCGTGGCCAGCATCTATCCGCAGCAGAACCCGGATGAACACCTCCCTTCCCGCCTCTATGACCCCAGCTTTGATTCCGGGGATAGCCGGTGGCAACATTTCAAACCCGTCTCCCGCCGTGAAGCCTATAAAGCTGATATTACCTACGGCACCAATAATGAGTTTGGCTTTGACTATCTGCGGGACAATATGGTTATCGACCTCTCCCAGTGCGTGCAGCAATCTTCGAGCTATGCCATTGTCGACGAGGTGGACAACATCCTTATTGACGAGGCACGCACTCCGCTTATCATAAGTGCTCCGGCTGAGGAAGCAGAGCAGAAGTACCAGATATTCGCCCGACTTGTCCCCCGCCTGCGCCGGGAAGAGGACTATGTAGTAGATGATAAGGAACGCAGCGTTAACCTGACCGATGCCGGCATTGCCACTGTTGAAAGGATGCTAACCAGGGAAGGGGTATTAAAATCACCCAACCTCTATGACCCGTCAAACTACGCCATGACCCGCTACCTTGACAGCGCCCTTAAAGCCCATGTGCTATTCAAGCGAGACCAGCACTATGTAGTCAAAGACGGTCAGGTTATCATCGTTGACGAGTTCACCGGCAGGTTAATGTTTGGTCGTCGCTATTCCGAGGGTCTGCATCAGGCAATAGAAGCCAAGGAGCATGTCAAGGTTCAGCGGGAAAGTATGACCTTTGCCACCATTACCTTCCAGAACTACTTCCGGATGTATAACAAGCTGGCGGGAATGACCGGTACCGCTATCACCGAGGCAGAGGAGTTTCACAAGATATATAACCTTGAGGTGGTAGCCATACCCACCAATAAACCTATGATTCGGGAAGACCATGCCGACCAGATTTACAAGGACGAGCAGTCGAAGTTTAAAGCAGTAGCCCGTGAGATTGAGCAGCTTTATAAAGAAAAACGCCCGGTGCTAATCGGCACCGTATCTATTGAAAAGTCAGAAAACCTGAGCGACCTGCTAAACAGGAAAGGGATACCGCACCAGGTGCTTAATGCCAAATATCATGAGAAGGAGGCGGGAATCATCGCCCAGGCAGGGCAGCCGGGGGCGGTGACGGTTGCCACCAATATGGCGGGGCGGGGCGTTGATATTGTGCTGGGAGGAAATCCAGCGGGGAGAAGCGAGCAGGAGTGGCAGCAGGAACACGAAAGGGTGGTTGCCATCGGGGGTCTTCATATCATAGGCACCGAGCGCCACGAGGCAAGGCGGATTGATAACCAGCTCCGGGGTAGAGCCGGGCGTCAGGGTGACCCCGGGAGCACCCGCTTCTATGTTTCTCTAGAGGATGATGTGGTGCGTCGCTTCGGCGGCGACAGAATTAAGGGCTTTATGGAATGGGCAGGCATGGATGAGGATACCCCTATTGAAAACAAACTGGTCAACAAATCTATTGAAAGTGCCCAGGTCAGGGTGGAGGGCTACCACTTTGATATGCGTAAACACCTGGTGGAATACGATGATGTGGTCAATAAGCAGCGCGAGCTTATTTATAGTGAGCGCAAGAAGATAATAGGCGGTGCCGACCTCAAGGCAAATATACTGTCAATGGTTAAAGAAGAGCTCCGGGGTGTGGTCGCAGCTCATACCGGGAATGAGCGTAATAATGGCGGGGATATAGAGGACTTGATAGCTGATGCTTCCACCATCTTCCCCTTACCACCAGCTATCAATGCCAGCGCTCTTTCCCCGCTCAAGCCTAAAGAAATTGAAGACCGGCTGATTGAGCAGGCAGAGGCTATGTATGAGCAACGGGAGAAAGAACTTGGTCCCGACAATATGAGGGTGGCGGAGAGAGTGGTAATGCTCCGCACCATGGACAGGCTGTGGGTAGAGCACCTGACAGCGATGGAGAATATGCGCCAGCAGGCAGGCTGGCAGACCCTGCGTCAGGTACGGGCAATAGATGCCTATAAGAGCGGAGGATATAAACAGTTCCAGACACTGCTCGCCACCATTCAGCACGATGTGGCTCACACCATATACCATGTTGGTGTCACCAGGAAGGAAGCCCCGCCACCGGCGCCGTCACCCATGGCTAAAGTTGCCGCCGCTGCTACGGCTGGTAGTAACCGGACACCAATCCCAGGAGCGGCGGGTAAAAGGGTAGGACGCAATGACCCCTGCCCCTGCGGCAGCGGTAAAAAATATAAAAAATGCTGCGGGAGGTGATAGGAGGTCAGTAAGATGGAGGCTAACCACCAATGAAAAACAGTGAGATTGCCAAGGTATTTCAGGATATTGCCGACCTTCTGGAGCTTCAGGGGGAGAACCAGTTTAAGGTAAGGGCTTACCAGAAGGTGGTTCGCGCCATTGAACAGCTGCCGATGGAGGTGGAGCAACTGGTAGCCGAGGAGAGGTTGAAGGAAATCCCGGGGGTGGGAGATGCGATTACCAAGAAGATTACGGAACTGGTAACTACCGGCCGCCTTGGTTACTACGAACAGCTAAAAACTGAATTCCCGGAGGGGATTAGCACCCTTCTTGATGTTCCCGGCATCGGTCCCAAGATAGCGATGCTGCTCTCCAGCGAGCTGGGGATAAAGACGGTGGATGAGCTTGAGGCAGCCATTGTCGGTGGTAAGGTAGCCTCCCTGTACCGTATGGGGGACAAGACAGCAGAGAATATTCTGCACCAGATTCAGGGACTGAGAAGGAAAGACCAGCGCATCCCCATCGGCGAGGCACTACCGGTAGTGGAAGGGATTTTAGCCCAACTCAGTCAATTACCCCGACTGAGAAACCTTACTCCAGCGGGGAGCCTGCGCCGTTTCCGAGAAACAATTGGCGATATAGACCTTATGGGCACGACTGATAATGCCAAAAAGACAATCCAGACCTTTACCACTTTACCCCAGGTGAGAGAGGTCCTGGCCAGCGGGACGACCAAAGCCAGCGTGGTGGTTTCCGGCGGGCTACAGGTTGACCTGAGAATAGTGGAGCATGACTCATTCGGCTCAACACTGCAGTACTTCACCGGCAGTAAGCAGCATAATATTAACCTGCGGGAGAGGGCACACCGAATGGGGCTGAAATTATCCGAGTATGGCATTACCAGACTGGAAACTCAGGAGCAGGAGAAATTCGATACCGAGGAGGCTTTTTACCTTCGACAGGGCCTGCAATTTATCCCCCCCGAGCTCAGAGAAGGTCAGCAAGAGATAGAAAGGGCAGAACAAGGGGCTATACCCCAGCTGGTGGAGCTATCAGATATAAAGGGCGACCTTCATGTCCATACTAACTGGAGTGATGGGCGCGACTCCATTGAGGCAATGGCTTTAGCCGCCAGAGCCGCTGGCTACCAGTATCTGGGAATCTCTGACCACTCAGTGGGAAGGGGGATTGCCCACGGGCTGGATGAAGCGCGACTGAGACAGCAAATGTCAGAAATTAAGGAGCTTAATCAGAAGATTGACGGGATTCATATCTTCTGCAGTATGGCGGTAGATATTCGTGCCGATGGCAGCCTAGATATGCCGGATGAGATTCTGGGGGAGCTGGATACTGTTATCGCTGCGGTGCATTCCAGTATGAACCAGAGCCAGGAGCAGATGACGAAACGGATTATAAAGGCTATAGAAAACCCCAATGTAGATATACTGGCACATCCAACCTGTCGTTTGTTACCGGGCAGGGAGCCAGTAGCCGTAGATATGGAGGCAGTCTTCCAAGCAGTGGCTGAGACCAATACCATACTGGAAATCAACGGCATGCCCAGTCGGCTTGACCTCAAAGATACTCATGCCTATCGGGCGAGAGAACTGGGGATAATGCTGGTAATAGACACCGATGCCCACAGTGCCGAGCACCTGGAATTTATGCGCTTCGGTATCGGGGTCGCCAGAAGAGGGTGGTGTCAGGCACAGGACATACTTAACACCAGACCGTTGGAGAATGTTAGAGCCTATCTGAAAGGGTGAAGGGGCATTGACTGGGGCAAGAGATAATGAGGTAATAAGATATTTAGAGCGGGCTATCACCGGTGGTAAGCACTGGTATATCGCCCTGCTTGAGGCTATTGGGCTGTGGACTACTGCCGAGGAAACCTACGATGGTCGTTGTTACCGCTACCTTATTGCTGGTGAAGCCTTTGACTGGCTACTTCTAGCTGAGCGCCTGTGTGATGCAGCAGATGGTTTATTGCCCGATGATGAGAAGATTGCCCTCCTTTTCCATAGCAAACCGCCACTTAACCTGACCACAAAGGAATTCAAGGAGCTTATTGGCAGTATCAAATACCACCAGTATCTTAACTACTTTTACAGTATTACTGTGGAGGAGGCGTTAATTCTGGCGGTACAGGAGGAGGTGCGCAAGGAAAGGCGGACTCTGGGCTATGGTAACGAGCGTAATATTGTTAATGAGGTTCACCGGCGGATATATAATTCCACCAAAACTGCCCTACTCAAGCGCTTCAGGCGGGAGAAGAGCTATCCTCAACTCAGGTCCATCAGCCTAACCGAGATAAAGGAGTTTACCTACTGGCTATTTAAGTATCGACTAAATCAATGTGACAAGGCAAGAGTAGCCAGTGATACCAAGAAGGCACTGGAGCAGTTACGGCAGTGCTGGGCAAGCAACGGTTTTTACCGGGGGCTGATAACCGAGGAGTTGCCTGTGTAGGCAATTTTGCCCGAAACACTTGACAGTATCAATAACATCATATATATTTATAGTATAAATTAGAGACTTTGTCACCTCCCTTGGCTAAAATATCTATCAATATTAATAAAATGTGCTTGGAGGTGAAGGGGGTTGACTTTAATTAGATGAGGATGATATTTGGCGAGTAAAGAATTAGCTAACTTTCTGATACAAGAATGTCGGAAGCGGCGGTTATCCCTACGGAGCCTGTCAATGGGAGCTGGGCTCAGCCCAGCCACGGTTCATTGCATCATCAATAGAACATGCCGGCCGAGCCTGCAGTCACTGAACCGGCTGGCAGACTACCTTGAGGTAAAAAGAGAATATCTGTGGCAGCTTGCCGGTCTAGTCGAGGATACAGACGACGATAAAACCAAGTTCAGTGACCCCAAACTAAGGTTTCACTTTGACCGTGTAGATAAGCTACCTAAAGATGCCAGAAATCATATAATTAACGTTGTTGATGCGATGATACTCTTCCTTGAGGAGAAGAAACCCCGTCCCTAGGCTCTGGCTTGAGCTAATCACCTTTTCAATAGCGCCAGATGGCTACCATAACCCCATTATATGCCCCATGGGACAGAAAATAGACAAAAACAGCTAATCAGGTACTACCCACAAACAAATTCGCCCACCGCCCCCAGAAAGACTCTTTTTCAGCTTGGCCAGCCAGAAAGATTAAAAGGAGGAAAAAAGGGGACGGTGGGCGAACCTCACACATCAAGAGCAAGCTTTTTATAGCTTAAACTTGAACCCGCACCCCTCCATGGTCTTCATGGCTTTACTCAACACCTCCACGTGCTCATCTGTAGGCACCAGTTTAACTACATCGTAGGAAGTCCTGAAGCTATAGGGCTTTGGCGCCGTCTTGAAGTTCTTCTCGTAGAGCGACACCAGCTTGTCCAGGGCGGGATTGACCTTCTCCAGAGGCTCCCCGGCGACGGCTCGGGCGGTGTAACCCATCAAGCGTGATTCAATAGGAGTGGTCATGTCCAGGGCAACCCCTTTGGTCGCGGCACAACCACTTATAATCTCACGCCCGCTGGCAGTATCCGTAACTGCCTGAGCCGCTGTCTCCAGCAAGCACATTTCAGTCATTGGGCCGGCTGAGGTATAGTACTGGTTACCCAGAAGCAGGTGGGTATTGCGATCCACGGCCCGAGCACAGTAGCCGGCAACCATCAACACCTCCCTGGCTGTTGTGTTGCCCCAGCGTACATGAATCGGCCCGTCCAGATGCCAGTTAGCACTCAGCATTATGAAAGCTGCCAAAGTGGTGGCTACGTCAACGATGGTGGTCTCCTCGATCCCACCTGCCCAGCCACCAAAGATAGGCATCTGCTCGCTCATAATGATATCGCCTTGCAAGAAGTAATGAGCGGTGAACACCTGAGCATTAGTGTCGATCTTGAGTTCGTTAAGCTGGCTTACCTCATGGCTGTCACATGTCCTCATGCCGCCCGGAAAATCAGCCGATAGAACTCCAGCCGCCGACAGCGAAGTCTCATTCCCCTAGAAGGCCATACCGGGACGACCAGCTCGCTGCATTGCCAGCCTGACCTGTTGCGCTTCCATCCTAGAGGCACAATACTCATACGGCTGGCGAGGTACGGGGTCTTTCCCGTTAAAGGTGTTCATGACACCGTCAACGATGGTATCAACCGTGGACTCCCTGGCGTATGCCTCCATGGTCGCAGTAAAGATATCCTCCGATACCGGGGACCCGGTCGGACCACCCTGATTCAGCGGTGGGCGTGGGTCATCAAATTTCCGTGCCTTTAGCTGCCGCGAATCTCGACCCTCACCCAGGGTGAGCTCAGAAGGAGCCACCGCTATCGCCGTCTGAATCTCTTCCGGGGTATACTTGGCGACACGATGAGTATTTATGTTGTAAACACCCATCTCCACCAGCATATCAAAACCGGCTTGATACAAACGGTCGCACAGGTCATTGTCAGTGGGGATTATCTTGGACCTGTCAAACTTAATCTTATACTTCTCCTTCAACTTGGTGGCCGTTGAGCCGGTGAGCTTTTCATCCCACTCTTTTTCATCCATCCTCGGTCCGCTCAGGTGCCGGTCCCAAGTTTCCAAACAACTGATCCGTTCCTTAACCGACATTTATTGTCTCCTTCTTTTAATATTTTTGGTTGGCCACACCGCAAAAGCCCTCTGTCTTCCCTCCTTTCATTTTATTGTCTGGTTATTATCCCTTTAGTTTACTTTCTACCGTCCCCACCTCTCCCCAGTAATTGACAAGCCTGCGCCACTGCCTGCAAATATCAAAAATTATATATAATTTTATATATGACTCTATATAAATTTATAGCACGAATCGGGTGTTTTGTCAACCCTGTTTAATATAATATCTACCAGTATCAACACAATATTTTTGATGGTGGAAAAGAATTGACCGAATCAAAAAAATACCAGCCGACTCTGTATTCACGGAATCGGCTGGCAGACTACGTGGGAAGAAAAAGAGAATCCTGGGCAACTGAGCGTTTTTAGTCGAGGATATGGACTACGGTAAAACTAATAAAGCAGGATGAGGAGGAGTTATCTACGCAGGCAATTTTGTGGGGAAGGGGGGATTTGAACCCCCACGCCTTGCGGCACATGATCCTAAGTCATGCTCGTCTGCCAGTTCCGACACTTCCCCATATTCAGACGTAAAGGTGTTCAACTAAATAAGTAAGCCACGTTGTATCGAAGATATAACTTCTATAAAAACCTTCACCCTCATAGAGTAGTAATGAGCTATCCCTTAAATCGCGGTACGAGCCGTCCGGTTCGGTTCATATACAAACGGTACTCTTCCCCAAATTGCTCAAGCATCATCCGTTCCTCACATGATACCCGCAGCAGGTATAAGGGGATGAAAATCACCAGACTCGCCAAACCTGCAATCCAGTTTTGTATCAACAATGCCTGAGCGATTCCCCACAGCATGTGTGCGGCGTACATTGGATGCCTGACATATCGAAAAACCCCGTTTGTCACCAGTGCGTGCCTTTCCTTAATTTCAGTGGTGACAGACCAGCTACGGCCTAAATCAGCATGCGACCTCCAGAGTAACCACAACGCAATGGCAAAGGTTACCACACCAACCCCGCCAGCCCAGGCGGGGAGGTCATAATTCACAAAATCCAGCCAGTGGGTAAACACATAGAACAATGGTATAAGCATGGCTAATCCCCAGAGGGATGCCAGCAACCCCACAGCAACTCCTTCTTCACGAAAAATCGCAGTTTTATCCTGTTTGTATTTCCTGCTATACCAGGCTCGAATCCCCGAGCCCACCACCAAACCGATTAAGAAAAAAATGGGAAATATATTATCAAGCATAATCAAAACTCATAACGATTATAGCATATTCAATTCAGGGAAGTAATAATGGGTAAAGATGTCAGCAATGGAGAGTAAATTTGAGCGTGAGCCGCAGAGGACTCGAACCTCTAACCGGCTGATTAAGAGTCAGCTGCTCTTCCTATTGAGCTAGCGGCCCATGCTATATGGCCAGGAGCCGTGGCTAACATCCTCTGTTGGCATGCTCCGGTCTTTCTCCCGCTATTTTAGGCTGTATGCTGGCTTTTAGCAAGAGGGGGGCATGGCTCGCCCCGATGTTTGCCTGGATATTAAAGTTATGACGAAAATTTAGGTTATCCTGTATTGGGCAAAAGCATAAAATTTGATATAATCATCATTAATAGTCAGTAAGCCGAAGAGTTAAATTCGTGTGGAGGACTCCAAAGAAGGCTTTGTAGGCTAGCGCCACTAGGGCAAAAACCACAAGTAGGCCTAGGGCGTTCAAAAAGTGACGGGAAAGGACGGTGATTATGGAACTAAGTCGGAGAGAGTTTCTGAAACTAGGTGGAGCTGCGGTACCGGCAATTCTAGCCCTTGAGACTCTGGGATTTGACTGGGTTTCAGCAGTCTATCCCCGGAGTCTTTCTGTTATGAAGAAGCGGATTGGTGAGAAAACGACCATCTGTCCTTATGATGCTTCTGGCTGCGGCTTCATCGTTGCTGCCGAGGGCGGTAACATTATTAACATCGAAGGTGACCCTGACCATCCGATAAACCGAGGGGGTGCTTGTTCTAAAGGAGCAAGCCTGGCCCAACTCCGTACCGTGGACGGCAAGCTTAACCCCCGTCGGCTGACCCAGGTTCTTTACCGGCGGCCGGGGGGCACAGAGTGGACGCTAAAGTCATGGGACTGGGCTATGGAACAAATTGCCAGAAATATCAAGAGAGTCCGGGATGCGAACTGGGTGGAAAAGGATGAAGGTGGTTATTCGGTAAATCGAACCGAAGGCCTGGCCTCAGTGGGTGCTTCCGCACTAGACAATGAGGAATGCTATCTCCTGGTCAAGGCTCTGCGCTCTCTGGGCCTGGTCTATGTCGAGCACCAGGCCCGCATATGACACTCCTCTACTGTTGCGGCTCTGGCAGAGTCGTTCGGAAGAGGGGCAATGACCAACCACTGGATTGACATCGGCAACAGTGATTGCATGTTAGCCATTGGTTCCAACCCGGCGGAAAACCATCCTGCTTCCTTCGGCTGGGTTACAGCGGCAAAAGACAAGGGGGCCAAACTTATCAGTGTTGACCCTCGCTTTACCCGTACCTCCTCCAAGGCTGACATCTATGCCAAGATGAGATCGGGCACGGACGTAGCTTTTATTGGTGGCATGATTAAGTATGTTCTCGACGATATGGAACACTCCCCCCAAAACTACAATATGACCTACGTCACGGAGTATACCAATGCCTCCTTTATTATTAATGCCAGTTTCAAGGGTCCGTCTGACCTGGATGGATTGTTCTCTGGCTACGACCCGGATACGAGAGATTACGACAAAACAACCTGGCAATACCAGATGGATGGGAATGGCATCCCCAAGATGGACAAGACCCTCCAAGACTCTAACTGCGTCTTCCAGCTTCTAAAAAGGCACTATGCTCGCTATGACCCGGATACAGTATGTAAAATTACTGGTACCCCAAAGGACATCTACCTTAAGGTATGCCAGACATATGCTGCCACCGGCAAACCAGGGAAAGCGGGCACTATTATGTATGCCATGGGTACTACCCAGCATACCAATGGTACGCAGATGGTTCGAAGCTATGCCATGCTACAGCTCTTGCTGGGCAACATCGGTGTCTCCGGGGGCGGAATTAATGCTCTAAGAGGTGAATCCAATGTTCAGGGCTCGACCGACCACTGTCTGCTGGCTCACATCCTCCCCGGCTACCTAAGCCAGCCCCAGAATAAGGATGTGACTCTGGAGAAATATCTGGAGCGAGTCACCCCCAAGAATAATGACCCCAAGAGTGCCAACTGGTGGCAGAATTACCCCAAATATATTGTTAGTCTGCTTAAAGCATGGTATGGGGATGCATCAAACCCCACCAACGATTTTGGATATCAGTACCTACCGAAGACAACCAAGCCCTATCTTGATTACTCCTGGATAGGGCTTTTTGAAGCAATGTATGCCGGGACTATCAAGGGGCTTATGTGCTGGGGGCAGAATCCGGCAGTCTGTGGCCCGAATGTCAACATGGAACGGAAAGCTCTGGAAAAGCTTGACTTCCTGGTAGCAGTGGACCTGTGGGAGACTGAAACTGCTGCTTTCTGGAAACGACCCGGGGTCAATCCAGCAACCATCCAGACCGAGGTCTTCTTGCTCCCCGCAGCTGCTTCTTTCGAGAAAGAGGGAAGTGTAACCAACAGCGGGCGTTGGAGCCAGTGGCGCTACAAGGCACTCGACCCACCGGGCGAAGCCGAGGAGGACCTCTGGATAATAAATAAGCTAATGCTTAAACTCAAAGAGCTGTACCTGGAGGAAGGCGGCCCCCATGCTCAGGCTATTACCAACCTGACCTGGGACTACGGTGACCCACCCGATGTCCACCGAGTAGCTAAGGAAATCAACGGCTATGACCTAACTACCGGAAAACTGTTACCAAGCTTTGGTATGCTCAAGGATGATGGCACCACCACCTCCGGCAACTGGCTCTATTGCGCCAGTTACACTGAGGACGGCAACATGACAGCACGCCGCGACCCCACTCCCGATGCATTCAACATTGGTCTTTATCCCAACTGGGCCTGGTGCTGGCCTGTAAACCGCCGCATTATCTACAATCGCGCCTCGGTAGACCTCAACGGTAACCCCTGGGATAACGAGCACCCGGTCATTGCCTGGGATGCTGTTAATGCTAAATGGGTAGGTGATGTGCCCGATGGCGGCTGGCCACCTATGGCAGTTGACCCCGCCAATACCAAATACCCCTTCATTATGGAAGCAGAGGGACATGCCCGCCTCTTCGGCAATGGACGTGCTGATGGCCCCTTCCCCGAGCACTACGAGCCGTGGGAGAGCCCGGTCAGTAACCTAATGTCAGGCACTCAGAATGACCCTGCTTTCAAGATATGGGCATCCGAGATGGACTACAAAGGGACGCCTGACCAGTATCCCATCGTGGCCACAACCTACAGGGTCAGTGAGCAGTGGCAAGCGGGGCAGATGTCGAGGAACCTGCCATGGCTGGTGGAACTTATGCCAGAGTTGTTTGTGGAGATAAGTGAAGAGCTGGCAGCCGAGAAGGGGATAGAGAATGGGGACAAAGTAGTGGTAGAAACAGCCCGGGGCTCGGTGACAGCAGTGGCTATCGTGACCACACGATTCCAGCCCTTCAACGTCAATGGTAGCGTAATTCACCAAATCGGTCTGCCCTGGCACTGGGGCTATATCGGACTATCCACCGGAGATAGTGCCAATACGCTTACGCCCCATGTTGGGGATGCCAATACCATGATACCGGAATTCAAGGCTTTCTTATGCAATTTAAGGAAAGCATGAGATGAAGAGTAGACCCACTGCTCGTAAAAGGGGGGACAATGACGAAAGCAATATTATTTGATAGTTCTAAGTGTATGGCTTGCCGGGGCTGTCAGGTTGCCTGTAAAAGCTGGTGGGAACTGTCAGCAGTAGTAACCAAGAGCCAAGGCACCTACGAGAATCCGCCGAATCTATCGCCGGAGACATGGAATAAGATTAGATTTACCGAGATAGGAGACAACGGCAACGCCCGATGGCTGTTTACCCGACAGTCATGCATGCACTGTACCGAAGCCGTCTGCGTCTGGGTCTGCCCCACCTACGCCCGGCAGTATAATGAACTGGGATATGTCACCATTGACCCGGAGAGATGCATTGGCTGCGGCCGCTGTGCAACATACTGCCCCTTCCAGGTGCCAAGGCTCGGGGTGTATGATGTGTCCCCCAGGATTACAGTTGAACTGGGTATCCCCAGGAACATCATCTACAATTGTATCTTCTGTTTCGACCGGATAGAGGACGGGCTCACCCCCGCCTGCGTCAAGACCTGCCCCCCCAAAGCACTCAGTTTTGGCGAGCAAGAGGATATGGTGAGGCAGGGCAGGGCTAGAGTGGATGTCCTCAAA
>Ga0180438_10008675_pt1 | contig 12870 bp, 9 predicted proteins | sample SS_ome_12_FD_132455 | JGI IMG/M metagenome (GOLD analysis project Ga0180438, IMG submission 132455) | Hypersaline lake sediment archaeal communities from the Salton Sea, California, USA - SS_3_D_2 metaG | ecosystem: Environmental > Aquatic > Non-marine Saline and Alkaline > Hypersaline >...
AACTGCTGTTTGACGAGCCTGGTTTCCTCCGCCTCCTCGCGCGCGCGCGCCAGGTCATAGTTCAGGTATTCCAGCCTGCGATACGCCTCGTCCAGCGCCTTTACGGTGCGGGCCAGTTGGCCCTGGCGATCCCGCAGTTCTGCCTCGTTCTGTTGTGCGGCCACTGCCCGTTCCTGGAACCAGTAGAGGGCCTCGTACAGGTTGCGCACGGCGAGCGAGGACAGGATGCCAACGGCACCGGTGACCAGAATCGGGGACGCCAGCTCGGTGGAGAACACGGAATACCCCCAGCGGAGGGAACCGATGGCGACGATGGAGCCAACGCACAGCACCGTCACCCGCGCCACGGCCCTCAGGTCGAACAGCAGGCCGGTCAGGGCGACGACCACGGCCAGCATATACGGTGCCATCTTCATATCTGCCAGGCCCATGCTGTAAAGAGCGGCAGCCGCAAAGCCCAGGATGACGGCCGCCGCTGCCCGAGACGTGTTGCGAGCCTGATTGGCAAAGGCAAGCACCACTCCGCCGGCCAGCAGGGCCGGACCCAGCCAGGCAAGCCCGAACTGGTCGCCTGCGTGGAACAGGACAGCGCACCAGGCATAGAGCCCGGCGATCATACAGAACAACACCGTCTTGAGCGATCCCTGGCGCAGATAGGCCAGGTCATCCGCTGATGTATCTCTTGCCATCATCCTATCACTCCCTGAGCAGGTCGAAATCCACACGATCGGGGATTGCGGCATCGGCCTGCTCCGAGCATTATCTACGAGAGGGCGCTATCGACCTCCCCGTCTCCTGCAGACCGATTATAGACGGGTAGAAGAGTCCGGTCAACCTTCACGTTGTGCGGACGTGCGCGCTGACCAGGTCTGTGAGCTGGTTCAATTGTCACGTGAGAAGAAACGACAGGGGGGGAGGCGAGGTCAGTTCGACATGACCGGGGCCACGAGGCAGTGCTATCCCTGGCGAAAACGCTCTGCGACCTCCAACATCGCCATCACGTTCTCGTCCGGTGTGCCATAATCCATGTTGATGCAACAGAGACCAACGCTATCCAGCGATCCGCTGGCCAACAGCAACTGCTCCGTATCGTGGCGAATGTCATCTGATGTCTGTTGCAGCATGCGCACCGGGTCAAGGCGCAAGTTCAGGAAAGCATCGGGGAATGCTTCTCTGCACCGGGCGACGTCGGATCCCCAGCCGACGTCAAAGAAGGTAACGGGCACTCTGGAGTAGACCTCTGAAAAGCGGTGGAGATTATCGCCACAGTGATGTATGCCATAGGGCTGCAGTCTATCGGCCAGGTAGAGTTCGTATGGCAGATGAAACTCTTTGTACTGCGCGGGCGAGATCATCTGCACCGAACAGTTGCTGTGCAAATAGATCCTGGGGTCCACGTGGAGGACAGAGCGATTGGTTGCCACGGCGCACGTCCCCGTCCGTGACCTCACATAATTGGCGAGAAGCACGTGGGTCCTGGCAAGAACGGTGAACAGATGGTGCACCAGTTCCGGGGCGTCGAACAGGTCTAGGAATAACTGTTGTCCGCGAAGATGCAGGGCGGTGTTGAGTATGCCATCCGTATCGAAATCCCCCACCACGTGACCGAATTCCTCCTCCAGAGCGTCCATGTCTGCAACGAGTTGATCCATCGGCCACGTCGTCTCAATGTCGGGAACTCGAAGTGCGAGAATATCCTCCCGATCCAAGTTCGAGGGAACTGGCCAGGGGGCTTCATTCCTGGCGAACTGGATCTCGACGCCAAAGAGCGCAGGCATCACAAAGCCGCCCGCGACGTACGTGGAGCCTATGATGGGCCTGGACTGCGGATTGGGCTCACCCAGGCCAAAGCACTCGTGCATTGCACGGCGCATGATGAGGTCATTCTCTATGCGGGCTTCTCTATCAAAGTAGAACGACCGGTCAAACGATACATCATAGTTGTGGTACCACCAATTCGGGTTAAAGATCAACTCGACGGGCAGAAACTCGGACGCCGGTGCAACCATGGCTTGGGCCTCTCACAGATACCGGTTCCAGAATTCGACGACGCCGTCGCCATAATAGCGGTGGTAGCCGTCGTAGACGTTGATGACGAGATCCTCTTCAGCCTTGGCGATGCGATAGACCTCGCGCAACCGGGCGAGTGTCGGCTCGGTGTACGGCCAGGGGAAGCAGACGTCGTCGAGCGCGCTTTCGGCAAGCAGAGGTATGGGGGCCAGCAGACCGGCCACGTCGCCCATCTCGGCCCACCGCAGGATGCCGGGGACGACCTGTGCTCCGCATAGCTCGTCCAGCTCGATGCCGTGACCGTGGTATTCTCCCAGCGAACAACTGAGAACAGCCGCCCTGATCCGTGGATCGAGGATGGCGGTGTACATGCTCGTGACGCCTCCGTAAGAGCAACCCATCACCCCGATGCGCTCAGAGTCCACCTCGGAGCGCGTCTGGAGGTAGTCGAGGGCGCGAAAGGCGTCGAACAGATTGAGAGTGAGCAAGTTGTAGCCCCAGAGCAGGGTGCGGATCAGGGTAGAGTTGCACGCGTACTCAAAGCCTGGCTTGGCGTTGTGCTCGGTCTCCATGCGCGTCCCGAACGGGAAAAAGTCGAACGTAAAGACCACGTACCCGGCACGAACCATCTGCAGCCCATACCCTTGCCTGGCCTCACCCTCGGTCAGACCGACGACCTCGCTCTTGCCATGGCCATGGCCGTGCAGCGCGAGGATTGTGGGGCGCGGAGGTGCTTCTGTTTTGGGCCGCAGCAGAAAGCAGGGGATTTCCATGTTCTCGTGGCTGGACAAGACGATCTCTTCGCGCCAGTGATCGCCCTGATCGCTCACCTGGACAATCTCTGCGGCAAGGGGGGAAGGATGGGGCCAGGGCGCGAGCAGATCGTGCAGCTTTCTCCGCAGTTCGCGTCGCCAGGTGCGCCACGTCTCAGGATCTGTGGCGGAAAAAGCCAGCCGCGGCGGGTGTGCATCCATCTGTTTGCGCAGGTAGGGCGTGATGTGAAAGCGTGTTTCATCGGGCATGGGTGATCTCCTTCGTAAACAGTATTCGTGAGCCGTGCTACGGTCAGGCACCTCTCGTGGCGCGGGTCTTTCACCAGTTGGGGGGAAACCTGAAATGACTGGCCATCTCCCGATTGCCGTCCATGGCCAGCAGATCCTCCAACACCGCCACAGCCTGATCGTATGAACGGGTCTGCTGGCTGTCCAGCGCGTTCCAGAGCAGCATGGAGCAATCGCCCGTCCTGAAGGACAGAAGATTGCGCTCCATCTCCAGCCAGTGGGGCAGGATGCACTCGAACATCAGCTTTGGTGGAAGCGATCCGACTCCGATGGGTTGGATCCCTTTCATACTGACAATGGCCGGCCCCTCAACTACCACGTCATCGGGCATTCCCTCCAATGTGCCCTGGTTCGGGACATTCACCTGGTATTTGCCTTCGTGGTCGTTGACCAGGCCATCGATGATGGGCACGATCTGCTCCGACGTCCTGGTCGACCCAAAAGCCTCAACCAGGCTGGCCTGTGGGTCGTTGGCCAATCGCACCATCTCGGTGATACGCTTTTCCAGGTTCTCCACAAAGTAGGGTCGCCCCACCTCGGTGTCCGGCCCGCCCCACGGTTCACCGAACCAGCGCTTTTTGGTTGCCAGATCTGTGTGGTACCACCAATCTCCCCGGTGAGCGGTGGAAGCGGACCATCCCCCTCCCCGCCGAAAGGTGTCCCCGACGGGGAACAGCCCAAACATGCGATATTGGCGCACGGCTGCACGTGACATCGCGGCATCGTGCGTGTGGGTTGCGACGTGTGTCCGCCAGTATTCCTCGGCCTCTGTCTCGATCCACTCGTCGATCAGCGGATAGGCGTCTTTTCCCTCGTAGAAAAAGTGTGTCAGCCAGATATCGTGATTCAGGCCAGCAGCCTGGAAGGTAACGTGGTCGGGGTCGATGCCGATCGTCTCGGCGATCTCGCGATAGCCATAGTGGCCGTGACACAGACCACAGGTCTTGACGCTGGTCTCGCGGGTCACCAACGTACAGCAGTTGAAAACCGGGTTGGCCGACTGGATGAGCCAGGCATCGGGACAGATCTCCTCCATGTCCCTCGCGATGTCCAGCGCCAGACGCAACTGATAAAAGTCCCCCAGATTGACGCCATCGTGGTAGTAGCCGTGCCTGGCAACCACCGCGCGCATGGCCTGTTCGTGGTGATGGCCTTTCCCATACGCGGTGTTGATGACGAAATCAGCGTCCCGCAAGCAAGCCCCGCGATCGGTGGTCTGCTCAAAGCTCAAGTCGGCGCCTATCTCGGCCGCATAGCGCACAGCCAGCTTGTGGGTCATATCGAGTCGTTCTGGATCCAGGTCCATAAAGCAGACCTGGCTGCCCGCCAGGCTCCTGGTCAGACACAGGTCCTTGACCAGACCTAGCGAGAACTGGGCGCTGCCAGCTCCGACTACGCTGATCCGGATGGCTTCAGACATGTGGTTGATTCCTCCTAGATTCCTGGGGGTGTGTGGGCAATGAGGTCACAAACAGCGATCTTTGGACCTATGCCGGCCGCGTAGCATCGGCCGCCACATAGATCTCTTACTTGACCAGCGGAGCTACTCATTCTTGGCGATTCAGCAATGAGGCGGCGTCGGCGTCTAAAAAGACGTAGGCGTGGTCGTGCTGACGGAGAACAGATGCCGGATGCAGGGGGGTCACGTCACCGGTAAAACAGTCGTACACTGCCTGGCTCTTTCGCCGGTCGGGGACCGTGCATACAATGGACTGGGACTTCTGAATCTGCTTGATGGACATAGAGATGGCCCGGCGGGGCACCTCGTCCAGGGATGGGAACCATCCTTCGCCCAGTTGCTGGCGACGGCAGGCTTCGTTCAGTTCGACGACGATGTATGGGTCCTCGACCTCGAAATCGGCTGGTGGATCGTTAAAGGCCAGATGTCCATTCTCGCCAATGCCCACGAACGCCACGACAACCTGGTGGTCGGCGATCAGGCGATTGAGCCTCTGGCACTCGGCGTGCGGGTCCGGCACATCTCCCTGGATCAGGTAGACCTCACCTGGATGGACGTGGTCGATCAGGCGTTCCTTCAGGTAACGACGAAAGCTGGCCGGGTGCGTCTCCGGCAGGCCGACGTACTCGTCAAGGTGGAACATCGTCGTCCTGGCCCAATCAACATCGTGGTTGGAAACAAGCGCGTCCAGGAAGTCAAACTGCGAAGCACCGGTGGCGGCGACAAACGCGGCGTGCCCCTGCTCGGCTATCGCTGTGTTGATGAGTCCGGCCGCCCTGGCTGCAGCAGCACGGGCCATCTCGATTCTGGTTGGGAACACAAACGTCTGCATTTTCTCCTCTGTTGGTGGTAGGTTATCCCTTCATCCCGGTGAGCGTGATCCCCTCTACGAACGCCCGTTGGGCAAAGAAAAAGAGAACGACGACGGGCAGAATCGTGACGGTACTGGCTGCCATCAGGCGAGGCCATTGCAGAGGTATGAAGGTGCCCATGGAATGCATGTGTGCCCGCATCTGTTCAAGACCCATGGCGATGGGGTATTTGGCCGAGTCCCGCAGGTAGATCAGTGGCCCCATATAGTCATTCCAATCGTACATGAACTCGAACAGCGCAACCACGGCCAGTGCAGGCTTTGAAAGTGGCAGAATGATGCGCAGCAGAATGTCCAGATCGCTGGCTCCGTCTATTCGTGCGGCGTCAGAGAGGTCCATGGGGATGGTCAGAAAGAACTGGCGCAACAAGAAAATGAAATAGGGAACACCCATGTAGGCAGGCACGATGAGCGGAAGATACGTGTCGAGCCACTTGAGCTTGTTAAAGATCAGATAGAGCGGGATCATCCGTACCTGGAACGGCAGCATCGTCGTAGCCAGGACGATCACGAACAGAGCATCCCGCCCCCGCCAGCGAATCCTGGAGAACCCATAGGCACAAAAGGCTGACGAGATCACCGCGCCTATGGTGCAAAACACCCCGTATTGGAGCGTGTTGACAAAGTACTGGCTGAACGGCACATAGGTGAGCGCTTCGGGGTAGTTCAGCCAGCGCACAGGGTTGGGGATCCAGATGGGGGGTACGTGATAGACTTGTGGATCGGTCTTGAGGGAAGTCGAGAGCATCCACAGGAAAGGGAGCACAAAGAGAATACCCAACAATGATGCCAGTATGTGGAGAGCTACTCGACTCAACCCATTCGCCAGCCTCCTCTGCCAGTCTGATGTGGCTGTGATCATCGTCATCCGTGGCTGGATTGGGACTTGCCCCACGTTTGTCTGTTTCACTCTACATTACCCCCTATCTATGCTCTGACGATGCCAGTATTACAGACCCAGAGCATCTGGTACTATTCTCCTCCATAGTAAACCCAACGGGCGGAGGTGCGGAAGATGATGGCCGCAAAGGCGACAATGATCAGGAACAGGAGCCATCCTTGGGCAGAGGCATATCCCATCTTAAAGTGCTCAAATGCACTGCGATAGAGATACACGCTGTAGAGCAGGGTGGCGTTATTGGGCCCTCCTCGGGTTAGCAGCCACGGCCAGAGGAAGGATTGAAACGTGTCGATCAGTCCTGTTAGCAGGACATAGAGCATGGCAGGGGTGCACATGGGGATCGTCACGTGCAAGAACCGCTGCAGGCTGCTGGCACCATCGACGAGGGCAGCTTCGTACAGTGTCCGGGGCACATCCTGCAATGCCGCCAAAAAGATCACGATCGCAGTGCCCTGGGACCAGCATTGTATGATCGCCAACGATGGCTTGGCCAGGGCAGGGCTGCTCAGCCACGGTATGACCTTCATGCCAAGCGCGATAAGGACCCCATTGATCAGCCCGTACTGGGTGTTGTATATCCACAGCCAGACCATGACGCTGGCCACTGCCGGGGTGATGGAGGGGAGAAAAAAGATCGTGCGGAACAGCGACCTGCCCCGGATGTTCTGATTGAGCAGAACGGCCAGCAGGAAAGCGGTCACAAAGGCAGCCGGGACGGCGACCGTGACAAACCACACGGTGTTATACAGGGCGGTTCGAAACAGGTCGTCGGCAGAGAACAGTTCCTGGTAGTTGGCCAACCCAACAAACTTGGGAGGACGCAAAACATCGTAGCGGGTGAGGCTGTAGTAGAGCGAAGCGAGCATAGGATAAACGGTGAACAGCAGGAAACCCACGATCCACGGAGAGACAAACAAGAGCCCTCTCACTGTTCTCCTGGTTTCCTGGCGACGTAGACTGCGTATTTTGAGCATCCTGCCCATCCTTGTGAGACCTGGTACGTCCAAACCGAGACGATGGAGCAGCAGCAGCGCGCTCCGCTGCTGCTGCTCCGTTCTGCACCAACCTACCCGCGGTCCTCTAGGAACTGATCGAGTTCCTGGGTCAACACCTCTTGCATCTGTGCAGCGGCCTCCTCGGGGGTGAACTCGCCATAGATCACGCCTTGATAGGCCCTTTGCCATTCCGTCTGGGTGACGCCTTCGATGGGGTCTCTCACAAACCAGACCTCGTCAGCTTCCTCCAGCGAATCCGGGTAAAACAGGAGGCTCTCCTGGACGTGCTCAGGGTACATGCCCAGGTCAACGGTCTCCCGCCACGACTTGCGAGGACTGAACCAGCCGTATGACGCGAACAAAGTGTCACACGCTTCCTGCTGGGTCAGAAACACCGCCAGGTCGAAGGCAACGTCCGGGTATTTGGAGTCCTTCATGATAATACCGGCGTGGCCGCCGCCTGTCTGGACTTTGGTGCCCTTCCTGCCAGCAGGCACCGGCACATAGGTCCACTTGTAGGTCTGCGTGGGGTTGGTCTGCCAGACGGCCGCTACCCCTGAGTGGTAGGTGATCAGCATAGCCTGCTTCCCCACCCCGAAAGCGCCTCTCGCCACGCCCGCAAACCCTGCCTGCTGGGCTTCCATCTTCTCTGGGCCAACGTCATCAAAGAACATCTTGATGGTGTTGAGCAGCTCGACCGTCTCTGGGCGGTCGATGTCGTACTCTAGATCCTCGCTGATATAGTTAAAGCCCCACATGTGCGGCAAGCACCAGGGATCGCCATAGGAGGCCGCATCCAGTCTCTCCGCCATGGGATTCATCCCCAGGATATCGAGGTTGCCCGCGCTATCGTAGGTGGTAATCTGCTTGTGCCACTCGAATACCTCTTCCCAGGTCTCGGGCAGGTTCTCCAGATCGAGCCCGGCCTGTTCGATGAGGTCGAGGTTGTAGCCCATGCCCTCCCTGCCAGCGGTCTCAACGGAGGGAACGCCATAGTGCTGTCCCTGCCATTCAAAGACCTTCCACAGGATCTCGGGAATGTCCCCATCCTCCATCGAGACCTCGTCGCTGGCAGCAATGTAGTCGTCCAGTGGCAGGCAGACGTCCCTGGCGATGATCTCCAGGTAAGGAACGTCAGCCACCATATCGGGGGGGGTGCCGGAGGCAACGGCTGCCATCAACTGGGCCCCCTCGGGGTAGAACTGGCCGATGTTGATCTTGACGTTCGGATGCTTATCCTCAAAGAACTTGGCAATCGCAGTCATGGGGGCACCCGGCCATCCCGGCCACCACTCAAACGTGATCGTCTCCTCCGGGGCGGCGGTGACCTCGACCTCGACTATTTCCTTCTCGCCTTCAACCTCAACGACGACTGTTTCTTTGACGATCTGGGGGGCCGGCGGCTCCGATGGCGCACAGCCAGCCAGGACAGCCCCTGAGGCAGCACCAGCGGCCAGGCCCAAAAAGTCGCGCCGACTGAACTTGTTTTTTTCCATCACTTTCCTCCTAATCTGTTTCTTCGGACGATTGGTCAATTTCCTTCTAGAACTCTGCTTCCCAGCGATTGGTTTCTCTAGCCACCTCCTGTTACACTGCATCAGAGTGCCTGGGATCGCTGTCCGCTCGAATCCAGGTCCAACGGCTTCAGAGTTCTAGGAGTATAGCATAAAGCGTGGGGGCAATTCCACCGAAATGCGCCGGTTCAGTGCCAAATCAGTGCCAGGCCTTGCAGAATTCGTCTGGTTTCCCCTGAATTCCACCCGTGCTATAATATGGCCCACGCGCCAATCTGTGGTTCGGAAGGGATACCGGGTGTCTGATCAAGACGAGTTCCTCCAGCAGGTCAAGAGTGCCCTGCACCATCTGTACGACTATTCCTATCTGGAGAGCCATCCCCTGGCTGTGCGACTCTGGCCCCGTGCCGGTTCAGAGTGTCCCAGCCGGGCTCAGAGGCTGCATCGTCTCCTGCTTGAGAGCATCGAAGAGTTGCATCCCCCTGCTGTCTCCCCAAAAGATACCTCTCGCACCCGGAGCTATTTCGTACTCGTGTACCGCTACGTTGAAGAATGGTCCCTGCCTGACATCACGCGCGAATTGGGCTGCAGCAGGCGCCAGTTCTTTCGTGAACAACAAAAAGCGATCGCAATGCTGGCTGCCCTGCTTGGAGAAAAGCTCCCGCAGCCGGAATCTGGACAGGCCGAGACAAAAGATCTGCTCGCCGCCGAGGCTGGACGCGTTCTCACCGAATGTGAGGCCGTCGAGCCATCCGAGGTCGTCGAGGGGGTTCTGCAAGTCATCGCTTCCCTCTCCGATCAGCACGACGTGGTCGTAAAGTGCGAACTGGATCGGCGACTGCCTCCCATCCAGGGCAACCGCACGGTGTTGCGCCAGGTGTTTCTCAATGCCTTGAGCACGTTGATCGTTCAACCTGGTGTCCGGCGCGTTCATCTCACGATGCGATATAAAAGACACCGTGTGGTGACCAAGTTGACTGCCACGCCCTGCGACGCGGTTGATCCGTCATCTGCTACCCCGGAGCGCGCCGCGCCAGATTCCGATCCCATACGCCGCCTGGTCGAGATGGTGGGTGGACAATGGGAAGGAACCGACGTAGGACCCGAGGGCCGCGCGTTTCGTTTTTCATTTCCGACCGGCAGTAATAGAATTGTCCTGGTCGTCGAGGACAACGAGGCGATCATTCGGGCTTTCCACCGCTATCTGGTCGGCACCGACTATCAGGTGGTCGGCGCCACGAGCGGGACCGAGGCGCTGCGACTTGCACGAGAGATGGATCTTGCTCTCATTACCCTCGACGTGATGATGCCTACCCAGGACGGGTGGGAGATCCTCCAGGCGCTGAAGGATGATCCCGTCACCCAGCGTTTCCCGGTCGTCATCTGTTCCGTCCTGGAGGATCCCGCACTGGCCCTTTCACTGGGTGCCGCCGCCTACCTGAGCAAGCCCGTCACGCAGGCCGATCTGCTGACCACGCTGGATAGCCTCCTCGCTGCGACGTAGGGGGGAGACGACGTCGGCGCCGTCGAGAATGCCGCGCAGGTAGGCAAGGGCCTCCTTGTTGGTGAGCCCTGCGCCGGTGGACACGTGCAGCATGTCACCGCCCAACCGGCGCTCCTCTTCGGGTGTGCGCGTCTGAGCCGTGATCACCGCCACCGGCACGTGGCGCAGTTCGTCGTCCTCCTGCATCTGGGCCAGCACGCCACGACCGTCTACCTCGGGCATGACCATGTCCAGGAGGACCAGGTCGGGCTGATGGCTGCGCATCACGCGTAGGCCCTCCCGTCCATCGTGCGCGCGCGCGACTTGAAGCTCGCGGCCGGTGGCCTGGAGCATACGCGAGAGGATACGGGTCATTCGCGGGTCATCGTCGACGATGAGTATCCTGTGCACCCCGTCGCCCACCTGGTCGAGCAGTGTCGTGAGTGCCTCGAGGGTGACGGGCTTGACCAGGTAGGCAGCCACACCGAGCGCCTCAGCCAACTGGCGCTCTCCCACCAGTGGACAGAGGGCGACCGGCACAGGGGAATCCCCCAGTCGCTGCTGCAGTTCACGCATCCGTCGCCAGGCCAATCCTCTGCTGGCCGAGTTCAGCACCACCGCCCGGGCGTGGAGCCTATCGACCAGGCCAGGGACCTGCGAGATGTCATCGACAGGCACAACCTGGTAGTCCTCCAGCCCCTGTTCCATGATCCGTACAATCGTCGAATCCTGATCCAGGAGCAATACTGTTCGGCCACGCCCGGCGGGAGCGCTCACCACCTTGCGGCTTCCCTGCAGAGCACTCAGCGCGACCGATTCAGTGCCCGCCAGCGGTAGTGTAAAGTGAAACTGGCTGCCATGACCAGGCACCCCGTCGCTCTCCACCCAGATGCGAGCACCGTGCATCTCGATGAACCGCTTGCTGATCGCCAGCCCCAACCCGCTGCCGTCCTTGCTCCGAAGAGTGGGGCTATCCAGTTGGTGAAATTCCTTGAACATGCTTTCGTGCTCGCTGGGAGAGATCCCGATGCCTGTGTCGGCCACCGTGACCCTGACGTGGTCTGCCTCGACCGCGGCCTGGACGGTGATGCTGCCGCGGTCGGTGAATCGCCGGGCGTTGTTCAGGAGATTGAGCAGTACCTGCTGTACACGGGCGCGATCGATGAACACCAAAGGAAGCTCCTCAGGCACATCGGCGCGCAGCGCGATGTCCTGCTCCCGCACAAGTGGGCGGATCATGTCCAGCGCCTGTGCGACTACGTGGCGCAGGTCGACCGGCTCCAGCTCAATCCGCATCCGCCCAGCTTCGATCTGCGACATATCCAACACGTCGTCGATCAGGTGCAGCAGGTGCCTGCTGCTGCGATAGACCTCGCGCGCGTCGCCGCGGTACTCTGGCGGCAGGGGGACGCCGCCATAGCTCTCAGGCGATAGGTACATCGTCTCACTAAAGGCGACGATCACGTTGAGCGGTGTGCGCAGTTCGTGGCTGACGCTGGTCGCAAACCGTTGCTTGGCGACCCGAGCTTCCTCGGCCACCTCGCGTGCCCGCGCCAGGTCATAGTTCAGATGTTCCAGCCGCCTGTATGCCTCGTCTAGCGCCTTTACGGTGCGAGCCAGCTCTGCCTGGCGATCCAGCAGTTGTTCCTCGTTGCGCTGTGCTGCCATCGCACGATCCCAGACCCAATAGAGTGTCATGTATAGGTTGCGAACGGCGAGAGAGGACAGAATACCCACTGCGCTGATGACGAGCGCGGGGGACAGCAGTTCGGTAGAGATCAGCGAATACCCCCAGCGCAGGACGCCAATGGCGATGACGGCGCCGTTGCACAGGATGGTCATCCATACCACAGAGTTCATGCTGAAAAGCAGGCCGGTCAGGCCAACGACCACCGCCAGGAGATAGGGTGTGACCCGCGTGCTTGATAGCCACATGCTGTAGAAGGCGGCGGCTGTAATGCCCAGGATCACGACCGCTGCCGCCAGTGACAGGTTGTGGTCCTGGATGGCGAAGGCTGCTATCAGCCCACCAGCGAGCAGTACCGGCCCCCACCAGGCAGCCCCAAACCATGTGCCAGTCTGCAACAAGGTCACACACCAGAAATACAGCGCCAGGCTCGAACAGACCAGCACCGTGCGCAGCGAATCTTTGCGTAGATAGTCCAGGTCACTTGCCGTCACCGCGTCATTTTCTGCCATTCACGTCACCTCTTGGGCTGTGTCCCTCTGGCTAGAGGAGTAGATGTCACCACCACACCTGCGAGTTTCGGGCTCCAATGGCTGCACTGACTATGAGAAGAGACGAACTGGCCCAGGGACCAGTTCGTCTCGCCCTTTCTTACGATCGATTCGAATTATAGACCACCGACCAGGCCTGGTCAACCCAGCCGAGAATAGGCCAGGGTTGACAAAATGGGCCAAAACGTGTAATGTTCGTTTTCGTAGGGCCGGGCGGGGCGGTGGCACCGCAGCGGTGGTGGCTCCTCGTCCACTCTCAAATCCAATCCCACCAGGACAGGAGGTCCATACTTATGCGTATCCTCTACGTCGACATCGACACGCTGCGCGCCGACCAC
>Ga0180438_10008679_pt1 | contig 12867 bp, 8 predicted proteins | sample SS_ome_12_FD_132455 | JGI IMG/M metagenome (GOLD analysis project Ga0180438, IMG submission 132455) | Hypersaline lake sediment archaeal communities from the Salton Sea, California, USA - SS_3_D_2 metaG | ecosystem: Environmental > Aquatic > Non-marine Saline and Alkaline > Hypersaline >...
CGGCCCCAGACTCGCAGCCCGGGGCCGCACCTGTAAAGGCTCACCAACCACATGCAACCAGTTCAAGTTCCATGTGAATTCGACCTCTCCGGCAACTAGAAGACGTGCTGGGAGATGTCGCTCGAGAACTTGTCGCCGCCGCCCCAAGCACCATAGGGCTCATTGTACAGCGGGTACCTTCCGCCTTCGGTCGCCATGTCCGGGGTGGTGGCTATCGGCGTCTTTGTGTAGCGGATAAACTCGACGTGTCCGTCCATGAACAACACGTTTCCGCCGCCGGGCAGGTGGTTGAAGACGACCAGGCCGTCCCAGTCCCCTCGCCCGAGGACGCCGTCGTCAGGAATCGTTGGATCGAAACTGGCGATGGTCTGCGTCCACGCATCCCACATCACCGCGACCCGGCTTTGTCCCTTGTTGGATGCGGCGGGGTTGTTGATGTCCGTGATGAAGAAGCGCTCGATGCCTTCCTTCACGAAACGGATCTTCGGGTCCGCGATCTCGCATTGAATCTGGGGATCCCAGCAGTGAGACCCTGAGGCGCATGTGCCCGTCCAGCCGCGGATCGCCAGGTTGGCGTTGCTGCTGGCATCAAGCGCGTCAACAGGGATCAAGCCAAAAGGAATTGCGAGGTTTAACTTGCTCTCGTCTTCACGGAATCCGTGCGGGAGGAACATCACGCCGTCGCCGCCCGGGAAGCCCGCGACCAGCAGATCCAGGTCCAAGTACGGGCAATCCGTTCCCAATCCGTCGGGTCCGGGTGGGTTATTGCCGGGGTAGAAGTAGTCGATTCGGGCCGCGTCCTCCGGGTACAGGACTGGGAATCCCAGCTTAACGGCGTACCAGACGACTATAGCGAACTGGTCTCCGCCCTTTTTCCAGCACTGGAAGGCGTTCTGACCTTCGGTGGGCGTCTGTGCGGTGTACGGCAGATAGATGTACGAACGCGGTACGGCCAAATGGGCCATTACACAGTTGTTCGTGATTGTAGCGTTGTCCACGTTGGCTACCGCCTCTTTGGCGTCGTCCCAGTCAGGCATAGTGCCTGTCTGCACGTAGACGGCAAAACTACCCGAGTCCGAGGGACAAACCATGAGGTTCTGGTCGGTCAGGTAGTCGGGATAGATGTCTCGCGGATCCGGCGTGGGCATACACGTGCTCATGCCCACCAAGACATCGGACAGGGGCGGGAACCGGTTCGCCTTGTCTTCGTTGGCGTACATCTTGCAGATAATGCCCCACTGTTTCAGGTTGCTGGCGCAGGATGCGCGCCGGGCGGCTTCCCGCGCACGCGCAAGCGCAGGCAGAAGGATGGCCGCCAAAATGCCGATGATGGCAATCACCACCAGCAGCTCGATAAGTGTAAAGCCTTTTCCTCGCATTGGTTGTCTCCTCACGTTACGTTGTTCCGATGACTGACACACAAAATGATTGCCACATGAGCATCAACCTCAGACCTTTTCCTTTTGCGCCAGGCGCCCCCCTTTCTTTCTTGCCGCGCCCTGAAGCGCGGTCGGCTCGTAATTCAGCCTTGCCTTGAGAAAGCGCTGCTGCAACGGCGCGTGGCCGTCGTCAATGCGGGCCAACAAGACCTTGGCGCTCTCGCGGCCCATCTCGAGGCCCGCCTGCGACGCCGTCACCATTGAAACGTCGAGCGCTTCCACGAGTTCATTATCGTCCACCGTGGCGAGTTCGATGTCGCCCGGCACGCCGTAGCCGCGTTCGGCAAGTTCGTCGAGCAACATCGCCGCCAGTCCGTCGTTGTTGCAGAAGAACGCCGTGGGCCGGCGCCGGTGCGCCATTATGCGGTCGACGAGCGCCGACAACGGATCGCCCTGCGGGTCGTGCACCGCCATCAACTCTTCCGTAAACAGGATACCGGCCTCTTCGAGCGCACGCCGATGGCCCGCCACGCGGTCATAGGAGGACGTTGCCTCGGGTTCAAAAGTCAGCAGCCCGATGTCGGTGTGACCCCTGCGGATCAATTCCGAGGTAAGCTGGTATCCGACGTCTTCGTTGTCCGTGACCACGAAGTCCGCGTCGAGCCCCCGCACAAAACGGTCCAATAGAACAAACGGATAAGCGGACTGGTAAAATTTCCGGAGCAGGTCCAAAATTTGCTGGGAGGTGTGCTGTAGCCAAAAGGCTACGCCCTCGATCCCGCTGTTGCGTATGTCCGCCAGGAAATCGAACTCGTCTTCGGTGCTAAGCCTCCTGAAGTAGACCATCGCGTGGACGCCGCGCTCCTGGGTTCCCTGGACGAAGCCCTGGATGACCTTGCGCGTGTAATGGCACTCGAGGCCCGGACATGCTACGGCAACCGTGCGCCAGCCGTTGACGGCGAACAGTCTCTGGTGTTGCGCGCGCGGGGCCACAAACGAGCCGCGGCCGGGGGCCCGCGTGATGTAGCCCTCGAGTTCAAGGTCGCGCAACGCCTGCCGGGTCGGATTGCGGCTCACGCCGTACTTCCGGGCCAGATCGAGTTCGGACGGCACCCGGGCGCCCTCGGGCAGGTCGCCATTCTCCATCAGGCTCTTTAAATCGCGCTTTATCAATTCGTAAAGCGGCAAATCCGCTGGAACACGCATCTTGAGGCGGCAGCTCCTATGGCATCCGGTTCGAGAGGTACTCGCCCGGCCGTTGCGCCCCCTGGCGGGCGGGCGATGCCATTACCTATAATGACCTAAAATGACCTATCATTACCTACCACTACCGGTAATTACTGGTAATTACAATCTGAGTATATCCCATTCCCCGCGGTCTGTCAAGCAAAAAATGTGTCCCCCCTACGTCGTGACGGCCAACTGGCCCGCGCCAGGATCCGCGATCGGTTTCTTCGGTGTCCGCGACCGTCGCATCGAGGTGCACCGGCAAATTTGATACAATGGGGCGCCGCGGGAGGCGGGGCAGGCGGGGAACGGTATGCGTAAGGAGGAAGGCGCCATGACGTCGAGAGAACGCGTTGAGGCAGCGTTGGACCACCAGGAAGCCGATCGGGTTCCGCTGGACCTTGGGGCGAGCGCGGTGACGGGCATGCACGTAAGCTCGGTGTACGTGCTGCGCCAGGCGCTTGGGCTTGACGAGGCAGGTACGCCGGTCAAGGTGGTCGAGCCGTACCAGATGCTGGGCGAGATTGCGCCGGACCTGATGGACGCGTTGGGCGTTGACGTCGTCGGTTTGGGTGGTTCGCGAAACCTGTTTGGTTTCAGGAACGAGCACTGGAAGCCGTGGACGCTTTTCGATGGTACGCCGGTGCTGGTTCCGGAAGCCTTCAACACGGAACCGGCGCCGAACGGCGACGTCCTGATGTATCCCGAGGGCGATAGGTCGGCGCCGCCCAGTGGCCGCATGCCGAAGGGCGGTTTCTATTTTGACACGATCGTGCGTCAGGCGCCGATCCGCGAAGACGCGCTCGACGTGGAGGCCAACCTCGAGGAGTTCCAACCCATCTCGGAAGACGAACTCGATTATTTCCAGGCGGAATCGGACAGATTGTCGAAAACGGGCAGAGCGATCCTGGCCAATTTCGGCGGGGCGGCATTCGGCGACATCGCGCTCGTCCCGGCGCCGTGGCTGAAGTATCCGAAGGGCATCCGGGACATTGCGGAGTGGTACGTGAGCACGGCATCGCGCCGGGACTATGTATACGAGGTATTCGAGCGTCAGTGCGATCGCGCCTTGGCGAATTGGGAGCGGATCCGGCGGGTTGTCGGGGACGCCGTGACCGCTGTGTTTGTGACGGGCACGGATTTTGGGACGCAGTACGGCCCGTTCATTTCGCCGGCGGCGTATCGGGATCTTTACAAGCCGTTTCACAAGCGGGTAAATGATTGGATACACGGGCACACGTCGTGGAAATCGTTCATTCATTCGTGTGGCTCGGTGCGGGCGTTCTTGGAGGATTTCGTTGGGGCGGGATTCGACATTCTGAACCCGGTGCAGTGTTCGGCGGCGGCGATGAATCCGGGGGAGCTTAAAGCAGCGTACGGCGACCGAATCGTATTTTGGGGCGGCGGCGTTGACACGCAACGCACGCTGCCGTTCGGGACGCCCGACGAGGTGCGCGCGGAGGTCCGCGAACGCATTCGCGTGCTTGGCGCCGGCGGGGGGTTCGTGTTTAATACGATTCACAACGTTCAGGCCCGGGTTCCCGGCGAGAATCTGGTCGCCCTTTACGAGGCCGTGCGCGAGTGTGCTGGCTATCCGTTGTCGTAGCCGGAGGTGTTTGGCTCGAATAGGAGTGAATTGATGAGAGGGAAATCGAGTAAGCGAAAGAAACGGATTGCCCACGTCGTGTCCCACACGCATTGGGATCGTGAGTGGCGGTACCCGTTCTGGGAGACGCGGCTGATGCTGGTTGGTTTTATGGATGAGCTGGTCGATGTGCTTGAGTCGGGCGCGTATCCGGGTTTTCTGCTGGACGGTCAGGTGATCCCCGTGCTCGACTACCTCGAAGCGCGCCCCGAGATGCGCAGTCGGATAACGGCGCTCGTCTCGGCCGGCAAGTTTCAGATTGGGCCCTGGTTGCTGCTTCCGGACGAATACCCTATTGACGGGGAATCGATGGTGCGCAACCTGTTGTGGGGCCATCGCCGCGCCAAGGAGCTCGGCGGTGTATTCAACGTCGGTTACACGCCGTTTGGGTGGGGCCAGACCGCGCAATTGCCGCAGATTTACGCCGGATTCGGCATCGAGATCGCCATGATCGGCAAGAAGGTGGGGACCCATCGCGCACCCAACTCCGAGTTTCTGTGGCGCGGGCCGGACGGAAGCGAATTGTTGTCGACGCGGTTCGGCGCGTTGGGGCGACAGAACTTCTGTTTCAAGGTGCACTTGTCGGCCTTATTCGGCGTGGACCACGAGGGTCCTGACTGGGTATACGACTGGTCGCGGGGGGGGGTGGCTTATCACCGGGCCGACGCCGAAGCTATGGTTCAGGACCATTTCATGCTGGACGCCCCGGGGGGATGGCATCCTGATACCATCACGCCCGAGATGATCGAGGCGGTTTGGGCCACAACCGATGAAAGCGTGCTCCCCGATGACCGGCTCATGATGAACGGGTGCGATTACACGGCGGCCCAGCCGATGGTCTCCGAGATGATCGAGCGCCTTAACGAGGTCGACCCCGATCCCGAGCGCGAGTGGGTCCACACCACGATGCCCGCATTTCTCCGGGTGCTGAAGCGCAAGATCGACAAGACAACGCTGGCCGTGGTGGAAGGCGAGCTTCGGGACGGCCCGGCGGCGGCCTGCACCGGCAACGCGCTCGCGACGCGGCTTTACCTCAAGCGGCTTAATAAGAAAGCGCAGAATATGCTCATTCGGTTTGCGGAGCCGTTGAGTGTGGTTGCGGCCATGGCCGGCGCGCCATATCAGGAACAGTTGGTCGGCGAGGCTTGGCGCTTTCTGCTCGAGGCGCATCCACATGACTCGGTGAACGGGGTGACGCAAGACAAGACGGCGGACGACGTCGCCTACCGCCTCAATCAGGTTATCGAGCTGTCACACACGCTCGGGAACCGCGCCATGCAGGACCTTGTGCGGCGCATTGACATGACCAGGTGCCGCGACGAGGACGTGCTGATAGTCATCTTCAATCCGCTGCCGTATCCGCGGCGCGAAATCGCCGAGGCGTGGATTAACATGCCGGACACGGTACCGCGCAACCCCAACTGGCCGTTCGATCCCGAGGGACTTGTGTTGTTTGACGCATCGGGCCGCGCGATGTCGACGCAATGGGAAGGACGGACGCCGGAGACGTATTGTGTGGCGGAACTCCATACGCGCGCGTTCCCGTACAACTGTCAGCGGCATCGGGTCTTTTTCGACACGGGCACCGTGCCGGCGTGCGGGTACAAGATTTTCCGGGTCGGCTCAATTGACGAAGCCGGTTGGGACGAAACCGGGGCTGAAAACAGGGACAGTCCGCGCGCTCGCTTCGCTCGCTTGGGACAGTCCCTGCTTTTGAGGATGGACTCGCACGCGCGGACTGGGACGCTGCTGGCGGCGCCGAACGTGCTCGAGAACGTCTTCCTCCGGGTCGAGATGAATCCAAACGGGACGTTCGACCTCACCGACAAACGCCTGGGCCGAACCTTCTGGGGGCTCAACTATTACGAGGATCGCGGCGAACACGGGGACTACTGGGTGAATGACCGCGTGATGTTTGACAAGACGTACACGTCGCTCGGATGCGCGGCGCAACTATGGAGTGAGGAATCGGGCCCGCTCCAGGCTACGGTCGTCAGTGAGATCACGATGCGTTTGCCCGTTCGGGGCAACAAAGAACAGAACCGTCGAGGCGACGAACTGGCCGACTTGACGATCCGCACCGCCGTGACGCTTCGCGCCGGCGAGCAGCATGTCGAGGTGAACCTCGCCTTCGAGAACCGCCATGAGGACCACTATCTGCGCGTTCTGTTCCCCACCGGATTGAGCAAGGCGACCCACGCGGACGCGGGGGGCCATTTTACCGTTGACCGGCGCCCAATTCGGCCGCAAGGCCCCACGGCCGACACCGTCTGGCCGGACATGGCCACGTTGCCGCAGGATCGATTCCTAGACGTGACCGACGGGGCGGTCGGCCTTGCTTTTCTCAACGATAGCTTGACCGAGTACGAAGTGCTCGATAACGCGGAGCGAACGGTCGCGTTGTCGCTTCTGCGGGGGGTCCGCAATTGGATTTGCACCGAGACGCGGGTGGGCGCGAGTTTCCCCGACCAGAAAGGGGGCCAGTGTCTCGGACACCATGCGATCCGGTATGCGCTTTTGCCGCACGCCGGGGATTGGTCGCAAGCCAACATCCCGGTGGCGGCCGAGTTGTTCAATGTAGCGCCGCGTCTGGTGCAGACGCGCGCCCACCAAGGTTCCTTGCCGCCGAACGAGACCTCTCTGTTCGCGATTGATAATCCCGCATTGTGTTTTTCGACGCTGAAGAAAGCCGAGGACCGCAACACGTTCGTCGCTCGCCTTTACAACCCGACCGGCCGGACACAAAAAGGCAGAGTGCGGTTTCATTCGGCTGTGACGCGCGCCTGGCAGATTACGCTTAACGAAAAGCGCGAGCGTGAACTGAAAGTGACAAGACAGCACGACATCGCATTCTCGGCAGGTCCGCACAAGATCGTCACGATCGAGGTCAAGATGAAATAGCGCTGGGAGAAAGGTCGTTGTTTCGACCACCGAACATTCGGTTTCCTCTTTGGCAGATGGGTTCGGGACTCATGGGGGTCGTTGCCGGGCTGCAGGCCGGCCAGCAGGCGAGTGCCTCGGATGAATCACAGGTAACTGTCGCGAAGCGACACAGATGTCTGGAAATACAAGGCCCGCGACCCAGGAAAAGAAGTGGCATGGCCATCCTGGCCATGATTCACGGGCTGGAAGCTCGTGCCACGCAGTTGCAGGTAGATGCGCGGCTACACTGGAGTGCCGGGGACTTGTTCGGGTTGAGAGGGAGATCAAATGCAGATACGCAACCTTATGTTTGCCGGGATGGTTCTGACGTGTCTTGGATGCGCATCGATGGAGGGCATTGGCGTGGGGCGCGATGATTTATGTCTTGGGAACGGGGCGGCGCCGCTGTTCGTGTTGCCGGAGGGCGTAGAGACGCGATGGGCCAGCGCGGAGAATTGGAAAGGCGAGAAGGGCGCGGCGGCGCAAGCCAATGCCGGCAGAAAGGGCTCTGCGGCTTTTGTGCTGAAGGCGGGAGAAGAGAAGGTGTTGGCCGAAGCGACCGGTAGAAGCGGCATGGTTCGTCGGATATGGGTCACGCTTGGCGACCGGAGTCCGGAAATGCTACGCGGGATCCGGTTGGACATGTATTGGGATGGGGCGTCAAAACCGGCCGTGTCAGCGCCGGTGGGCGATTTTTTCTGCCACGGCCTCGGGAGGATGGCGACGTTTGAGAACGCGCTTTTTTCGAGTCCCGAGGGGCGGAGCTTCAACTGTTGCGTCCCGATGCCTTTCCGGACGGGTATGAAGATCGTGGCGCGCAACGAAACGGACAAGGACCAGCCGGCCTTCTTCTATGACGTTGATTATACGCGCGGCGATGCACACGGCGAGGAGGTCGCCTATTTCCATGCCCACTATCGCAGGGAAAACCCGACGCAGCTTCAGCGGGACTACGAACTGCTGCCGAAGCTGGCGGGGCGCGGCAGGTTTCTTGGCGTAAACATCGGCGTGATGGCCGATACGGGGCGCTATTTCCACTCGTGGTGGGGCGAAGGCGAGGTCAAGGTGTATGTGGACGGCGATGAGGCGTTTCCGACGCTGTCGGGCACGGGGACGGAAGACTATATCGGTACCGGCTGGGGGCAGGGTCAATACGCCCACCTATACCAAGGGTGCCACGTGGCCGATCACGAAAAGCTTCAGTATTGTTTCTATCGTCTACACGTACCGGATCCCATCTACTTTGGGCAAGACATTCGGGTGACGATCCAACAGATCGGTTGCTGGGGACCCGATACGAAACCCCTAATGCACAACGCAGGCAAGCCGATCTATCTGGCGGGTCCGGGGCTTAGGGAAGCGGACCTGTCGGAATCGGGCAATACCGGACCCTATGGGCTATTCGAGCGCCAGGACGACTGGTCAAGCTGCGCGTATTTCTACCTGGACAAACCGGAGAGCAATCTACCGCCCATCGAGCCCTTCGAGAAACGGGTGGCGGGCCTCGGGCACTGACGGCGCCCTCGATTTTGTGCCGTCTGGCCGGCGAGCGACGGGGCGACGGCGGTCAATGTGCGTCGGAAGCGGCAAACACGCCGTCTTCCGTGAAGACCCGGTCGCTGTAGTCGTGGTCGCCGGCGACGACCAGGTCGGGAAGGACGACGCACCGTTCCAGGCGTATGGGATGACCTACGGTGACCCGGTCGCCCACCACCGTCTCGACCAGCTCAGCGCCGGTCGCGATGTCGCAGTCTTCGCCGACCAACTCGGACGCGCCCAACGCGCGCAACTGGCGTCGGCAACAGGCGATCAGGTCGCCGATGAAGGTCACGTTCATATCCCACTCGATAACGCGTACCGCGCGGACGGGCAAGTCATAGTCGATCAGGATCTGAATTGAGTCGGTCAGTTCGTATTCGTCGCGCAACGCCGTGCGGGGCGTGCGGCGTATCGCGTCGAATATGGCCAGGTCAAACAGGTAGACGCCGCATCCCTTCAAGACGCCGGCTGCGCGCACCGGTTTCTCGACCACCCGCCGGACGCACCCGGCATCGTCCAGCACGACGGAGAAGTTCCGGTGAAGGGCCTCGGGATCGGTTTCTCGTTTCACGGCCAAGACGGCAGCGGCCTTTTCCTCCTCGAATTCGCGCACCATTCCGTCCAGTTGAGAGGCCTCGAAGAAGATGTCGCCGAGCATAAGTACGAACGGTCGGTTAATCTCGGCCTCGAGCTGGCAAACGGCGTGGGCCAGCCCGAGGGCGCGCTCTTGCTCGACGTATTGGATCGTGAGCCCCCACCGCGACCCGTCGCCGAGCGTCTGACTGATGCGGTGTCCCAAGTGGCCGATGACGACAAACACCTCATCGATGCCTAACGCCTGGAAATGATCGAGTTGATAGGCCGCCAAGGGCTTGTTGCAGATGGGGGCAATGGGCTTGGGGACCCGGTTTCCAAAAGGCCCCATTCGCGAGCCTTGCCCCGCCGCCAAGATGACGCCCTGGTATTTACTTGTGGCCATGCGCCTGCCCTCGCCCGCGCTGCTCATCGCGCCTCTATCCCATTGTGAACCAGGCGGCCTCGTCCGTGCAACCCGTCACAAGCGGCGTCTACTTCGGGCAGGGCAATCAAGCGAGCAACAGCGCGTTCCTGACGCTTCGCTGATTGCCACAATAACCATACATATATTGACATATGTATCTCAAATGTGTTATAAACTACGCATAAGACCGAGATAACATAAAGGGAGTTTGCCTGGAGGTGATCCGATGCACGTTCGAGCCACACAACGAACCGACCAACTCACGGGCCTGGATGGCTATGATGCCTTCGCGGAGCGCCTAACATCGGCGCTGCAAGCTGCTGCTGCTGAAGGACTTAGCGTGTCTATCGCGCTTTTCGACATCGACTGGTTCGCCAAGTTAAACGACGAGCACGGCCACGAGGTTGGCGACGCCGTCCTGCGGGAAGTGGCCCGGCACCTATCCAAGACTTTCGGCGATCACGCCGCCCTTTTCCGTTACGGCGGCGACGCATTCGTGGCGTTGTTTGAGGGGATGGAGCGGGAACGGGCGTTTCTCCTGGCGGAAAAGGCCAGGGACACGTTCGACGGCGAGCACACCGTGCGGGCCGGCACACAGGACGTCTCGCTGCCCGCTTCGATCAGCGCGGGCGTGTCGGCGTATCCCGACGACGGCAACAGCGACACGGACCTCGTCCGGAAAGCCAACGAGGCTTTGTATAGGGCGAAGGTGACCGGCCCCAACAAGGTGTGTCTGGGTCGGGAAGAGAAAATGGTCACCAAGACCAGCCACTATACCCAGGGGCAATTGCAGGGCCTGGCCCGTATCGCCAAACGAATGGGTATGGGTGAAGCCGAACTGCTGCGGGAAGGACTCGATGACCTGTTGAGGAAGTATAACGCATAATAGCACGTACTCTTGCTCTTACTCGCACTCGTACCCGTACTTCGGGCACGGCGTGAGGATATGGTGTTTCGGCGGATTCTGAGCGCAAAGACCCCGGTGGAGCGAGACACGGAGGTTCACCGTGCTGAAGCGGAAAGTCGAGGAGTTTTATGACCGAGTAGCGCAAGACTACGACTCGAAGGAACACCCGTTCTACCTCAGCGATAAGCTGAAGTGCGACGCGACGTGGCATTTGATCGAATCCCGCCTGCCAGAAGACAAGACGAGTCCCGTTCTGGATGCCGGCGGAGGAACCGGGTTGTGGACTGTCCGAATCGCTGAATTGGGCTATGATGTCGTGCTTGCCGACATCTCTCAAGGCATGTTGGACGAGGCTCGCGCTAACACCCGGGCAAAAGGGTGTCTGTCCAGAGTCAGGTTCGTCAAAGCAGACATTGCTGACATGAGTCAGTCTGATGATAATTGCTTTTCGCTTATTCTTGCGGAAGGCGGACCGCTCAGCTACTGCGAGGATGTCGTTTCCGCCATGAAAGGTCTTCACAGGATTCTCGAGCCTGGCGGCTACCTCATCGGCTCGGTGGAGTCGAAATACACAGGGGCCAGGTGGAAACATAGGTCCCGGACCTGGGACGAGATCAAAGAGGCGCTCTACTCAGGAACGGCGCGAGATAAACACACGGATGTTTGCTTCACTTGTCATATGTATTCCTCGGAGACCATCGAGCGTGCGCTGGGGCAAGCGGGGCTTTCGGTCGAGAAGATATATGGCAAACAGATACTCCCGGGCCTATTGGGCCAAGAACGATTCGATGAGTTGGCGAAGGCCGTTCCCTGGGAAGAGTTACTGGCAATGGAGCAGTTTCTGCAAGACGATCCCGCCGTGATAGCTTCGGCTTGGGAGATCGGTTTTGTCGCGAGGAAAGAGCTGGCCGCGAGCTAGACATGAGGAAAGAATCAATGGCAAGAAACATCTATGAGAAAATCTGGGACGCGCATGTGGTGCATGAGGAGGCGGGGCAGTCCCCCATCATCTACATCGACCGGCATTATTGTCACGAGGTGACGTCCCCGCAAGCGTTCGAGGGGTTGCGGCTGGCACGCCGAAAGGTGCGGCGTCCCGAACTCACGTTCGCGACAATGGACCACAACATCCCGACGAAGGACAGGTCGAAGCCTATCGAGGATCCGTTGTCGCGGAAACAGATCGAGGCATTGGCGACGAATTGTGAAGAGTTCGGAATCCGGTGTTTCGATATGCACGACCCGCTCAACGGCATCGTGCACATCATCGGCCCGGAGCTCGGCTTGACGCTGCCGGGCATGACGATCGTGTGCGGCGACTCACACACAGCGACGCACGGCGCCCTCGGCGCGCTGGCGTTCGGAATCGGCACAAGCGAGGTCGAGCACGTGCTGGCAACTCAAACGCTGTTACAGAAGAAATCGAAGACGATGGCGATGCGTATTAACGGCGCTTTGGGTGCGGGCGTCGCCCCCAAGGACGTTATTCTCGCCATTATCGGCAGGATCGGCACAGCCGGTGGCACCGGATACGTGATCGAATACACCGGCGATGTGATCCGGAACATGTCCATGGAGGGCCGGTTGTGCGTGTGCAACATGACCATCGAGGGCGGCGCGCGCGCCGGCCTCGTGTCGCCAGACGAGACGACGTTTGACTACCTCGAAGGCCGGGCGTTTCTGCCCAAGGACACGTCGTGGGACGAGTTGGTTGCCGAGTGGTCCCAGTGGGCATCGGATGAGGGATGCACGTATGACAGCTTGGTCGAGTTAGACGGCGCCGATATCGAACCGCAGGTAACCTGGGGTACCTCGCCGGAGATGGTGACAGGCATCGGCGGCACGACGCCGGTGCTCGAGGAGATCGCCGACCCCGACGAGCGTTCGGCGGCCGAAGCGGCGCTCGAATACATGGATCTGGCTCAGGGCGTGCCGATGCAGGATATCGCGATCAACAAGGTGTTCATCGGATCATGCACAAACGGCCGGATCGAAGATCTGCGCGAGGCGGCCGCCGTTGTCAAAGGCTACACGAAACACGCGGACGTCGAACAGGTGCTTGTTGTGCCGGGGTCCAATATGGTGAAAAAAGAGGCCGAGAAGGAAGGGCTCGACAAAGTTTTCACGATCGCCGGATTCGAGTGGCGCGAACCGGGTTGTTCGATGTGCCTGGCCATGAACGCCGACGTGCTCGAGCCGGGCGACCGGTGTGCCTCGACCACCAACCGCAATTTCGAGGGCCGGCAAG
>Ga0180438_10008681_pt1 | contig 12866 bp, 11 predicted proteins | sample SS_ome_12_FD_132455 | JGI IMG/M metagenome (GOLD analysis project Ga0180438, IMG submission 132455) | Hypersaline lake sediment archaeal communities from the Salton Sea, California, USA - SS_3_D_2 metaG | ecosystem: Environmental > Aquatic > Non-marine Saline and Alkaline > Hypersaline >...
CGCGAGGAGCATGTACACGTCGTAGCCGTCCTTGCTCTTCTCCCCATCGTTGCTGTACGGACGGATTTTCGAGAGGAGCAGGAACGGCACCGCGAGAATCGCGCCCCCCGATCCACTAGGCACACTGCTCAAGAGGGCCAGCGCCACGACATCGACCGGCGCCTCAAGCTGTTCGTCGTCAACTGCAACGGGAAGCCAGACGCGATCTGGATTGCCCTCATCTGGACGGGCTCCCGCTCTGAGCAGTACTTCCCGCAACTCGTTCCTCGACGTCAAATCAGCCGTCGCCAAGTCAACATCGAGCGTGCCAACGTACTGTGAGGCCATGTCGGACGCTGAGCATGACTGAAGGACAGCTATGACGGCGGATCCCCCGATCACCCGGAAGTTGATGCCGCGGCCCTCCAGCAGGCCGTGCACTTCTTCCAGAGCGGTGATCGCGATGGCCTTGGTTCTGTCACCGTACGTAAGCATCAGAAGCTGAGGCACTCCTGCCGCAGCACCTCGGCGGCCTCTCTCGCCCTTCCGCTGAGAGCCCATGTGTCCAGGTAGATCTGCACCGGGTGCGCAATGCTTACCCCACGGGCCTCGCGTACGCCCAAGAAGACCCCCTCATCCCAGGGCGGCGCGTTCACGAGGAGGTTCCCTGCTGACTCGACGCTTGTGGCACCCGCGGCTTGGAGAACCTCGTCGACGGCCCGGTCGCCGAACAGGTGCGCGACCCCGCCGGAACCGTACGGCGCGATGAGTGAGGCGGCCCGCAGTCCGGTGAAGGCGACGCGGACATTTCGTCCCGCAGCCAACTCGCTCACCCGCTGAGGGAGGTCGCTGAGCGCGTCCATGGGGACATGCCACTGCGCCCAACTGATGCGGCGCAAGTCGTACCGGGCCGCCCAAAGATCAAGTAGATGGCCAGGATCGAGGAGTCCAACCAGACGGCCTCGGATCTCTGCAAGTCCAGTCTCGATCAGCTCGGCGATGATCTGGCTCACATACCCCGGCGACACGTTCGTGGCTCTAATGATCTCGTCCTGGCGCCATCGGCACTCAGGCTCGTATAGCATGATCCTGACGACACGACTCGCCTTGGGCGAATAGAGGCTGACAGTGGCATCAACGGGCCGTGGCGGCGGCTGCTGGCCCTCGACGCTCAGGTGCAGGGCTCCCCAGTGCAGGAACGCATTCCCCGCCAGATCGACGTAGCCGACACCCGCTTCGCGAGCCGCTTTGGCCAGATGCGGTCCGACGTACGGGGCGACTAGGACCCAGAGCCCTTCATCTCGGGCCGCCGACAACGCCATCTGGCCGATGGCTCTCGAACTCGGCTGGGCCTCGACCTGGATCCGGAGCGGCAGTCGTATTTCGCCCAGCCGGAGGTGGCCCGACAGGTCGCAGGTCCGACAACCAACGGTTTGTTCGTCCACGTCAATCTCAGCATCGGCGAAAGCCTCCAGGACCCGCCTGAAGGCCTGCACCGCCTGCCGGTTCGTGATCCGAGGAGTGCCCATGTCATAAGTTTACTATTTTACATCTTCACTTGCAAGTGAAACCGCAATATACCAAATCACGCCCGCGTCAGCTCGATGACCGCCAGCTCCGGGCGGCTGCCCATGCGGAAGGGCACCGTCGCCATCCCCAAGCCCCGGCAGATGTAGATCTGCGAGACCGGCGTGCGCACCAGCCCGCGCGTGTACTTGCGCTTGCACGGCACCGCGATCGGCCCGATCAGCGGCGGCGAAACCTGCCCGCCGTGACTGTGCCCTGCCAGCATCAGCTTCACGCGGGCGTCATCCATCTCTTCGGCGAAGTCCGGGTTGTGCGTGAGCAGGATCGCCGGCTCACCCGGGGGCACCTCCTGCATCGCCGCCGACAGGTCCGGCGTGTCCGCCCACAGATCGCCCACGCCCGCCAGCCACAGGCGCGCCCCGCCCCGCTCCAGCGCGACCGCCCGGTTGCGCAGCTCGCCGATGCCTGACCGCTCCGCGCCCCGCCGGCTCGCCTCGATCCCATGCCAGTGATCGTGATTGCCCATCACGCACCAGGTCCCGAGCGGCGCCCGCAACGCCCCCAGCGCCTCCCAGACCGGCGGCACATACTTCTCCGCGCGGTGCGACATGTCGCCGGTGAGCACGAACACGTCGGGCTGCCGGCGCATCGCCAGCGCCACCAGCTCCTCGACCCGGTCGAGCGAGAGGTAGGGGCCGTGGTGCACGTCGGTGATCTGGCACAGGCGCAGGCCCTCGAAGGCTGCGGGCAGGCCGCGGATGGTCAGGCGTGGCGCGGTCACCTCGACCCAGTGCTTCTCGTACGCCAGGTCGATACCTGTGCCGCCCACGACCACCCCCGCCGCCGCCCAGCCAAGCTTCTTCAGGAAGGTCCGTCTCGTCTCCGTCTGAGGTCTATGCATGATGATGGCACCCGTCGGTGTGTCGATCGAGTATACCACGCGCCCCGGACCAGCGCCACCGCGAACCCCGGTCACCCCCGCGCGTCTGTACTGATGATGAATACACGATGGTTCTTCTCATCGCCGTGGCGCCGGGCCTGGTTCACCACCGGCGTCCTCGTTCTCGTACTGGCGGGCATCGCGGGCACGCGCTGGCTGCTGATCGAGCGCCACCGCGCCTGGCTGATGGCCGCGGAGTATCCGCCGCCGCCCGAGGGCATGGTCTTCGTACCCGCGGGTTGGTTCCTGATGGGCGGCGGCGACGGGGAGGACTCGCCCGAGGTCCCGCCGCTGCAGCGCGTCTTCCTGCCCGCTTTCTACATTGACAAACACGAGGTGACCAACGCGCAGTTCCAGGCGGTCCTCCCGGACTACACCTATCCCGCGGGCGCGGACGACGTACCGGTGAGCAAGGTCTTCAAGCCCGAGGCCGAGGACTACGCCCGCAACCTGGGCCGCCGGTTGCCGACGTCCGCCGAGTGGGAGAAGGCGGCGCGCGGCACCGACGGGCGCGAGTGGCCGTGGGGGAACGAGTTCCGCCCGGAGTGCGCGAACATCGGGCGGCTCAGCGCGGAGGAGCGACAGGCCCTGGAGGAGCGCGGTATCTCCTGCGATGTGCTCGGACCGCGGCTGAAGGTGGCGGTGGGCAGCTTCCCGTGCGGCGCGAGCCCCTACGGTGCGCTGGACATGGCGGGGAACGTCTGGGAGTGGGTGGCCGACGTCTACTATGACCCGCGGGTGCCGCTCGACTTCAGCACGCCACGCCTGCCGCGGGGGATCCTGCGCGGGGGCGCCTACGGCTACGGCCCCGACCAGGCGCGCACCTGGTATCAGGCCTTCGAGGACCCCGCGGCGACCTGCAACGACGTCGGCTTCCGCACGGTCATGGATGCGGTGCCGATGCGCTGACGGCCGGCGTCATGGCCCCGGCACGAACTCGAACGGACCGGTCTCCCAGCCATCCCCTTGCGCGCGCCGCACGCCATCGAAGTCGTCGGGCACGAGCCCCCCAAGCGCGAGCCCGGCGTCGATGACCGGCGAGTCCGCGGCGGGGCGGTAGTTGCCGTCCTCCGGGTTGATGAACCGGGGCGGCAGACGCACTCCGTGGGCGCCCAAGCCCAGCGCCGGCAGGTCGTGCAGTGTCACCGGCTCGCCCTCGATCAGGAACTGTGTCCCGCTGTCGGCGATCAGGTTGTAGTCGATCTGCGCGTCACTCGCCGCCCCCGGGCCGATGAAGACGATCGCACTCTCCACGGTGTTGTCGGCGAGGACATTGTTCACGACGCGGAGGCGCAGGTTCAGCGTCTCCGGACGGTCGCCGCGTGCGCGGGCGATGTGCACGATCTCGCGCACCTGTGCACCGGTCACGAGGTTGTTCGCGAACCAGCAGTCCTGACTGCCCGCGAACAACACCACCCATGCACCGGCGATGCGCGCGAAGATGTTGTTGCGCGCGATCAGCCGGATGCCCTCGGCCTCCTGGCCGCCGCTGGTTGCTCCGCCCAGCGTCAGCGCCCCGTACTCCGTCGCCATGTCACGGAAGACACAGCGCTCGACGATCACGTCTCGTGCTCCGCCCTTGAGCATCACCCCGTTGCGGCCCTTCTGCCCGGGCGAGCGCAGGCGCGGGCTGTCGTGGAAGCTGCAGCCGCGGATGAAGGTGGTCCCGCGCGCCTGGGACGCCGGGCGGTTGGGTCCGGTGATATCAATGGCCGACTCGCCGAAATGATGGAACTCGCAGTTCTCGACCTGCACGCGGTCGCACGTGCTGTTGAGCAGGTCGCCGTAGCTCTTGCGCAGCACGCAGTCGCGCAGCGCCACCGAGCCGGTGCGCACCAGGACGCCGTGAAAGCCGGTCTCGAGCGTCAGGCGCTCGAAGACCAGGTTCGGGCCCTCGCTGCCATCCTCGCGCGCGGTGAGGGCGAAGAGGTTGCCGCTGGCGCCGAAGCCCCCGACGTCGCAGATCTCGATGCGATCGCCGGGCGGTTCGCCATCCGTGGTGCTCACGTAGACCAGCCCCTGGCGGATGTTCGAGCACCACTGACCCGGCCCGTCGACCGCCTCCGGTGGCGTGTCCTCGAGGTCATTGGGGGCGCCCGAGGGTGCGCGGCGGATCGGCACGCCGTCCTCGACCACGTTGGTGACCCGGAAGCCACGGCTCGCCGGCGCGGCGAAGAGCGGCAGGCCCGCGGGATGCGCGACCGGCTTCCATGTTTCCGCCGGGATCGGACGCAGGTTCGTGACCGTCGCGCTCTCATCGGGGAGCGTGGTGAGGGTGAGGGGCTCGCCGCCGCTGGCCGCGAAGTCCGAGGTGTGCACGGTGCGGGGCAGTCGGTAGACGCCGGCGCGGAAGATGATGGTGTCGCCGGGCTGCGCGACCCCGAAGGCATGGATGGAGGTCAGCCACGGCCGCCCGCGCGTTCCCGGGTTCTCGTCCGACGCCTCGCCGCCGAGGCCGCTTGGGTCAACGTAGTGAGTCTGTCCCGCCAGAGCCGCGGACGGCAACGTGGCGAGCATCCACAACGCCAGCGCTTGAGGGACGTGACGCATGAGGACCTCTGACCGCTACCGCAGCCCCGCCAGCAGCCGCTCCGCGTTCCCGTGAGTGATGGCCGCGAGGTCCTCCTCCGGGAAGGCGCACTCCTGGAAGACCTTCAGGTGCGAGGACTCCGGGTAGTAGTAGGGCGCGTGCGTGCCGAAGAGGATGCGGCCCACGCCCAGCGACTCGGCGGCCGTCTGCACCCCGCCCACCGACTCGAAGTGCGACATCTCGAAGTACAGGTTCGCCGGAAGCTGCGCGCCCGGGCCCAGCGGCCCCAGGTCGCCCTGCTTGGCGTTGGCCACGATGATCGGCACCTCCGGGTGATCGCCCGCGATCGGCGCCAGCCCGCCCAGCGAGGTCGGCGGCACCATCACCAGCGGATGGTGGTGGCGCTCGTCGGTCATGCGCACCGCGATCTCCACGAACAGGCCAAGCTCGCCCGCCGCCGAGAGCAGCGCCCGCAGCTCACCGCCCGCCAGCTCCCAGCCGTGGTAGTTCGGGTTCACGCGCACCCCCGCGAAGCCCAGCTCGGCGCACTCCGCCACGTCGCGCTCCCACGCGGGCCAGGTCGGGTTCACGCTGCCCACCGGCGTCAGCGCCTCGCGGCCCGCCACCAGCTCCGCCAGCCACGGGTTGGCAGCCCCCACGTTCTTGAGCATCACCGCATCGAGCAGCGTCACCCACGCGCGCTCGATGCCCACCCGTCCGAGCCGCTCGAGCAGCGCCTCCGGGGTGTTGTAGCTCATGCGCCGGAAGGGCCAGTTGCCCAGGTTCGCGTTGCAGTCGATGATCGCAGTGGCGGTCACAGGTCGAGCACCTGCCTCATGGTTCCGCTCAGGATGGTCTGTCGGTCCGCGTCGGATAGGTCCGCGCCCAGCGCCTTGGCGAGCTGCGAGGCGAAGCTGCGGCCCGGGGCGTCCGAGCCGTAGGCCACACGCTGCGCCCCGAGCATGCGCACCGCCATCTCGGCGTAGCCCACTTCGGGGTCGCCGCCGCAGATGTCCGCGAAAATGTTCGGGCTGTCGGCAATCTGCCGGATCCCCAGCTCCCAGTTCCCGCCGGTGTGCGCCGCCAGGAAGGTCGTCTCCGGATGACGGCGGGCAAGGGTCGCGAGCTGGCGCGGCTCGGACTCGTAGCGATAGGCCCCGGTCGCCTTGATCCAGGTGTGTTGCTGGATGGGCACGCCCAGCTCGCCCGCGCGCGTGGCTATCGGGTCGAGGTTGGGCTGGTCGCAGTACAGGTCCCAGAGCAGCTTGATGCCGCGGAAGGGTCCGCCCGCGATGCGGCGCTCGATCTCGTCCACGCTCTGCGGCAGGAAGCGCGGGTTGAGGTAGCAGAACCCGACGAAGCACTCCGGCCAGCGGGCGAGTACCTCCGCCACCTCATCGTTGTGCCGGCGCATGTCCTCCACCGAGCCCGACCCGTGGTAGACCTCGCGCGTCACGCCCATGCTCAGGCACATCAGCTCGACGCCCGTGCGGTCGGCGTGGCGCAGCAGGACCTCCGCGCACGAGAAGCGGTCGCCCCAGTTCTGGTGCAGGTGCACGTGGCAGTCGATGATCGCGGGCGCGCTCATCGCCCGAGCACCCGCCTCATGTTCGCGTGCAGGATGAGCGCGCGCGCCTCCGGGGTGATGTCCGCGCCGTGGACCTTGGCGAGCTGCGAGGCGAAGCTGCGACCTGCCCCGTCGGAGCCGTAGACCACGCGCTCGGCGCCCAGCCACGCGACCGCCATCTCGGTGAAGCCGGCCTCGGGGTCGAAGCCGCAGGTATCCACCAGCACGTTCGGCTGGTCGGCAACCGCGCGGACGCCCATCCCCCAGTTCAGGCCGGCGTGCGCGGCGATGAAGGTGACGCCCCTGTGCCGCGCGGCCAGCCGGGCCATGTCTTCGGGGTTCGACTCGCCGGGCAGGTTCCCGCCCGCACGGTAGAAGGTGTGCTGCAGGATCGGCGCGCCCAGCTCGGCGGCTCGCTCGCAGATCGCGTCCACGTTCGGGTGATCACAGCACAGCGCCACCCAGAGCTTGATGCCGACAAAGGGCCCGTCGACGATCCGCCGCTCGATCTCCGCGAGGCTGTGGCGCAGGTCATTCGGGTTGAGGTTCGCGTAGCCAAAGAAGCGGTCCGGATGGCAGGCGATGAGGCCCGCGTTGAAGCAGTTATCGGCCTCGACCTGTTCGCGCGTGGGCTGGTGGAAGAAGATGGGGCCGAGGCTCACGCCCATCAACTCGATGCCCATGCGGTCGGCGAAGGGCAGCAGCTCCTCGGCGCACGCGGCGGGCGGTTCGCCCACGCGCAGCGTCGGATGGACGTGACAGTCGATGATGCCCGCGGCGCTCACAGGTGCAGCAGCCTCCTCATGTTCCCGCCCAGGATGAGCGCGCGCTGCTCGTCTGAGATATCGGCGCCGTGCACCTTGGCGAGCTGCGAGGCGAAGCTGCGCCCGGGGGCGTCGGAGCCGTAGAGGATGCGCTCGGCCCCGAGCATGGCGACGCCCATCTCGGTCTGGCCCAGCTCCGGGTCGCCGCCCGCGACCTCGGCGTAGACGTTGGGCAGGTCCTGCACGATGCGGTAGCCCAGCTCCCAGTTCCCGCCGGAGTGACCCAGGATGAAGCTCACGTCCGGGTGGCGGCGGGCAAGGGCCGCGAAGTGGTGCGGCGTGGACTCGAACTCTAGGTTCCCGGTGATCTTCATCCAGGTGTGCTGCAGGATGGGTGCGCCCAGCTCCGCCGCGCGCTCGCAGATCGGGTCAAGGTTGGGCTGGTCGCAGAACATGGCGACCCAGAGCTTGATGCCCAGGAAGGGACCGTCGGCGACGCAGCGCTCGATCTCGTCGAGCGAGTCGTACAGGTAACAGGGGTTGAGGTAACAGAAGCCGACGTAGCGCTCCGGGTGCAGCTCAACTGCGGCGCGGACCATGTCGTTATCGCGGCGCACCGTCTCCATGTCCGGCTGGTAGCCACGGGAAGTGCCCAGGCTCAGGCACAGGCGGTCGATACCCACGCGGTCGGCGTACTCCAGCAGGTAGCCCATGCGGTCCTCGGCGGTGCCGTAGCTCCCCTGGACGTGCACGTGGCAGTCGATGACCATGTTCAGTTCCCTTCCGGGCGTGCGCGCGCGCGGCTGCGCGCCGGTCGGGGCGTGGTTCGCCGCGGGGCGGGGGGCACCTTCGCCGACTGCCGGAATCGGCAGGCGCGCCGCGGGTAGTCGCGGCGCGCCTGCTCAACACTCACGCCCGCGCGGCCTAGTAGAAGCCGGGGGCGATCTGCATCTGCATCATGGGCAGGTTGGTGCGGGCCGACTCCATGGCGCGCTCGGCGCCGGCCTGAGCCGCCGCCCGCGAGGACTCACCCGCGAAGGTCGCGTCCACGGGCGCCGCCTGCGTGGCTCCGCGCGAGCCCTCCATGCCGGCCGCGCCGATCAGCACGGCCTCGGCCCGATCCAGACTCGCGAGCTGCGCCATCGGGATGGTGAAGCTGAAGTTGTAGTACCAACCCTTCTTGTAGTCGAGGTTGAGTTGCCCGCCCTCGAAGCTGTGATCGCGCGGCGGGATGATCGTCTCGTACAACGGGGCGTAGTTCAGGTCATCCGGGTAGATCAGCTTGGCGCAGATCCCGCCGGTGTGGCCCGCCGGCTGCGTGCCGGTGACCAGCCGGTCACCATTGACGTCGTAGAGGGTCAGCCGCACCACGTTGGCCGCCCACAGCCGGTTCCACTCGGAGACCGCACCGTTCCAGAGCTGGACTTCCTTGGGGTTCCACATGCCCCCCTCGTAGTCCACGATGCGGAAGAGCTGGCGATCCTCGCCGTAGTTGTCGAAGGGCTTGAGCTTCTTGTAGACGAGGCTCGGGAAGCGTTGGTCGATGCCGGGCTTGACCTTCATGATCACGCCGACCTCGACCGGGATCGCGCGAGCGCCCGGACGCACGTCGGCGTGCCGAACTTGGGGGTAACCGATCTCGAAGGTGAAGCTGTCGAGGCCGACCTGGTAGAGCCAGTTGACCGCGTCCAGCTCCTTCTGCTTGACGCCCATCTCGCGGTTGAGGCGCACAGAGAGCTGGTAGCCGGGGCGGCCGGCGACGGGTGCGGCCACCGCGCCCTCGCGGCGTCCGGCGTAGATGCGCTGGAGCTGTGCCCACTGGTTCTTGGTGTACTTGCGCGACTCCCCGGCATCATCGACAAGGAAGACGTCGGGGATCGCGGCGGCCTGGTATCCGGTCTCGGCGCGGAACTCATCGTAGGTCATCGTGAGTTCCTCAGGCATCGGGTTGATGGTCCACTCGAGCGCACCGCCGGCGCCCGCGCCCATGCCCATGCCTGGCATGCCCTCCATGCCGGGCATCATCCCCGGGTCCATGCCGGGCTCGATCGGGGGCGGCTCCTGCGCGAAGATCTGGCCGAGGAAGACGAAGATACCCGCGGCTGCGATGACGGCGAGGACGATCAGAATAGTGCGACCCTGGCGTCGGTCCCGCACAGGCTACCACCTCGGGTACACGCCGCTTCCCGTCTGCGGCCGCGACCGACCGGAGACGGCTCTCCGCGCACAGTATATTGCGGCATCCCGCGCAAGTCAAGCCGCGGGCGGCGCGCGCGTGCTTAAGCCTGTGCGGCGCTCATTCCCCCGCGGGTGGCACCGGCACGGCGCCTGGCGCCACCGGCGGGGTGGACGGCGCGGCCGGGCGGGGCGTGGGTCGGGCGCCGGGAGCGGGTGGCGTCGCCGGTGCGGCCGGCTGCTCCGGCGGCTTGGTGCCGACGCGCACCACCTCGGTCTGTGGCGCGTAGTAGTCGGTGTGCAGCGTCTCCTGCCGGATGACCTCGCCGCCGCGGGTGGCTGTGCGGTAGACAGTCACGCGCCAGCCGTCGCGACCGGGCTTCTCGATCTCGCGCTTGTCCTTCTCCAGTTCCGGGTCCGCCTGCTCCTTGGTGTCGTGGGGCACGCGTGTCAGCCCCTCGCGCGTGATCTCGACCTTGGCATCATCGGCGCGGCTGCCCAGGATGCTGATGGTGACCTCCGACGAGCCCACCGAGCCCAGTATCAGCACCGGGTGGGCCAGCGAGTTGCGGAAGCGCAGGTCATACTGGCCCCAGTACACGGTCGCGTCGCGGCCGGTCGGGGTGTAGTCCACGGGCCGCGAGTGATGGTGACGCTCGATCATGCCCAGGTTCGCCAGCAGCGCCGCGTTGTAGGTCGTCGTCGCGATCTGGCAGATGCCGCCGCCCGTGGACGGTCGCACCTCGCCCTCGATGAAGATCGGCGCCTCCCGGTAGCCCGCCTCGATGCCGCGCTCGCCGACGATGCGGTTGAAGGAGAACTCCTCCCCCGGATGCAGCACCGTCTTGTTGATCTTGCCCACGGCCAGGCGCAAGTTGTGGGTGCGGTCGGCGCGCCCTGCGTTGTAGGGAGTGCTGTAGCTGCCCAGCACGACCTCGATGTGGGAGAGGTCCTCAGCGGTCACGGCCGGCTCGCGGGTCTCGACCACCGCGGCCACCTCAGTCGCGGCCGGGTCGGCGAGCGCGTTGCGAATCGCCTGCATGGTCGCCTCCACATCCACGGTGCGCCCGACCTCGCCGGGAATGACCTCCACCTCGCCCCCCGCCAGCTTGATGTCCGCGTTCACAGGATCGCGATCCACGACCTCCGCCAGGCCGCCCACCGCATCCTCGAGGGTTCCCTCATCGATCTCCACCGCGACGGGGATCGCCGCCATCTGACGTGCGCGATGCAGCCGCGCGCCCAGTTGAGCGAGCAACCCTCCCTCGCGCCCCACGCGCACGGCCGCGTCCACGGCATCTTCGAGGCGCAGGCTCACGCCCAACTCCTCGCGGTTGGCCTCCCACTCACCTTCGGGGAAGGTGACCGTGACCGACTCGGGCAAGGTGGGCACCCAGCGCGTCTGCAGGGCGCTCAGGGCCTCCTGCCGGGTCATGCCTTCGACCTCGAAGCCCGCGACGGTCACGCCCGCGGCGATGCGGCCGCTGGCCACGAAGATGCGCGTGGCGACCAGCAGGGCGATAAAGCCCACCACCACGATCGTCCCCAGGGCCACGCCGCCAACGACCAGGATGCGCCGCGCGCGCTCACGGGCCCCGGAGGCGTCAACCACCGTGAGGGTATCGGTATTGCCGAGTTCGGACTGAGCGGTCATCTGCGTATCACTCTGCATTCGATGCGGCATATCACTCGAACTTGGTGTGCCGGTGGCGGATCGACTCCTCGGTCACGCCCCGGCGGTGCATCAGCATCAGGATCATCGCGTCGCACTGCGCCAGCAGACACTGCTCGAAGAGCGAGCCCGGCGGCTGGCGCGTCGGCCGGGCATGGTTCAGGAACACCACGGGCGCGTGCAGGTGCACATAGTGGTCGGCGGCCTGCGCCAGCGGCGAGTCCTCGTGGCCCGTGATCACCGCCGTGCGCGCACCACGTGCGGCCGCCGCCTCGATCAGCGCCAGGGTCATACGCGTCTGACCCGAGCCGCTGGCCGCGACCAGCAGATCATCCGGAGCGATCGCCGGCGTCGTGGTCTCGCCCACCACGTGAGACGAGAAGCCGATGTGCATCAGGCGCATGGCGAAGGCCTGGGTCATCAGCCCGCTGCGCCCGGCGCCACCCACGAAGATGTTCTGCGCCGCCTCGATCATGTCCAGCAGCGTCTCTACCTGTGCGTCCTCGGTGCGAGCCAGGGCATCGCAGATCTCACGTGCCACCAGCCGGGTGTAGCCGCTCGCTATCATCGTCCTCATCGCCATCTTCAGTGCTTCAGTAGACTAACGTCCGTAACTGCGGCAAAGTTCTCTGGGCCCGCCCTCAAGGCGCGTCCGGCACGTCCTCCGGAGTCGTGATGACGATGGCCGCGCGCTCGAGTCCGAAGGTCTCGGCGGCGAACTGCTGGACCTGCTCGGCGGTCACGGCGTTGATGCGCTCCTCGAAGCTCTCCCAGTGGTCCGGGCCGAAGCCGTAGATCACGTCGAGCGCCATGGTCTGCGCGAGCGCCTCGTTGGTCTCCAGGCTCTCGCGGTCGGCGGCGATGGCGGCGCGCCGAGCCAGCGCCATCTCATCTTCGGTCGGTCCATCAGTGGCGACCTCGGCGAGGATGCGCTCGATCTCAGCGCGCACCTGCGCCACCTGCTCAGGAGCGGTGCCCGCGTAGATAATGTACGCCCCCGGATCGAGCCCCATCAGCGGCGTCCCGAACACGTAGTACACGAGTTCCTGGCCGCGGAGCGCGGTGTGCAGCCGTCCGCCGGGGAAGCCGGCGCCCGAGAGCACCGCATCCAGCACGGTCAGCACGTCGCGACGCGGATCGGTGAGCGCGATGGTCTGGAAACCGTACACCACCATCGCCTGCTGCTGCTCGCGCCGGATCACCTGTTCGCGCGTCTGCGCTATCGGCGGCTCGACGGGCGCGGTGGGCGGCGCCGGCGGCTGGGCGGTCAGGTCCCGGGTCAGGTCCTCAACTGCGCCGAAGACCACCTCGGGATCGACATCACCCGCGACCACGAAGGCCGTGCTGGCCGGGCGGGCGTAGGCCTCATGGAAGGCGGCCAGCGCCGCGCGCGTGAGCCCGTTCACCGACTCGGCGGTGCCGCTGGGCAGGAAGCGGTACGGATGTACCGTGAACAGCTCGCGCAGGTCCTGACGGTATGCGATCGTCTCAACGCTGTCGTCCTGCGCGGCGATGCCCGCGAGCGTAAGCTGTCGCTGGCGCTCCAGCTCGTCGGCCGGGAAGGTCGGATGGAAGAGCGCCTCGGTGGTCAGCTCCAGTGCGTCGTTCAGGTCCTCGGCGAGGAAGTGCGCAATGACGCCCAGGCTGTTGCGGCCCCCGTACGCGCTGAGTGCGCCGCCCAGGCGATCCACGCGCTCGGCGATCTGAGCGCG
>Ga0180438_10008682_pt1 | contig 12866 bp, 12 predicted proteins | sample SS_ome_12_FD_132455 | JGI IMG/M metagenome (GOLD analysis project Ga0180438, IMG submission 132455) | Hypersaline lake sediment archaeal communities from the Salton Sea, California, USA - SS_3_D_2 metaG | ecosystem: Environmental > Aquatic > Non-marine Saline and Alkaline > Hypersaline >...
CACGCGCCACCTCATCACAGCGCGTTATGCCGCCGAAGATATTGAAGAGCACGGCTTTGACGTTGGGATCGGAAAGGATGATGCGCAGCGCGGCCGCCACTTTGTCTGATTTGGCCCCACCACCGACGTCTAGAAAATTGGCTGGCATACCACCATAGAGCTTGATGATGTCCATGGTGGCCATAGCCAGACCTGCCCCGTTAACCATACACCCTATTTCGCCATCCAGCTTGACGTAGCTGAGGCCATGGTATCTGGCTTCAGTTTCCGCCGGAGCCTCCTCGTCCACGTCCCGCATCTCAGCCAGATCAGGGTGGCGGAAGAGGGCATTGTCGTCCATGACCATTTTGCCATCCACAGCCAACAGAGATGGCCGCCCCCCATGCCGGTCAGTGACCAACAGCGGATTGATCTCAGCCAATGAGACATCGCAATCCACGAAAGCGTTGTACAGCCCTGTGGCTATATCTGTAAATCTCGACACCAAATCTTTCTCCAAACCGATGCCAAAGGCCAACTCCCGGGCCTGATAGCCCTGCAAGCCCAGGAAAGGATCTATAGAAACCTTAAAGATCCGCTCCGGCGTGGCCTTGGCCACCTCCTCGATTTCCACACCCCCTTCCGCAGAGGCCATCATCACCGGGCAACGGGCGACGCGGTCTATCACCACCCCCAGATAGATCTCCCTGATGATATCCATTGCTGCCTCGTCAATGAGAACCTTCCTCACCTTTAGGCCTTCTATGTCCATACCCAGTATCTGGCCGGCTTTCGTCTCAGCTTCGGCGGCATCTTTGGCCAGTTTGATCCCTCCGGCTTTGCCGCGCCCACCGACCAGCACCTGGGCTTTGACGACTACCCATTCCCCCAGCCGTGCCGCGATTTTATAGGCATCGTCAGGAGTTGAAGCCACATCGCCGCGAGGAATCGGCACCCCGTAACGAGCGAAAATGCGCTTCGACTGATACTCGTGCAACTTCATCATCCCTCCTACTACAAATCAGGAATTTTGGCCACCCTCTCCAAATAAATAGCCCCATTCATATTGACAGGGGCCAATTATACCCTATGTTGTCAATTTGTCCAAGACCGGGAGCGGCAACGAGTACACCGCAAGAGCACAGGCGGGCCTTAGCGCAAGACGGCCTGCGCCGCAATAGTGGCGCATCTTGCCCCAATCCACAGTTCCACGACGAGGTGCGACGCACTTGCTGTCATTGGGAAGCACTCAATCAGCGCCAAATCAAGTCAAATCGCGGCCTTTTGGACATCACTGTAAGTGCGTCGCACCTTAACTTGACGACATTGCAGGTCTAATAGAAGAAAGGCGGAGCCATGTTCACCAGTTGCCACCACAGGAACTCGATGGGAGGAAAAATGACCCTCGATAGAATACCCAACCGGGTGAAGCGCTCGATCAGGATCAAGACGAAAAACAGAACCAGGGCATAGCGTTCGTAACGAGCCAGGGCGTAAAACCAACGCGAAGGCAAGAAAGCAGCAAAGATGCGCGAGCCATCCAAAGGAGTGAAAGGGATCAAATTGAAAAGAGCCAAAGCCAGACTGAGCCAGACCACCCAAGACAGGATCTCTCCAAAAGATATGGGAACAAGGTCAAAAATGTATTGGAGTTTAAAGGGCACAAGGTGCAAACGGAGGGGGATGGCCACAATAGAGGCCATGATAAAATTAGCTGCCGGTCCTGCCAATCCTACCAATGCCATCCCCTTTTGAGGCCCGTAGCGGAGCCTGTCGGCATCAATGGGCACGGGCTTGCCCCAACCCAGGCCGACCACCAACAGCATCAAGGTGCCCCAGGGGTCCAGGTGGGCGAAGGGGTTCAGGGACAACCGCCCGGCCTCCTTGGCCGTCGGATCGCCCAATTTATTGGCCATCCAGGCATGAGCACATTCGTGCACACTAAGGGCTACCAACAAACCCATAATCAGAGAGATAATTTGCAAACCTAGTTGAAGAAACAGCATAATCTTCTACTCCGCCACCTTTATTACCCCCCCTGAATGGACCTTAATACCGTGTTCTTGAGAGCCTCTACTCCGGCCTCGGCCTGGCGGCGGGCCCTATCCTTCATCTGCTCGTCAAGGAACGGCTTCTTGCGGTCCCGCAGAGTGGTCAGTCCATACTTATCAGTATAATATGAGGGTATCTCATCGGGAAACTCTTGCCCTCGCATCACTCCATAGGTCAAAGTCCAGGCCCTGGGCACGACGTCCAGTTCGTACCCCCCGCCCCCAAAGGACAGCCAGCGCGGGGCCAGACTCTTGATAGTCTCAACGACCGCGACATAGCCCTCCACAGTCAGGCAAAGGTGAGCTAGGGGGTCCTGATAGTGCGTGTCAATACCCAACTGGGTGACCACAATGTCGGGCTCAAATTTCTGTATCAACGGCGGCACGAGCGCCCGGAAAGCCCAGACGTAGGTCTCGTCGTCGGTGTAGGGAGCGAAGGGGAGATTGACAGTGTAGCCCCGGCCCACCCCTTTTCCTATCTCCTCCGTAAAGCCTGATCCAGGAAAGAGGTAGTATCCCGATTCGTGGAGGGAGATGGTCAGCACCCGGTCGTTGTCGTAGAAGGCAGCCTGCACCCCATCCCCGTGGTGGACGTCAATGTCTATGTAGGCCACTCGCAGGCCCTCAACCAACATCCTGTGAATAGCGACGGCTATGTCATTGAAGACGCAGAACCCCGAAGCGTAGGCAGGCCTGGCGTGGTGCATCCCCCCGGCAAAGCTAAAGGCCACCTCGACCTCCCCGCTGAGCACCAGTTCCAGGGCCACCATCCCAGCCCCCAGTTTCAGGGCCTCTGTCTCGTACATGCCAGCAAAGACGGGGTTGTCGCCAGTGCCAAAGTTATAGCGGGCAGCGTTGACGCCCTCTTCTCCCCGGCCGAGCTTCTGTACAGCCGTGATGTATTCCGGGCTGTGAAAGAGACAGATCTCTTCCACCGTGGCCTGGCGCGGCGAGACCAACAGAGAGTCCTCGCTATCGAAAGCACCGTAAGCGTCCAACAATTCATAAGTGCGCTTGAGCCGCTCTGGTTTGAGGGGATGGGCCTCCCCATGTCCCCGCTCCCACAATTTCTCCGAGCAGATAAAAGCTGTCTTGGTCAAAGAAACCCTCCCATTTCAGCAGATTATATTAAGTGTTCAGGTGCCAGGCACCTTGTCCTACCACTCATCAATGTCTGCGCCAGCAGGTCTCACGCTGGGGGCAGAAACGGCAGGCCGACTCGACTTGTCTGGCCGTGTAGCCAGGCCCCAGGCCCACCAGCCTCGAAGCCGACTTGTGGGGCACCAGCACTTGCGAAGAGTTCAGGGTCACGCCAATGGCAGCCAGGTCCAGCAGATTGCACAGAGCCTTTTGGTCGTGGACCGGCCAGCCTACCAGGGAGCCAGGAGCCAGGGCCAGGCTTACCCCCCACTCCTTTTGAGCAGCCAGGGCCTCGGCCAAGCGGTTCAGGCTGTCACCTACGGCCGCCAAAGCCAGCACCCCTGCCGAGTCTAGCATAAAACCTTCCAGGAGATTGTCCTCCTCAATCAGGCGTCTCGCTTCCGCTTCCAGAGCCGGGCCGATGGTGGCCACGCTGACCAAAGCCTGACGGGCGGAAGCCAGCAAGTCAGCGTGGGAACCGACGCGCAGCCAGGCTTTGCCGACACGAGCTCTCTCTCCATCCACCTGGTGCACCGGTAACAAGTCCCATACCGCCGCCGGCTCAGCCAGGCGCTGAGCCTCGGCGACAGCCCACCGGGCCGCCTCCCGGACAGCAGGGCGTTGGGCGGCACTCCCCTGGGCGCGCAACAGTTCTTCAATGGAGATGTGAATCTCAATGTCCTTCAGCACAGGCATGAGTACCTCTCACATCTTTCTAGATCTGCTCCAATTCTCTCAACTCCTGTCGCACTTTGGCCAACTCATTATCAAATCCTACCCCTGAACCACTCGATAGTCTTCTGCAACCCTTCTTCCAGTTCTACCCTGGGCTCCCAGTCTAGCACCTGGCGGGCCTTGGAGATGTCAGGCTGGCGTATCTGGGGATCGTCAGGGATGCGGTAATCCTCGTAGACGATGCCCGCTTTGCTGCTGGTCAGGCGGTTGACCATATGAGCAAAATCCATGATCGTCATCTCAGCGGGGTTGCCCACGTTGACGGGTTCTACCTCGTCGGACAAGAGTAGCCGGTATATGCCCTCGACGAGGTCGTCCACATAGCAGAAACTACGGGTTTGGGAGCCGTCGCCGTAGACGGTGAGAGGCTCACCCCGCAGGGCCTGGCCAATGAAATTGGGCACCACCCGCCCATCGTCCAGCCGCATACGCGGGCCGTAAGTATTGAAAATGCGAGCAATGCGGGTCTCAACGCCGTGAGTGCGGTGATAGGCCATGGCCAGGGCCTCAGCGAAACGCTTGGCTTCGTCGTAGACACCCCGTGGACCGATGGGATTGACGTTGCCCCAGTAGTCCTCCCGCTGAGGGTGCTGCAAGGGGTCTCCATAGACTTCTGATGTCGAAGCCAGGAGAAAGCGAGCTTTTTTGGTCAGGGCCAACCCCAGGGCCTTATGAGTGCCCAACGCCCCTACCTTGAGAGTCTGGATAGGCAATTCCAGATAGTCAATCGGGCTGGCCGGCGAGGCGAAATGCAGGATCGCATCCAGCGGGCCCTCCACATAGATGTAATTGGTCACGTCGTGCTTGATGAAGAGAAAGCCATCGTGCCCGGCCAGGTGTTCGATGTTGCGGGTGGTTCCGGTGATGAGATTGTCCATGGCGATAACCTGGTGCCCCTCAGCCAGAAAGCGATCGCACAGGTGGGAACCCAAAAAGCCCGCCCCGCCAGTGATCAGCACGCGCATTCTCACTCCTCCTCCACGATGCGGTAACTGCTGGTGACCTCGCAAGTCAGGCTGTTTCTCACGGAGCAGTACTTCTCCTCAGAGAGCTGGATAGCCTGAGCCAGGCCCTTCTCCGACAGTCCTTTGCCCCGCACCACGTATTCCAGATGGATGCGGCGGAAGGTCCAGGGCGGGTCATCGTCCTGTTCTGCACGGACGTTGATCACCAGACCTGTCATCGCCTGGCGCTTTTTGCGCATGATGCCGACAACATCTACAGCCGTGCATCCCGCCAGGGCCAGAGAGAGAAGGTCCGAGGGTTTGAGGCCCGTGGCGTTCTCCTCGTCCTGGGAGGACATCACCAGGGAGTGCTTGGTGCTATCGGTTCCCACGAATTCAAGCTTGTCGAGCCATTTGACCTGTGTATGGGATTCTTTCATAATACCTTTCTCCTACCTTATTCGGCATGTTGGTTCACCACTGACCCAATGGTGTCCATCGTCGGTGCTTCAATCCGAGCGCTCATGCTGGCCATGATACCCACAGTGATGAAAAAGACAAAGGCCAGATCCACCAAAAAATAAGAATTGTCAATCAGGCCGTGGGCCAGGCAGGCGACCATGCTGGCCATGAGGCCCAGGGCCAGAGCCTGCTCATCCCGGCCCGGCAGAAGACGGTAGAGACGCAGGCCCTTGACGAAGAAGGCCCCCTCCAACCAGACCAGGGCCACGACCCCCAATATCCCCAGTCGTGTCCAGTAGTCCAGGACAATGTTGTGCGGATGGGAGAGGTCCAGCTCCTGCCATGCCTCGGGCAGGACGTACCGGGTACGATACTGATATAGGAAATTGTCAAGCCCCACCCCAAAGAGAGGGTGGTCCTTGATCATGTTCAGGCTGGCCTGCCACAGCTTCAGGCGAAAGAAAGTGGTGCCGCCCTGGGTTTCGAGAAGAGAGGTGAAACGCTCAGTGCCAGCCAGAGGAAGCAAACTCAGGGCGATCAGGCCGATGACGGCCAGCGATATCCACAGAGCCTTTCTCCCCCGCAAAAAGCCGATGAAAAGAGCAGCCGCCGGCAGACCCAACAGCCAGGCTCCCCGCGAATAGGTCAGGTAAAGGCAAAGGAGCACCGGCAGGCTGCACAGAGCGTAGGCTGTCCGCCGCCAGGGCTGCCGGGCAAAGAGAGCCACAGCAGCCAGGACAGGCACAACGCGGTCCAGGAACAAACTCAGGTTGTTGGGTGAGCCATAGAGGCCACGGATGCGGCGCACCCCCTCGGCAGTGATAATGTCGGCGGTGAAGAAATACTGATAGAGACCAATGAGAGCGACCACGGTGGCGGCCAGGACGAGCGCATCAATAACCCGCCAGAGCTGCTCCCTGGAAAGCGAGCTCGTCCGCAGCAAAAAATAGAAAAGAGCCGACTCGAAAACCACCACCCGAAACTCTCGCAGGGCCACCCCATAGCTCTCGGCGATGAGCAAGGAAAGGGCGCTCACGGCCACGAAAAAGACCACGGCCCGGTCGAGGCTGGATGCTGGACGTTGGATATGGGATATGGGATATTGGCGAGCAGAGCGCTGCTTTCTGTAACCTGCCTCTCTTTTCAGCCAGCCAGTGTATATAGTGGCAAAGGACCATCTCAGGACCCAGGCAGCCAAGCAGAGGAGCGTGATGACCTCTAGCATCGAAAAAGACCGGCCCAGGATGTGCTTGGACTGGAGAAAAAAGGGCACGCAAAAGGCTACCAGGGCCAGCCCCAGGTCCAGGCGCAGACAGATCAGAACCGCCAGGGAGAGCAGGCCCAACACGCTGAGGGGCAGCCAAGGCGAGAAATAGAACACAGCCGCAGCGATGCCCGTCAGGGCCAACTGGAGCCCCTCATGGAGGGAGCGATAACGGGTGACGCAACCCCTCAGCCGGGAGCCCCAGGCCACCAGCAGCGAGCAGGCCTCCTCCCGCTGTCTGCTGATCAGGGCCAGCAACCGCCAGAGCACCAGCAGGGCCCCCAATCCGATCAAGCTCAAGGCGACACGATAAAGCCGAACGTCGGCCTCCCTGGACACCGTCCAGCCGACGATGGCCCACTGCCCCCAGCCCCCTTTGGCCACAAGGACCGCCTCATGAGTGGTGTCCGGCAGGCCGGCCGCCAGGGTGACGGTTTCAGTGCGATACAGGGGATCGTACAGGATAAGATACGACCGACCCTGACCGTCTCTGGGCAGACGGTTGGCGGGTTGTCCATCTATGGTGACGTAAAGGTAACTCAGGAAATCGCCCCGACGGACGGTCAGGTCAAGCCGTGTGCCCTTGAAAGGGATGGTCAGGCTGTCTCCGTCCTGGCCGATGTCAGCCCCCAGCGGGGACCAGCGCCAGGCACCCTGATACCGTGCGGTGTAGTGACCGGCCGGATAATAGCCTGCATAGGCCACCGGTGGGGCCGTCGCTACCTCCTGAATACGCTGGTAGAGCAGGCGTGGCTCCCCATCCCGGTCCACCAGGGCAAAGCCCCAGCGGGGGTCGCCGTCCTCGATATTCGGTTGAAATTCAGGCAGGAGCATCACTCCCAGCCAGGGCCATTCGTCCTGGGCTCGCTGGATGGCCTCTACTGTGCGCTGAGCCTGGAGCTCTTCTGAATCGGTGCCCCAGGGTGAGGGCTTGCCAGCCCAGTCCGGGGGCAGGGCGTTCCAGCCCAACTCTACCGCCCAGACAGCCTTCTCTGCGTCGCTTTCATCCACCATGACCTGCCGCAGCAGAGCCAGGCGCGAAAAGTTGAGGACAGCCACATCCTCCCGTCGGTCATCGGGGCCGCTCCAGAAACCATAGGGCTTGGCAGCCAGAATGTCGAAATAGTCCCGGCCACCAGCAGCGTACAGGCCCCGCAGGAAGGCGACCTCGTTCAGGTTCAGGGGCCCCTCTTCGGTGGTCGGGGCCAGGCCAGCGGCCAGGACATAGGCGACGGGATCGGCGGCTTGGATCTGGGCACAGCCCTCGCGCAGCAGGGCGGTGTAAGCAGCCGCGTCCACGTAACCATCTCCCCAGTGAGCGCTGACGTTGGGTTCATCCCAGACCTGATAGTAGTCAATCTGTTGGCCGTATCGTTCGGCAAAGGCCCGCACAAATCGGCCATAGTCAGCGGTCTCTTGAGGCGGCGTGTGTTGGTTGTCACTGCCCCTGTCATGCCGGGCCCAGGACGGCGAGGTGTCCAGCACGGCGATGATCGTCAGGTCGTGGGCCAGCACTGCCGACACGATCTCGTCCCAGGGCTGCCAGCGGTAATGGCCTGGCTGGGGCTCGATCTCGGCCCAGGGGAAAGATTGGCGAACCCAGCGCAAACCAGCCGCCTCGATCAGGGCCAGCGCCTGCTGGCGCCCGGTGGCATCGTACTGCTCCAGAGAAACGTTGACCCCCAAGGGACGGCACTGTTGCGCCGAGCAGCCGGGAGCCTGAGACACAGTCGAAGGCACGCCGTAATCCAGGCCCGCGATGGCCTGGCGCTGCCTCCAGCAAAAGACCACGGCAGCCAAAGCCAGGGCTACCAGGGCCAAAACATAAAGGCCGATACGAATCGTCAGAGAGTGAGCGCCTTTTTGAAAAGCCAAACCTTCCCATCTCCCATTCAACGGGACCAGCGCGGATGTCCACTTTCGCCGTCGGCGGTCAGTTGCTGGAGCCGGCCATTGGCGACGTCCAGCCGATAGAGGTTGCCTTTGTGGGCGATCACCAGTTGGTCGCCATAAGGCGACCAGGCCATTTGCGGGGCCTCCAGGCCAATTTCGTCACCGGAAGGGAACAGCTTGAACTTGTTGCTGCCGTCACGGTCCATGACATAGAGGTCATAAAGCCCCAGTTGCGAGTTGTAGGGTTCTTGCGCCCGACCATAGGCGATGGAACTCTCCTGAAGGCCCGACGCCGGTCCTTCGACTCCACTCAGGACAGGCCCTTCGACAGAGTTTACACCGAGCGCAGTCGAGGTGCTCAGGACAGGCCCTTCGATTCCACTCAGGACAGGCCCTTCGACAGGCTCGAGAACCTGCCGGACCGGCGACCAGTGAGGAGCAGCCCACATCCCCGCCTTGCTGACCAACGGGACCTTGACCTGGCCGTCCGTGCTGACCACCCACAGGTCGAAAACAGGGCTGTCTTCCGGGGATTCTTCCCCCGTCTCCGAAGGACCGTGGACAACACAGGCTATGAAGCGGCTGTCAGGCGACCAGGAAAGGCCGGGCGTCCAAACCCATTCGCCGTAGGTGTGGTAGACGGGAAACTGGATGAGAGAGGTTCGTTCACCGCTGACGGCGTCAATGAGCCCCACCTGGTCGGCCTGAGCGTAGGCAAAGTAGCGCCCATCGGGGGACCAGACATAGTTGGTGCCCCACCAACTGTAGACGCTCTCGGCTGAAGGCGAGAGGACCTGGGTCACGCTGATGGGATTGGTCCCTGTCTCAGCAAAGGAGGCAATCCAGAGGTCATCGTTGGCCTTCCAGCCCGGCGAGCCCTCGGTGCGCTCCGCCGTGGAATAGGCAAAACGGCGGCCATCGTCGGCCCATTGGCCATAGTTCAGACCCTCGAGACCCAGGGGCTGGGCCTTTTCCCCCAGGACCGTGGTGGCGATCACCCACAGGGTGTTGAGGGGAGCTGTGGGATCGGTGCCGCCGCTGCGGGTAAAGAGGAGTTGTCGGCCACCGGGTGAGAGGGCAAAGACGCGCGTATCCAAGTCGCCCTCCGAGGTCAGAGGCCGCCGGCCGCCGCTGGCCCCCCGCATGAGCCAGGCGTTGCCGGCCGAGATGTAGGCGATGGTGCCACTGATAGGCACAGAGACCAGAGCGCCATGGGTGCCCACCACGATGATTTCGTCCACCGCCGGGTTGATGGTGACCCTCCTCAGTTCGTTGCGGGCCACCTCCACGCCGTCTTCCAGAAGGACGCGATAGATGATCTCCACTTCGCCATTGGCTCCGGGCTGGATCAGGCGGGTCTCCCCTTCGGCCATGGCCTCGCTTTTGACGGTCTTGTGCTGAAAGGGGACCACCTCCCTGGCCGTCTCCAGTTTTTCCTCCACGCGGACCACGATGACGGCCAGGCCGGGAGTGATTTCCACCCAGAGGTCCGGTTCGACGCGGTCCAATTCACCCAGGGTGATGCCGTTCTCTTCCAATACGTCGCGCACCGTAGCGCCGGTAGTCTGCACCACGCGCTGTCCTCCATCCACAGCGATAGTCACCTGCATCGGTTCCGGGGGACCGCAGGCCGGCAAGATGAGCAATCCCAGCGCCAGGATGAGAACCGAAATCACAAATCTCAAATCCCAAATCGCAAAAGAGCATTTGCACGAGTTCAAGACCATTGTTCTCCCGCGCTATATCGTACCACAAAGTGGGGTTATGTGCAAAAAGAGGCGGCGAGACGCGAAGGGCCACTGGGCCAAAAGCAAAGCAGGACCCCTCTGATCTGCACTGCTACCGTTATAAGCTGTGGGAAGCGCGCCATAGAGAGAAAAAAAGAGACAGCCCTCGTCCGCCAGGACAAGGGCTGTCATCTTACAACCCTCCGCTTTACTTTAGGCCAAAAGTGTACTAGAATATAATGGACCCCTCCTCAATTTCCGGGCAAGGGGCAGAACGTGGAGGTTAGGAGATCAAAGCGATGCCAGGTGGCGAACGCCAGTGGCCTATTTTCGTTCAAGACAGAGTGGGACGCACCATTTACCTGACCAGGGAGCGATGGGATCACGCCCTTGATCATCCTGGAATGCACGAAGGCTTACTGGACGCCGTGCTACTGACCATACGCACCGGAAGACGCAAACAAGACAAGTTCGAGCCAAATAAGTACAAATATAGCAGGCCGTTCGATGACTTACCTTTGGGGTACACACATATCGTTGTGGTCGTCAAATTCGGTCTAACATCTGATGAATTACTTCAAGAGAACAACTTTGTATTGACAGCCTATCTGGTTCGCAAGTGGGCCTAGGAAGGGAATTCAGATGAGAAACATTTACTACGATGCAGAAGGGGACATCCTGTCTGTAACCTTTGTTGAAGCTGAGGGCCAGCCACACACTGGGATTGAGTTAAGCGACAACATCGTGCTCTACTTCAATCCAGAGACAGAGCAGCCGATCAAGTTGTTGCTGTTGAGCTACCGTCGCCTGGTGGAAGCCAGCCGCAAAGCCCCGTTACCCCTGGATGGTCTGGATAGCGTCCCCGAAACTGTACGCAACACCGTGCTACGGGTGGCGCAGCGGGAACCAGTGGCCAGTTTCTTGCAAGTGATGACGGAGGGGACTGTGACGGTGCCGACCAGTCGCTTGCCACAGGTGTTTACTGCCGCGGCTTTGAAAGCTGTGGCCTAATTCCCTCCATCCGTTCGCCATCTCCTCTCTGTGCAGAGGCATAAGATTGCAGAAGTACGGAAGCACGGAAACGTACGGACCCATTCCGCGCCCTCCACCCCTCCACTCTCGCAAAAGGGCATCTGCACAAGTTCAAGACCGTTGTTCTCCCGCGCTATATCGTACCACAAAGTGGGGTTATGTGCAAAAAGAAGTGGAGCGTCACCGACTCTTGGGGTGGCCGGTGGGCCAAAAGCAAAGCCACTCTGGAATCAGGACAGCTACGGTCTTCTCCCACGCGCAAGACGCCCCCCAGTCAGGCGGGACACAGAAGGGCGGCACGGGAGTGCAGCAAGCGCCAGCAGCTACACTTCAAACGTGAGGCGTAGGTTGGCTCCTTGATGTGGTCCCTCTCGTCGGATCAGGCGGACTCCTGCACACTGCTCGAACTTGGAAGCCCCAAGAGCGCCAGCGACTGCTGGCATTCGATCCTTCAACCCCATATCCCTGTGAACATCACCCGCTCGTACCGTCACTGTGGACTCGCCCCGCCTGCGTGCAGGCTTAATGTAAGTGACAAGCACGTACTCCCGAATCTCATCGGCCAGCCCCATCACGGACCTCCTTAACCCAAGCTCAATGTTTCTCGTAACTCTTAATCAGCCGACTACGAGGCGAGTCGCATCGACCTCGATTTACGCCGGTCGTCAACTGTCTGACGCGCCTACCGATGTACTGGTTGACCACTTGCTGCCCTTTTTTCTTTTGCGCGTCGAGTTCCCGTACGACGCGCCAATATAGTTCGCACCGCTCAGGGTCCCCCTCAATCGCGAGAAAGACTTGATCGGTGATGTCTGTGGGCCAAGGCTCTCCGTGGTCATTCAGAATATTCCACACCAGAGTCTCGATCTCTTCCAACATACCCTTTGGGCCTTTCTAGTCGGTTTCTCAATCACCGGCGTATCGTTTCAAAATTTCCTTGACCTGACTCGGCTGTCCGCACGGTTCAAACACCCACTGCCCCATCTCTCCCCAATGGGTCACCGCCCGCGCCCAGCGCCGCGCCGCTTCGTACTTGGCCCGGTCTTGCTCGGTCTCCTGCCCCTTGACTTCGAGAATCAGCATCGTGCCATTGGTGAGGCGGACGAGAAAGTCAGGCAGAAAGTCGTGCTGGGTACCTGCATAGTCATAGGGGATAGCCATGTCGAGGTGATCGTTGCGGGCGTAGGAGTGTACCAGAGGCGATGTCTCCAGGTAAAAGGCGGTCGAGCTCTCCCAGGTCTTGGCATCCAGCACAACATGGCTGAGGTGGCTCTTAATGGTCGCCCGGCAAGGACGAACGGTGCGGAAGAGCACTTCGGAAGTGGAGCCGCGCGGCCGGAAGCGCTCGATGACCGGTAGTAACGGTGCTTCGCCTTTGATATCGTCGGGCAGTATGGCGGTTGACAACCGTTCGACGATCAGTTGGACGTACTTTTCCAATCCGATCTCGCGCCGATCCGCAATGCCATAGTCTACCCGGCGGCTGAGATAGGCCCGCACTGCCTCCAAGACCTGGGGGAAAAGTAGGTGGCGTGCGCGATACTGGAATTCGCGGCTGCTCACCAGTGAACTGGCGATGCGCCGGGCAATCTCGTACTCGATTTGCTGCACGCGCACAGTCTCGTAGAACTCGGCGCGG
>Ga0180438_10008683_pt1 | contig 12865 bp, 10 predicted proteins | sample SS_ome_12_FD_132455 | JGI IMG/M metagenome (GOLD analysis project Ga0180438, IMG submission 132455) | Hypersaline lake sediment archaeal communities from the Salton Sea, California, USA - SS_3_D_2 metaG | ecosystem: Environmental > Aquatic > Non-marine Saline and Alkaline > Hypersaline >...
CGGCGGCTTGGTGCTCAAGAGTTAGCCGGCGGAGTTCGATTGCTTTTTCAACATCGTCGGGGACTATTTCGGTAACCGGCCGGCCGCCGATTTCAAGCTCGTCAATATTTCTGATGGCGGCATCTAGTTGGGCAAGGTCGGTGGCGCTGTCAAGTTCGCTTTGGACAGCCCGTCTGGCGGCCGGCGCATCGACAAATTGAGTTTTGACAGGCGTGATGATATTGTCTTGGAACCAGCCGCCGACGCCCGCGCGCGCGGTCGGGGCGGCCTCGGCGATTTCTTCGGGGGCTTCGGTAAGCTCTTTGGCAACTTCTCTTAAGGTTGCCGGAGCTTTAGCAACAGCGGTTTCTATTTGTTCTGTTGTAAGCCTGGCCAGCGGACGCTTGATAATAGTTTCTTGCGGAACAACCCGGACAGCATTTGTTGGGGCAGTTTGCAGGGTTTGGTCAACGGCCGCCCCTCTGCCGCTGGTAACAACATCAACTACTTGGTTGGCTTTTACCTCAACAGAAGGCATGCCGTCTTCAATTGGAGTGCGAGAAACGACTTTAAAACCATCGGCTTGCTGTTCAAGAACTCTTAACTCAGTGCCTTCGCCAATGATTTTTGCTTGATTGCCGGAGATGTCTTCAACAACATCGCCAAATCCGACGGTGACCGACTCAGCGGAGACAGGAATTTCTTTCGGACGCAGGACAACGGCTGGTTCTTCCAAAAGGCTTGGAGTGCGCTCCATCAGCTCTTTGGGATCGGGCATGTCTCTGAAGATATTTAAGGCAGCTTTTCTGGTTCGTAATTCAATAGCTTCAGCAGCCTCTTTAGAAACCAGTTTAGCGCCGTCAGGAATTGTCTCGCCGGCAATTTCCATGCCCGGCTTTAAAACAGTGCCGGCAGGAACATCAATTAGTTTATAAGTACTTTCACTTATTTCCCAAACTGCCTGCGTGCCTTCAGCGGCAATTCTTTGAGTGGTTTCTTCCAAGGGTTCGCCAAGAGTGTATTTAACAGCCCGAGTTAGGGCAGGACTTTTGATTGCATGGACAACAGCGGCAGTGCCGACGTCAACAACATTGGCCATGCCGGCATCGATAGCCATACCAAGATAAAAAGAACTTTCAGCTGTTTTTTCTGCTTCAAGAGCTGAGTAGCCAAGAGGGGTGTTTGCTGCCTGATTGGCCCAGGCAAGAGCGGCTTGTTGCTGAGTGGCCAGTTGCAAGAGCCTGGCATTTTCTTTAACATCTAAGTCATTAGGCAAAAGGCTATTTAGGGCGTCTCTGAATTGGTTGAGTTTGCTTTCTGATAGCTTTTCCAATTGCCAATCTTCAAATTGGGAGTCCTCAGAATAGACTAAAAGCCTATAAACATTTAAAACTTCAGGAGAAAAGGCTTTAAAGTCCTCGGGCAAGTAAGGATTGCCCTCAGCGTCTTTGGTTGATTTCATTTTGTCAATAGTTTGCTGGTAGGCCTTTTGAAGTTCAGGGTCGTCTTGGTGAACGACGACAATGCCCGGGAGAGCATCTTGATTTTGGAAAATTCCACCATAAACTTGGGCTTCTGTTTGTTTGTCAATTTCTGAAATTCTTTTTTCATATTCTTCCTGGGTTATTTGGCCGGAGTCGCGCTGGTCTGTAAGTTCGGTTATTTGTTTTAACCTAAGAGAGCTTACTGTTTCTGCCAAGCCTTCTTCAGTGCGCTGGTAAGCATTTTGGTCTAAAGTAGTAGTGATTGTGGAAAGCGGGCTTTTGGGGTCTTTCCAATCAACACCAAATTCAATAGCCATTAACCCGCTGAAAATATTTGAGGCTTGAATATCTTGCCAGGCATAAGTAAGGCCGCCGGCAGGGGCCATAAGGACATTGGCAATGATGATTGGGGCGATATAGCCGCCGCTGGCAGCAGTGACAGCGGCGCTGCCAATGGTTTGTCCGCCCATAACAGCGGCGTTTAAGGCAAATTCTTTGAGGCGTTCATCCTGGCGTTTTTCTTTAATTAAAATGAGAGTAGCAAGAAGCTTTTTTTGTTCTTCTGTTAAGTCGGTTTCCGGGTTGTCATAAAGATTGATTGGGTCCCAGCCATAAAGTCTGCCGACTTCATTGACAGCCTCGATAGCTTCTTCTAATATTTCCTGGTCTTTGAAGCGGTTTAGAACTGGTTTGGCAGTATCAGCAGCCTCGGCTACACCTACTTGTTTCATACAAGCGTCCCAATCAGCCCCCATAGATAGGGCGCAGGTTTCTTCAGCTTTGCGGACTTCCAGGTATTCGAAGTATGTTTTTTGTGTTTCATCGTCAGGATTTTGTAGATTAGATCGGCCGACTTCTAAAGAAAGACCGTCTTTGTCAATTCCCAGCTCATCTTTTGAAATGTCATAGCTATCGGCTATAAAGCTAATGGCATTGTTGGCAAAGCCCTGCATTTCGTTGCTGGTCCAGTCGGTGGTGGTTGGGCCGCGGGTTTCAACAATGTTGGCGATTCTTTCGTATTCATCGCGAGAGAGGGCTTCGTGCATGACAGTGCGCCAGTTGCCAGTTGGAATTTCAGGAGGAAGTTCGACGGCAAGCTGAGTGAATTCTTTGGTGGTGAGGCGAAGGGCAGGGTCGGCCATACGGAGATAGTCAGGGCAATTATTAAGAGAGTAGCCGGCGCGGGAGCAAGTATCGGAATTTTGGAGAGGAATGGAGGTAAGGTCTTTAAGCTCCATAGATTCAAGAAATTGTTTGGTATTGCCTTCAACTTTACTTACTGATACTTGGCCATTTGCATCTAACCTTACTTCTAGTTCTTGCTCACCTTTGAAGAAGTGATAAAGAGGATGTTCTCTGGCAATATAGACTTTTTGGGTTTCCCCTGGCACTAGGCTTTCTGGAGTGATTTGTTGAACAGCCTGCCAGGCAAGATTTATGTTTTCAAAGAGAATTTGTTTGTCTTTGTGTCTTTGCTCGATTGCTTCATTTGCCTGGTTTTCCAGAATAGTTTTTACTGTTTCCAGCCCCTCAGGTTCTGAGAGAGCAATTGCTCTTAGAGTGTTTTGGGTGTAAGGCTGGGCTTCTTTGGCGTCCTCGGCGAAACGAGCTTTTTCAATGGCAGGGATTCTTACGTCAGCCTGGTAAGTAAGGTCTTCGTAATAAGGAATTATTATATGGTCGACCTTGGCTAGTTTTGAAGCATCGTCTAAGATTGCTAGGTTTTCATCGGTTGGGTTAATTCGATATTCTCTTATAGTGTCTAAAAGGACTGGAGGGATTTCTATGGTTGCATGAGCAGCCGCTTCGGGGTCAAAGGTTGCAAGATAGCTGCGTTTTGTATCTATATAATTTCGTTCATAAATATCAGCTTGTCTTCTTTTATCTTCTTCTATTTGTTTTTTAATTTCTTCAGAAACATCATCAGAATATTTTGTTATAAAGTCGTCCAGCGTTTTAGTTGATAGCTTTTCAATTTCTCTCCAATCTTCAACATCTTCAAAATATATTTTGATAAACGGATTATCAGCTCTTCGCAAAAAGACGCCTTCTTCGTCTTTGTCTAAAAAGAGAGCAACACCCTGGTAATCAAATGGCCTGCCTTTTAGCCGGCTTTCTTCTGGTATATTAAATGTTTCTACTTCAGTTGGCACTTCAGCGAGAGCTTCGGCAGGAGCTGCCGGTTTTAAAACGCCTTCGTCCAGCAAAAGATCCTCAGCTTCATCTTTGCTCATTGCTAGAACTTCTGCTGTTTTTTTCTTAACACAGACATCATAATTACCGCCTTCAGTTTCAGCACATTGTTGGCGGATATAGTAAGCAAAAGCATCAGGAAATTCAGAAGTTACCGGATTCTCTGCCATGGCGATTTCCAGCTCAAAATTGGCAGTGATTTCCCGGCCGTTTCTGACAGCCCGGCCGACGTCCAAGGCGATGCCTTGCTGGGCGTATTCGGTCTCTTTTTTAATGATTTCCTGCCAATTGCCCTCATCAGCTAAGGTCCCGAGTTGTTTGATCTGCTCGCCGCCAAGACCGCTTCTATAGGCTAAAATCACTGTTGATTTGCAGTCTTCGCTGCCACTGGTGCAGGGGTCAACGCCGCCTAAGTTGGCGACAATCGTCGGCCAGTCTTCCTGCCGGCCGTCAATGTAATCTTTTTGCTGTTCATCTGTGAAGCCGCCGTATTTTCTAACGTCTTCCCACGTTTGCACCCAGCGCTGGTCGCTTATGTTGGTGATTTTGCCGGTTGGGTCTTTAGTGATGCCGTTCCAGTCGCCGGTTGCCAAGGCATGGACAGCAATGCCAATGCAGTCTTCTGACTGGCCGGCGCAGAGGTCTTCGGCCTCTTTTTGAATATCTACCTGTTCGGCCGGCGATGGAGCGGCCACAGGAGCGGTGGCGCCGCCGCCGACGGCCGTGGTGGTGGGGGCGGCAGCGGTGGGGGCGGGGGTTGTTTCTTCCTCGCCGCCGATGATGTCAGCGCCGGCTTGTGTTTGCTCTCCGCTTAAACCGAGTTTTCCGGCGTGTTCCATCCAGGCAGTCATATCGTAGGCGTCTTGGTCGAGCCTTTCTCGTTCCGTTGCCCACTGAATAAAGGCTGTTTGGTCAGTAGTAACTTCGAAAACTTCTTCTTCTTCAGCCGGCGCTGGCTCGGGCGCAACAGCGACAGGCCGGGTTTCTGCTGGCGGTGGTGGCTCAGCAGGAGGTTCTTCAACGGGTTGAGGCATTGGTTCAGGCACGCCGCCGACTTGATCTGGAGTAGTAGGGGGCGGTTCTTCTTCGGCTGGCGGTTCTTCAACTGGTTCTTCAGCCGGAGGCTCTTCTGGAGGGGGTTCTTCCACAGGAGGCTCCTCAACTGGTTCTTCAACTGGAGGCGGAGGGACGGTTTCTTCAGGATATTCGCCTTCGGCCAGGAAAATTCGGCCGAGGCGTTGTCTCAAATGAGCAGATAAAAAAATGGCCGAGAGGCTGAGGGCTAGGGCGGCGATAAAGATAGTGGCTGGCAGGAGGTATTTTTTGGGAAAATGGAACATTTTTTTAATTTTCAATTTTTAATTTTCAGTTTTCATTGAATTTTCAATTTTTAATTTTCAATTTTTTTTACAAGATGATGTTATTTTTTGAAAAATTAGAGTTAATTCCTGACATTCTTGCCATAATACTTTTATTTTTTCTTTTTTTACAGGCAGACATTTTGCTAACATGCGAAGCCAGTGTTTAGTTTCTTGCGCTTCTTTTTTACAGATAAAAATTTTATTAGTAAAATCTCTTTTACTGCTTGCGCCGTTTGCTTCCATATAATTAGCACCAACGCTGGTTCCCGATCGAAGGAGTTGGTTAATGATTGGTTTAGTAATGAGGGTTTGTTTTAGGCTCTTGGTGAGCTGAATAACTTCTTCTCCAAACCTAGCAGTTCTTTCTTCCAGATTATAGTTATTTGAAAATTTTTTCATTGAAAATTGATTGCCTGCCTGCGGCAGGTCTGCCGAAGGCAGATAAATTGTAAATTGCAAAATTGAAAATTTATTTTGATATTACCTATTACGGTTTACGTATTACGGATTTTGCTTAATCAAAATCCGCGGTGTTGGGTTCATCAAGCTCCTTTTTATCGTCAGTTTGCCTGTTCCCAGTTTACCGGCACTAGCTGAAAAGTTAAACTCGGTATTTAGATCTGCTTTAAAGATTTGGTCCAAGTTGCCGGTCCGCAAATTTGAAAGGTCTAAGACATAAGCGCCCTTTTCATCAGTATAGCTAGAGATGGGATTAGCGCCATAAATTGAAAGGTAAACCAAGGCGTTTTTGACAGGGGTTGCCAGGTCGCGCTCCAAAACCACCTGGCCGTAGATCGGGTCGGGGAAGGGGACGGACTCCAAAGTTTTGGCGGCCTTGATGTTAGGTAAGATTTGTGATTTGTGATTTGTGATTTGTGATTTATAAATGTGGTATCCCGTCGAAATACGGTAAAAGTAAGCTTTTTCCGACTCAAGATTTTTTAAGGTGGCGTGGTGGGTGGTTGAGAAGGCGGCGTGGTCGTCAGGGGCGATTTTGAAAAGTTCAAAAGGAGTGTTTAGGGCCAGAAAAGTCGGCAAAAGAGGGATTTTGGACAAAATGATAAAAGGGTATTTTTTAGGGGAGTAAAAAACAAAACCAAAGCAAGGCTTGTCCGTAACCCAGGAAACGGTTAGGGACTGGTCGGTTATGTTGGTAACTTTAACATCTTGGGGAGGAGCCGAAGGCTCGGTGAAGTATTTGGAAGCGAGCTTTAGGCCGACAAACAACAGACAACAAACAACTAACAATGAAATTACTCTTTTTCTATCAGCTAGAATTGCTTGTACAAAAGATCTGACTTTTTGGACAATAGAAAGAAAAACTCGAAGGGCTTGAGACATGGTTATTATAGCCCATAAACTCGTAATTTTACGAGTGGACTATTATAATAACAATGTAGCAAAAAAACTTTGAGTAAAGCAAGAGAATGTATTATTCCATATAAAAGTTCCTTGAAATAGTGCTTGTTAGACCAAAATTGCAATTCCTCAAAATGTAGGAGAAAATTTCCTTTTCTTAATTAAAAGTTTTTAGGAAAAGGGGGTTTTCCATGATTAACTACTTTGATATGCAACTGACCTAGAAGCAAGCACAAAAATACAAGAAAGCAACTAAAAAAGAAAAAGGCGAGATCCTCACCCGCTATTGTGAGTTGACCAAGGTTTCCAGAAACCTTGCCAGCAAAAAGTTCAGAAAGGTAATAAGAAACCCTAATCCAAGAGTCTTAAAAGTTAATAAAAAGAGCAGGTAGACCTTTTAAACAAGCTTTACCAAATAGAAGACTTAATCAGCAACTTTTTCCTGCCATCACAAAAGCTTGTTAAAAAAATAAAGGATGAAAAAGGAAGAACAATTGCTAAGAAACATGACAGGGCCAAAACCGCCTACCAGCGAATTTTGGACTCAAAACACATGGATGATAAAATCAAAAAGAAATTAATTAGAATATTTAAAAACCTAAACCTTATGGCTTTAAGAAAACAGTCCGAGGAGCTGCAAAAGGCACTTTTTCAAACAATCGTTTCGAGGAAAAACATTTTGATCTAACAAGTGTTTTCACAAAGCAATTTCACGGAACTTGACTTTTGGCCTAATACGGAGAAATAAAAATAAATATAGAGAACTTTCTTAAACTGTTATATTATTTAGACAATGACGAAAACTACGCGTCTGTTACTTCATAAATTTTCCAAGATGTCTGGGGACAAGAAAATTCGTATTGCCATGAAGATATCTGAAGCTGTTCGAAAAGTACGTAGAGCTGGAGCGTTTGCTACTAAAACAAAGCTGTATCCATGGAGTCTGACCAGCAAGAGATTCTCACATCAATAACCGCTTTTTTAAGCAAGAACAATGTTCCTTATATGGTTACTGGCGCGTGGAGCGTGATTTACTATGGCCGACCTAGGGCTTCGCATGATATTGATTTTGTTGTAGAGATTGAGCCGAGTCAGACCGACAGGATTCTTAGGATACTGAAAAAACTTTCTCATGATTTTCAATTCCAGGAGCATGCCATAAGAGAGGCTGTTAAAGATAAGGGAATGTTTAATATTATTCACCTGCCGACATACTTAAAATTAGATTTCTGGCTTCTTACAACTGATGATTTTGACAAAAGCCGTTGGCAAAGAAAGCAGGAAGTTAAGATATTAGGCCAAAGAATGATGTTGTCTACGGCTGAAGATACTATTCTGCAAAAATTACGCTGGTACAAAATTACGCCGATAGAAAAGAGCCTGATAGACGCGGCCTTTGTTTATCAGATCCAAAAGAAAAATCTGGATTTGATATATTTAAAAAAATGGGCAAAGTTTTTAAGTGTTACCAAACAACTGAAGAAACTAGGAACGATTGATCTGGAGCCATATATGTAGTTCTATAATGTTTAAAAAACACTACCTCGACTTATTGCTGGCGATGACGGAGAAAGAGATTAAAGCCCGATACAAACACGCGGTCTTTGGGTTTTTGTGGATGGTTTTAAATCCGGTTCTGCAGATGGCGGTGATTGGCTTGATTTTCCAGTATGTTACAAAAATCACGATTGACAACTACTTTTTGTTTTTGTTTGCCGGTTTACTTCCCTGGAACTTTTTTACGCAGACTATAACTAAAACTACGCCGATCATGGTTTATGAAAGAAGTTTGCTTCAGAAGGCCAAATTTCCAAGGGAAATCATTGTTTTGTCTGTGATGCTGGCAAACAGTTTTCATCTTTTGGTGTCACTGGTTTTGTTTTTGCCGGTAGTTGCTGTAGTTGCCGGTTTGCAAATTGAAAAGGTTTTGTTTTTGGCACCAGCTCTTTTGTGGATTATGGGTTTAACCAGCGGTTTGTCTTTGTTTTTAACGTCCTTAAACATCCGCTTTCGCGATGTAAACTTTTTTGTCCAGGCGTTGCTGCCTTTGTGGTTTTATGCAACCCCAATTCTTTATAAAGTCAGCTTTTTGCCGGAGCCCTTTCAGCCGCTTTTTTATCTAAATCCAATGACCGGTATTATCGAGTTTTTCCACTTTAGCCTACTTGGCCAGGGGGTTACTCATATGGGGGCAATAGGCTTTAGCTTTTTGACCAGTTTTATAATTTTTGTTTTGGGAGTAGTGGTTTTTAAAAAACAAAGCCCGTATTTTGTGGACTTTGTCTAATTTTACTACTTGACGGATGTTGATTTAATGCTAAAATGATGTTAAACAACATTATTTAGGAGGTTTTCATGACTACTATCAGATATACTTTAAGTTTGCCTGAGCCATTAGATATTAGGGTTAAAGATTTGGCTGCTTCTTTAGGATTGCCGGTGGCGACCTTTATCCGCCATTTGTTATTTGAGGAAGTCAGGAAAGTTTCTCTGCCTTCTTTTCCGATGAGTAAACAAACAGAGGAAATTATTGAAGACACGGATAAAAACTATGCTAAAGGCAACTTGGAGCAATTCTCGTCTGTTAAAGAAATGTTTAAAAACCTTAATGAATAGCCATGATTACCATTTATTATGGGCAAGTTTTTAAAAAAGAGTATAAAGCGCTAGTTAAAAGAGATAAAAAGTTAGCTAAAAAGATTCAGAAAAAAGTTGAGTTTTTTGTAAAAAATCCTCGGTATCCGTCTTTGCGGCTTCATAAGGTTTTTTCTTCAAAAATAGGCGAGGCTTTTTCTTTTTGGATAAAAGGCGATTTGAGGATTTTATTCCGTTTTAAGGGCAAAAATAAAGTTATTTTCTACAGAATCGGCAGCCACAAGCAAGTGTATTAAGTCAATTTAAAAACCCCGGTGCAAGCACGCGGGGCTGATTAGCTTTCAGAGTATAAAGTGCCTCACGCTTGGACCTTTTGGGTGTTAGCGTCATGGAAAGCAAAACTTTCTCACTTTATACTAAAATGCATTAAACTATATTTTTTAAAAAATGTCAAGAGGAAAAGACGATTTTGCTGTCAGGCTTACCAGGGTTTGTAAAAAGTATACGGTTTCCCACCAGAAGCCCTCGTTGGTGGGTAATATCTTGGGGCAAAGAAAAGAGGAGGAGTTTTGGGCCTTAAAAGACATTAACTTGGTGGTCAAGAAAGGCGACCGGGTGGGGATTGTCGGCCCTAATGGGGCCGGCAAGACAACTCTTCTTAAAATAGTTGCCGGCATTACTCAGCCTACCAGCGGCGAGGTTGAAGTCAATGGCAAGCTAGTTTCTCTAATCAACTTTTCAGCCGGTTTCCACCCAGAGTTGACAGGCGAGGAAAATATCTTTCTAAACGGCGTGTTGGCTGGCATGTCCAAAAAGGTTATTAGAAAAAAGTATAAGCAGGTTTTGGAATTTGCTGATATTGGTGAGTTTATAGATGCCCCTTTTTTCACTTATTCTGACGGCATGAAATTTCGCTTGGCCTTTGCAGTGGCAGTAGCTAGTGGCTGTGAGATTTTAGCGATTGACGAAATTTTTATGAGTAGCGATTTAGATTTTTCAGACAAAAGTTATAGTTTGCTAAAAGAGCTTCAGAAGAAAAAGACAATGATTATCTCAAGCCATAATATTAATTTTTTGTACAAATTTTGTACGAGAACGGTTCGTATTAAAAAAGGACAAATTCACGAGCCTTTTGAATTATTGCAATTTTTTTTAGATTTTCCCAAAGGTGAAGAATTTATTACCAAGGTGGCTTCAAACAGCATGTATCCGGCGGTAAAAAAAGGCGATAGGATTAAGATTAGAAAAGAGCCATATGAAAGTCTAGAAATTGGGGATGTGGTTGCTTTTTATTTAGAAAATATTAGTGAGATTGTCCTTCATAGGTTGGTGCAAAAACAACAAAAAAAGAAGGCTAGTATTTATTTAACGCGAGGGGACAATTGGTTTAATGTAGACGATTGGTATGTTGATAAGAAAAATTATATAGGAAAAGTAGTGGGAATTTATAATTAATCGGCCTTTTCTAAAAAACCTTTTTTTAGATAATTTTTTACCCATTCTTTTACATCTTTTACGGCTTGGCTTTTGGTTATTTTGTATTTTTTGCGCAAGGATTCTGTTAATTTTTCAAGAGTTTTTGGCTTGTTAAGCTGTTTCCAAAGAAAAGTAGCGCTTTTGTTTAGTTCTCTTATAAACTTTTTGTTTTTTTCCAGAAGGACAACGTGGCCACTGACTATTTTGAAATAAATATCTTTATTTCTCTTTATTTTCATTCAAATCAACCCTATTCTATTGCATAAAAAGGGAAACGGACTTCAATTTTTATTCTCTTGTCGCTCGGCTTTTTATAGCCTTTTTTAGGAGCTTCTTTTTTCATGCCCCTCCTTTCTTGTCCTTTTGGATATTTTATAAAACAACCTGTTACATTTAGAATAAAATATTTTAGCAAAGCGTGTCAAGGCTTTATTTAATTTGCCAGGACTATATTTGGTTTTGTCCAGAACTTTTGCTGTTTTAAAAGACTTTTTTCTGTCAAAACAGGCAAGACATTTGTTGCCGCACTGAAGTCTTTTAGGTTGATAACAGCTCCAAGTTTTTTCGAGAGGCAGTTTCAATGCATGCCCTAATTTTATAACTTCCGTCTTATTAAGCCAGTGGCCGAGTTCTTTTTCCAAGAAAAGAGAAGCAAAGTTCCAAGAGAAATCAGCAGTTGCGACACACATAGTTAAAATAGTACTTCTTAAAGCCGTGAAGGTTTGTCCTGAGGCCAATAGTCCGTCATCTCCCCCAACAGCAACAAATATTGTTTTAATGTTTTTATTATAGTTATTTTTTAGCATGTTAGAATAAATAGCACCATAGAGCGGTATTGTGTACGAACTAAGGTTTTGGGCATTATAATATATAGATATCATTGTTTTAAGACTAAGGTTTTCTAATATTATTTTGGGGTGCAGTTTTTGAGCAGAAAGGACGTTTTCCTTAACTTCTGGCGGTGGGAGATATACTGAAAAATAGAAAGGCCTGACGAATAACTTGGGATATTTTTTCTTAAAGTACTTTGAAAAAAAATTAATTGCTTTTATTTCTTTTTTTGTCCTTTTGGAAAGACGATTAAGAAATAAAGGATATACCTTTAAGCGATATATATGCATTAAAAGATTCCAGGCCACAATAGAATCGAGACCGCCAGACACAAGTAAAATTACTGAGGAGTCCTTTGGTGGCATTTTAAAAATATAGCCGCGTTTTTTAAGCAGAAGTTTCTCTGTGGTTTGGATGCAATCAAGGTCCTCGAACTTTCTTTTTTTTAATCTTTTTATAAAATCCTGGCTGGTAATTTTTGGTAAAATAAATGTCATCGGCGAACAATGTTTAAATTAATACATAATTTATACGATTCAATTGAGCTTAATTTAGGGATAAAAAGAGTTTTTTTCAGAAACAAATTTGTGTGGTTTTTTAAAAAAAACTGGCCTTATTATAGATGTTTATTTGAGACAAAAGCTATTTATCCTATTTATGAATTACTTGGCAGGTATTTTTATAAACGGATTGTTGATCATTATGGGGCTGATTATTATTGGGATAATCAAAAATCACAAAATTTAGATAAAAAACATTTTAATTTAGGGTATGGGTATATTCATTATGCCATGGTTAGGTCCCAACGTCCAAGAAGAGTCTTGTGCATTGGTTCAATGTATGGCTTTATTCCTTACATGTTGGCAAGAGCTTGCATGGAAAATAAGCGAGGCCATGTGGACTTTGTTGACGCAAGCTATGATATAAATAACCCCAAACATAAAGGAATACATAACTATGGTCAGGGATTTTGGAAAAAAACAGAAATAGGCAAGCATTTTAGTTATTTGTTATCAAACAAATATATTAGTACTTATGTGATGACATCGGAGAGCTTTGCTAAAAAATATAAGCGCAAGTATGACTATATTTGTCTTGATGGTGACCACACATATAAAGGAGCTAGAAAGGATTTTCGGCTATTTTGGCCAAAGTTAAACAAAGAAGGATTTTTATGTTTTCATGACATTCATTTTAGAGAGGTTTCAAAAGGCATTCATTTTGAGTATTGGAAGATATGGGACGAGTTGAAGAAAAAATATAAATTTAAGTTTGAGCTTTCAAATCATTATTCGGGGTTAGGATTTATCCAGAAGATTTAACTTCAGCAAGCCTTTATTTTTCCTGACTTCGCCACCCACCATTTCTCAAAAAATACTTCTTGATATATAAGGATATTTCTCTTTGCTTTTTCCATTTTGGGTCACCTACTGTTTTTTGTCCTGTAAAATTAAGTTATGTTTATCAGGAAGGTAACCAATAGGTCTGGTAATACTGCTGTTCAGGTTGTTAAAAAAGTTAATCGGAAGAATAAGGTTTTAAAACATTTAGGAACAGCAAGAAGCCCCTTAGAACTGATTGATTTGC
>Ga0180438_10008684_pt1 | contig 12865 bp, 9 predicted proteins | sample SS_ome_12_FD_132455 | JGI IMG/M metagenome (GOLD analysis project Ga0180438, IMG submission 132455) | Hypersaline lake sediment archaeal communities from the Salton Sea, California, USA - SS_3_D_2 metaG | ecosystem: Environmental > Aquatic > Non-marine Saline and Alkaline > Hypersaline >...
CTGGATGCAGCGAAAAGGTTGGGTATGCCCTTTAGTTCTATTTGCATTGACAAACCCACCGTTGAGGAAGTTAGTGACAAGGAGCATGTCAAAGGGAAGCCGGTTATTGCCGGCGGCGCTGTGTTTAGAGGGAGAGCAGTTGAGAAACTGACAGAGGGTCTGCCCCGGAGACCGTGGGAGGAATTCAGGGAATGTCCTTACGAGGACCTTAGAAAGCCCGAGAGGGTGCACATCGATGCATATGGCAACATCCACCTTTGCCAGGGGTTGAGTATGGGCAATATGTGGGATGTCCCGCTATCGAAGATAGTGAAGCAGTATGATGCTGATTCACACCCAATCTGCAGACCGCTAGTCAAGGGAGGGCCCGCCCTTCTGGCTAAAGAATACGACGTCCCACACGAGGCTGACTATGTTGATGCCTGCCATCTGTGTTACCTTGTTCGCCGGGCGTTGATAGACACGTTCCCGCAATACCTGGCGCCGCGGTCGGTCTATGGGTTGCAGTAATAACCAGCAGCTTCATATGAGATTGCATAAGGGACTCGCGCCTTGCTATACTCGCGCAAACTATTCGGCAATGTTCACGGTTTCTCTGATGCGGGAAACACCGTGCGGAGTGTTCAGAGAAAGGAGCCAACAGTATGAGCATATCTGATGAACGCAAGATTGTGTCCATAATGAAAAACAATTATCTCCACGCGAATCTGGCCACCTGCGATGGAGACCAACCAAGAGTCCGCACAGTATCACCAATAGTCGAAAACGATATGTCTATCTGGATAACAACCCGTAGCACTTCCAGAAAGGTAAAACAATTGAGAGAGAATCCCAAGATCTGTCTTGCTTTTGTAGAGCCGCCTGAGGGAGACAGGGCCGTCACCGTCATCGGTGAAGCCCGGATAATCCCCGATTTAGAGAAGAGGAGAAGGATATGGAAGTTGGCGCCATTCGATTTGTACGAACATTTCCCCGATGGTCCGGACTCAGATGATTTCTGCCTGCTGAAGATCATGGCTAACAGGATCGAGTGGAGAGAAGTCGGGACAGGCGCATTGAAAATCTATGAGCCAACGCATCAGTAAACAACCGGGCCAGGTGTCAAACAGGATTACTCTCGATTCTCTAGCAGAGCACATCTTTGCTTTGCGCCTCAGCATTGTAGTCAGTTATCCATCCGAGGCGAACAAATCATTGCACGGAAACAGATCGATGAGATGAAAAACAAAGTCATTTCTATGCACAGGAATCATGAGGTGGCGCAGGGGATTGGGCAAACATACAGTCATCTTATGATAGAATAGAGGATAACAAGGGCAAGCAATGAATTGGTTGACCATAGTAATAATAGTTGTGGTAGCTGGGCTGGGTATTGCAGGCCTGCGGCAAGGACTGATCAGGACAGTATTTGGCATTGCCGGGCTAATAGGTGGCATATTTCTGGCCGGTCGTTACTACGACGAGCTTGCGGCACGGGTTTTCCCGTCCAGTGCGTACTGGGGCAATATAGCCGCCTACGCCATCATTGCGATAGCTACTTTGGTTGTAGCCGGCGTGGTTGGCTGGCTCCTGGCAAAGCTGGTCAACTTCGCCGCACTTGGCTGGCTGGATAAGCTTGTGGGCGGTATCCTTGGTGTCGTCATAGGCGGCTTGCTATGTGCTGCCGTCCTGGCTATCGTCGTCAAGTTTTACCCGGACATGCAGGCAACCATCGATCAATCGATAATAGCGAGATTCTTGGTGGGGGGCTTCCCCCTGTTATATTAGCATTTCTGCCTGGGCAATCTGGTCCCACCCACTGCTTCTTTGCGCTAGCCGCGTAGATTCATCAAGAAATAGAACAAGCCGAAACGCTTTACAACTACTTCCTATTCGGGCAATATTCCGAGATCGCAGTCGACTTGATTTCAGTTTCGCCGAGCTCCCACGAAAATCGCAGGGTTCCTGTAGGCGGATTTACCGTATGATTTATCCTTCAAGAACTCCGTCCAATACCTTTTGGAGCTCCTTCTTGGGCTTATAGCCAATAACCTGCTGAACAGGCTGGCCGCCCTTGAATAGAATCATAGTGGGAATAGAGGCTATACCATACTTGGCAGCCAACGGGCCATTGGCATCCACGTCTACCTTGGCAAAGTCTATCTTTCCGGTATATTCCTTGGCCAACTCCTCCAAAACAGGAGCGGTAGCCAGGCAAGGACCACACCACTGTGCCCAGAAATCCACCATAACTGGCGACTTCGCCTGCAGGACGGTCTTTTGAAAGTTGTCCTCACCTACTATTGGTTGTATCACGGGTTTGACCTCCTTAATTAGATTTCTATATCAAAAGAGAAGAATTCAATGGCATTCCTGGTTGTCTGCGCAGCAATTGTGGCTTCGTCAACACCTTTAAGCTGGGACACGGCTTTCAAGCCTCTCAGAACGTCGACGGGCCGCGACTCATACCGTTCTTCTCTTCCGTAAGTCACCGGGCAATCCGTCTCCAGAAGTAGTCTCTGCAAAGGTGCTTCCTTGACCGCCCTTCTATGCTCTTCATGATACTCGCTGGCGGGCGTGGCCGAAACAAGATAGCCACCGTCAATTATATCCTTAAGAACACTGGAAAAGCCAGTAAACCAATGGAAAACAGCTCTATCTATGCCAGCATTCTGGACCAGGCTTAGCGCATCCTTCCAGGCATACCTGCTGTGAATTATGGCAGGCTTAACGTGTTCCCTGGCGATGTCCAGAAGCCGACCAAGAACTTCTTGCTGCAACTCTTTGGAAGCTACCTTCAAGACCCTCTTGTCATAGTCCAGACCTATTTCACCGACAGCGACCGCCGAAGCAATGTTTTCCTCAACGAATCGGAGATTGTCATCTATCTCCGAAGGTCCCAGATTAGCCAGCTTCCAGGGATGCAAGCCCAGAGCAGGATGGACAAGATCGCGATGTATTCGTGATATCTCCAACGTTTCTACGTTCGACTGGCGGTTTGAGCCCACAGCTACTATGGCAATAACGCCGGCTGTTCTGGCTGCCTCGAGCATGGAATCGAGATTCTGCAGTTCGTCAAGATGGGCATGAGTATCAATGAGTCTCTGCACTAGATCTTCTTCTCTTCAAGCATGGCCCTGTAATACCTAAGCCCCTCCTCAGTCGGCTTGTAGCCGTAGAGAGCAAACCTGTCTTCTCGTTCTTTGGTAACTAAGCCCGCCGACACCAATGCCCGCAGAATTGCCTCACCAAAGTACCCACTTAGATTAAGGTGATGATCAGGCACCGCTTTATTCGTTACTTCATACTCGCGGCAAATGGCAGCCAGGAGCTTGGCCGGCTCCCTTTCCAGGCCCTGGAAGAGAGCCTGCATGGTCTCCGTCCGCTTCACTACCTCAACAAAATCTTCAAAAGCACCCATGCTTGCTAGCTCTTAATGTTGACAGAGTAGAACTCCTTTGCACGGCGACACATTTGCTTGAAGAGATATTTTACCCATTGGTGCTTCCCACGGCAACTTCGATAGCACGCCAATCGGAAATTAGTATTGACACGCCAGGCAAGCAATGCTATAGTGAGACTGAGATATTATGTTCGATGAGGTGACGGGATGAACTACGGACGCGAATTGTTAAAGGGAAATACGGATTCTCTGTTGCTCTGTCTGATTAGTCGTCAGCCTACCTATGGTTACCAGATAGTAAAGGAACTGCAGCAAAGGAGTAACGGGTATTTTCAGTTCAAGGAAGGTACTCTTTACCCCGCTCTCCACCGGCTGGAGCGAGATAACCTCATCACAGGCAAGTGGCAAGTGCTACCTAATGGACAGCAGAGACGTTACTACTACATAACTGAGAATGGACAGCAGGTTCTAGCCAGAAGATTAGCTACCTGGCAGGATTTCTCTACGGCGGTTAAAGCAGTTATACAAACGGAAACAACGTAGGACCAGAGTAGTGAGTAGCATAAGCCATTATCTAAACAGGTTCAAAGCTAGTCTCCAGATTGACCAGACCATAAGAGACGGCGTCACTCAAGAGCTTCGCACACATCTCGAGGAGAAGACTCAGGAACTGGAAGAGGAGGGGCTAAGCAAAGAGGAAGCAAGCAAGATCGCAGTACAATCTCTGGGATCTCCCGAACTGATTGCCGAGCAAATGTATGAAACACACGCTCAAGGTAGTTGGAAAGAGGCGCTTCTCAGTGCCTCGCCTCACTTCCTGGTTGCCTTGCTCTTCACCTCGTACTACTGGCAGAATATCTTCTACCCCTCAATTGTACTAGCACTGACCGTGGGTATTGCAGTCTATGGTTGGCGTTGTGGTAAGCCCATATGGCTCTTCCCCTGGTTGGGATACTACCTTCTGCCAGTGGTAGTCAGCGGTATATTGCTGCTTTCGCTCCCCCAGGGCTGGGGATGGATGGCGGCGCTCATCTATATCCCCGCAGCTCTCTTTGTCTTTGTTCATATAATGAGACAGACGGCAAGACGAGACTGGCTGTATGCATCGCTGATGCTGGCACCCATGCTGGTTACATTCGCCTGGTTTTCATCCCTGGGCAGAGGAAATGAGCTTTTGGCAAGTGACTGGGCAGCGAGGCTGCAAACAAACGCACTCTGGATAGTTGTTAGTTTTGCCGGCCTGGCAGCGGCGACTGTGGCCTTCATCCGTCTCAAGCAGCGCAGGCACAAAATCATTAGCCTGTTAATTCCGCCGCTTGTGGTCTTATTCGCGGTAATTGCGGCAAGCGGAGGAAACATTTGCACCTGGAGCTGGCTGCTGTTGCTCTTTTCTCTATCCGCCTTTGCCGTCCCTCTGTGGATGCAGGCCAGAGCCTACCAATAGTCGCTTGAGAAAACAGAGAATCCAAGGTCCCAAATCTTAAGCAATCTCAAGATTCAAGTCTCAAGTTTCCAAAACCATTCTGGATTCTGAACATGTTCCGGGGAAGTACCCCGCATTCTATAGATTCTTGCGATTGATTGCGAACGGCCGAACTCAGTCCCCTGTCTGACTCCACAACCCAGGTTGGGACCGAACGTCCCTCTTATATGGCAATCCCAGATGTTCATAAGCGAGCCTGGCAGCCATTCTGCCACGAGGTGTCCGTTCCAGGAAACCTAACTGAAGAAGATACGGCTCGTAAACGTCCATGATAGTATCGGCATCCTCGTTAATAGAAGCGGCAATAGTGTCTAGGCCCACAGGACCGCCATCAAATTTGTCAATTATCGTGTGCAAAACTCTATGATCTATGTCGTCCAAACCCACAGAATCTATATCCAGCTTTGAAAGCCCTTCCAGAGCCACTTCCCTGGTGACGATGCCATCTGCCATGACCTGGGCATAATCCCTTATTCTCTTCAACAGACGATTGGCTACTCGGGGAGTGCCTCGGGCACGCTGGGCAATCGGGACCAGTCCTTCCTTGTCTGCTTTCACTCTAAGGATAGTTGCCGACCTTTCCAGAATCGCTTGAATTGCTGCCTCGTGGTAGAAATCAAGATGATAGGGCACCCCGAATCTATCGCGGAGAGGAGGACTCAGTAGGGCCAGGCGTGTGGTAGCCCCTATCAAAGTAAAGCGCGGCAAATTCAACCGTAGATTTCTGGCAGACGGACCTTTCCCCAGAAAGATGTCAAAAACAAAATCCTCCATTGCCGGATAGAGTTTCTCCTCTATGGTATGGTTGAGCCGGTGTATCTCGTCGATAAAAAGGATATCTCCCTCATGCAGATTGGTAAGAATAGCTGCTAAGTCTCCAGTACGTTCTATGGCCGGTCCTGAACTAACCTTGATATCGACTCCCATCTCGGCGGCGATGATGTATGCGAGGGTAGTCTTTCCCAGACCGGGGGAGCCGTAAAGAATGATATGGTCTAGTGGCTCGCCTCTGCCCTTAGCAGCGAGAATGGCTATTCTTAGGTTATCCTTAGTCTTCTCTTGGCCTATGAAGTCGTTAAGGCATCTGGGACGCAGGTCAAAATCAATGGAGCTGTCCTCTGTGGCTACCTTACCTGAAATAAGCCGCATCACTGCCCCTTGCCCCGGATTCTAACCGGGGGATTCCTACTGACTCGCTAGTTCCAAGGTCGACGTCTCCCCCTCTTCCTCCATGCTTCCCTTGTTCAGTTTCTTCTCATCGTCAGGGCTCGAATATAGGACCCGCGACGGGATGAGCTTGCCAAGGATAACATTTTCCTTAAGGCCGCGCAGCCCATCTACCTTGCCTTTGATGGCAGCATCAACAAGCACCCGGCCAGTTTCCTGGAAAGAAGCGGCTGATAACCAGCTATCCTTGCTAAGGCTAGCCCTGGTTATTCCGAGAAACGCAGCCTGGGCCGTTGCTGGCTCACCACCTTCAGCCAACACCTGAGCATTAATATCCTCGTAGTCAAATCGGCCAACTAGCTCACCAGGCAGGAGCTTCGTGTCTCCCGAGGAAACGATCCTCACGTTGCCCAACATCTGCCGAACGATCACGGCAATATGCTTGTCATGTATGGTCACCCCTTGCGTGCGATACACTTTTTGTACTTCATCAATCAGATACTGCTGGACCGCATCCTTTCCCACAACACGCAAGATGTCATGAGGATCGACAGGGCCTCTGGTAAGCCTGTCACCCGCTCTGACCTTGTCCCCCGATTCAACGAGGAGATATGTACCGCGAGGGACGCTGTATTCCCTCTCTTCCCTTTCTTCATACTTAACATAAACGCGGTCATTCTCAATGACGACCTGACCAGCTACTCTAGCTGCTATAGAAAGAGATTGTTCTGCTTTGCCACGCCTAACAGCTGGCAATTTCTTGCTGCTCTTTCGTTTGCTGGCCTTTTCTGGCACAGAGAATAGGATGGTGCCCGCATCCACCAATTCCCCATCAGCTACAGCTACCTCCCCTCCTACTGGTATCGCGTATTCATCCAAATAGAATTCGGAGCTAATCACTTTGGCGACGCTTGCGCCATCAGTATTGGCTATGTCAACAGTACCATCAATCTCCGAAATGATAGCGCTGCCATCCGGTGTCCTGGCCTCGAAAAGCTCCTCCACGCGAGGCAGTCCGGTGGTAATATCCACACCTACCACGCCCCCCGTATGAAAGGTGCGCAGAGTAAGCTGAGTTCCGGGCTCGCCGATGCTCTGAGCAGCAATCACTCCTACAGCGGTGCCAATCCTCACCAATTGCTTCCTCCCCAAGTCTCTTCCGTAGCAGTTCTGGCACACGCCAAATCGGGAGCGGCAAGTGAGAGGTGATCGCACATGTACTCGGCTAATATCAGTGCTCAGAATTTGGCGTACCTTGTCTTCACTGATCTCTTCATTACGCTCGACAATGACTTCATTCGTGGCTGGATCAACAATGGTGCTAGCCGCGAAGTAGCCAGTGATCCGGTTCTCGAACGGGGGAAGGGACACGTCTGTGGTCTGTCGAGATATCCATATACCCTCGGGCGTACCACAGTCTTTTTCACTGACAATGACATCTTGTGCTACATCGACAAGGCGCCTGGTAAGATATCCACTGTCTGAAGTCCTCAAGGCAGTATCGGCTAACCCTTTGCGAGCGCCATGGGTAGAAATGAAATACTCCATGGGCGTCAATCCGTCACGCAGACTCGATTTAATGGGAAAGTCTATTATCCTTCCGGAGGGGTCAGTCATCAACCCGCGCATCCCCGCCATCTGCCTGATCTGGGAGATATTCCCCTTGGCACCCGACGTAGCCATCATATAGACACTGCCGTAAGGGTCCAACGAGTGAGATATATCATCAGTAACCTTATCTGTGGCCTCCATCCACACTTGAACCGTACTTTCATACTTCTCATCTTCAGTAATCAAGCCGCGGTTGAATTGGTCTTCGATGAGTCCAATCTTCGCATCGGATTCCTCAAGAAGCTTGACCTTCTGTGGAGGCTGCTCAATATCATTCATGGCAATTGAAATGCCCGACTTCGTGGCATACTCAAACCCCAATCCCTTAAGTCTATCGATAACTCCAGCAGCGCCCTCATTGCCCAGTACACTAATGCAGTCAGAGACTAAGGTCCGCAAAGAAGCCTTATCTGCTGGTTTGTTGTAAAAGCGAAGTTGCGGAGGCAAGGCATCATTGAATATTATTCTGCCTGCCGTAGTATTCATTCCACCACCATTTGAACTAAGTGAAGGATCCCGCACAACAATTTCGGCACCAAGTTCGATAATGCCTAGTTCGTAGGCCAACTTGGCCTCTTCAAAACTCCTGAAGAATTTCCCTTCCCCTCTGGCTCCAGGCTTCATAATGGTAAGGTAATAGCAGCCCAGGACCATGTCCAGAGTAGGTGTCGTCACAGGCTCGCCAGAACTCGGCAGCAACATGTTGTAAGGACTTAGCATATACTCCCTGGCTTCCTTGACCGCGGCCTTAGATAACGGCACATGGACTGCCATCTGGTCACCGTCGAAATCGGCGTTAAAGGCGGCACAAACCAAGGGATGGAGCTGAAAAGCATCGCCGTCGATTAACACGGGTTCGAACGCTTGAATGCTAAGCCTGTGTAACGTGGGTGCACGATTAAGCAATACCGGACGCTCCTTGACTACATCATACAGTGCGTCCCAAACCTCAGGACTACCTTTTTCCACCAAGCGCCGGGCACTTTTCAGATTATTGGCATACCCATTGGCTATTAGTTTGTGCATAACCGAGGGCTTAAACAACTCCAAAGCAACATAGCGTGGCAAACCACATTCGTGGAGTTTGAGCTTAGGACCGACAACTATGACTGAGCGACCGCTGTAGTCTACCCGCTTCCCGAGAAGGTTCTGTCGAAAGCGTCCCTGTTTGCCCTTCAGAATGTCAGAAAGAGATTTCAAGGCATGCTTATTACCAGTTACAACTGCGCGCCCTCTGCGCCCGTTGTCAACGAGAGCATCAACAGCTTCCTGCAACATGCGTTTTTCATTCCGAATGATTATTTCCGGCGCCCCCAACTTCATCAGACGTCGGAGACGGTTGTTACGATTAATAACTCTTCTGTAGAGGTCGTTAAGATCGCTGATGACAAACCGGCCACCATCCAATTGCACTATAGGACGAAGCGCCGGAGGTAGCACAGGAAGCACGGTCGAGACCATCCACTCAGGCTTGTTCCCACTTAGCTTGAAAGCTTCAACTAATTGCAGCCGTTGACTGACTCTTTTGCGATATCCACCAGAAGTACTACCGATCTGCTCATGAAGCTGCTGATGCAAAGCATCCACATCAATTTGCTTCAACACCTGCAGAATAGCCTCGGCCCCCATGCCAGCTTCGAAAATGTCACCATACCTATCTTTGAGTCTTCTGTATCCCTCCTCGTTAAGCAATTTTCGTGGCTGAAGACGTTCTAGCTCGGCAATGGTTATCTTTTGCTCTTCCTCCAGTTTTGCCCTCTTTTCTATAGATCTAGCCCGAAGCTCATTTACCTCTTTTATCTTAGGCTCTTCCTCCATGTCTCCGGCTTCCACTTCTTCGATCTTCTTGTTCAAGCGTTCCTCATGCTCGGCAATCTTCCGACCCCACTCCTCCTCAATCTTGCGAAGATTCTTATCTTTGGCTTCCTGATCCACAGAGATGACTATATAGCGAGCAAAATAGATGACGCTCTCCAGGTCTCGTGGAGAGAGATCCAGGAGCAGTCCCAGCCGACTGGGCACCAGTTTAACGAACCAGATATGCGTAACTGGCGCAGCCAGCTCTATATGCCCCGTACGTTCCCGGCGTACACTGGAGTGAGCTACCTCAACGCCACATTTATCACAAATAACGCCCTTGTATCTTGCCTTCTTATATTTCCCGCAGTGGCATTCAAAATCTTTGACAGGGCCAAAAATCTTCTCACAGAATAGACCATCTCTCTCCGGTTTCAAGGTGCGGTAGTTTATGGTCTCCGCCTTGGTCACCTCACCGTGAGACCAACTCCTGATTTGCTCAGGTGAGGCAAGACTTATTCGAATACCATTAATACCATCAAATTGCGACATTTTCCCCCTCGCTAAGTAGTTCGACTGCAAACCCCAAACTACGTAGCTCCATGAATAAGACCTTGGTTGATTCCGGAATGCCCAGTTGTTGAATATCTTCGCCCTTAACAAGGGACTCGTAGGCTTTGGCCCGTCCCATCACATCATCTGATTTTATTGTGAGCATCTCTTGAAGTGTATGAGCCGCGCCGTGCCCCTCCAATGCCCACACCTCCATCTCACCAAACCTTTGGCCACCAAATTGAGCTTTCCGTCCCAATGGCTGTTGAGTTATGAGTGAGTACGGACCGGTGGAACGAGCATGTACCTTGTCGCCCACAAGATGAATCAGCTTCATGATATAGATATTGCCAACGGTCACCAGCTTGTCGAACGGTGCCCCAGTTCTCCCATCCCGAAGCTCAATCTTGCCAAAGATAGGAGGATAGAGCTTTCGTTCGTTATAGACCTTCCGTGTCAGCTGGTCCAAGTCTGTATCACTGAGAGTTCGAATTTGATGATTATCATCCATGCCCAATTCCTCAAGCCATAAACAGAGAGCGGCTCTTCTCGCCGCGCCATGGTATCCATCATCCATTATCTCCGTGACATCGAAGCCATGACTGGCAAGCCAATCTCCGACCTTATCCAGGTCGATCCTGGCATTGCCGGGATCTTCCGGACTGAAATTGACAGCACCGGCTTTCCAGGCTATCCAGGTCTTGGCTAGGGCATCCTCAATGGTCAAGGCATCAGCCCCGTCAAAAATGGGATTAAGAGCCTTGAAACCCAGCGTCTGCGCTGCCCAACCTAAATGAGCCTCCAAGACCTGCCCGATGTTCATACGGGAAGGCACACCCAGGGGATTGAGGACAATATCTACGGGTGTGCCATCGGGCAAGAACGGCATGTCTTCCTCAGGCAATACTATGGAAACGACTCCCTTATTGCCGTGCCTTCCTGACATCTTGTCTCCCACTGCTATTTTGCGTTTCTGGGCAACCCACACCTGTATGAGTTTGTTCACTCCGGCTGGCAATTCATCATGGTTGTCACGGGAAAAAAGTGCCGTCCTTATCACTCTTCCCGACTCTCCCGATGGCATTCTAAGAGAGCTATCCTTGACTTCCCGTGTCTTTTCGCCGAAAATGGCCCTCAACAGTTTTTCTTCCGCTGAAGGTTCGGTCTCACCCTTGGGAGTAATCTTGCCAACCAGAATATCGTTGGGCCTCACTTCAGCCCCGATACGTACGATACCTACTTCGTCGAGGTTGGACAGACTTTCTTCGCTCACGTTGGGTATGTCTCTGGTGATTTCCTCCGGACCAAGCTTAGTATCACGCTCCTCTATTTCATACTTCTCAATATGAACGGAAGTATAAGCATCATCCTTGACCAGTCTTTTGCTTATAATGATGGCATCCTCAAAGTTGTAGCCTTCCCAACTCATGAAAGCGCAAACGACGTTTTGTCCCAAAGAGAGGGTCCCCTCATCCAGGGAAAAACTGTCCACCAACACGTCCCCTTTCTTAACGTTGTCACCTTTGCTCACAATAGGACGCTGATTGATGCACGTCCCTTGATTGGTTCTGGAGAACTTCGTTAGATTGAATACCTGTGCTTCGCCATCTTCATTCTTGATCGTAATTTGTGAGCTTGTCGCCGAAGCAACCACGCCGTCGGCAGGAGCAAGTATCAACTGCCCACTATACTTAGCCACCTCTCGTTCCATACCCGTGGCCACCAAAGGACGCTCCGGATGCAATAGCGGCACCGCTTGTCTTTGCATATTGCAGCCCATCAGGGCACGATTAGCATCATCGTGCTCAAGAAACGGAATAAGGCAGGCAGCTATACTGAATAGCTGCTTGGGCGAGACATCAATGAAGTTCACCCTATCCACGGATTCCTTGAAGTATCTGTCTCCCCTTTTGACTTCAATCTTGTCATGGATGAACTCATTTCTTTCATTGAGAGGAGCATTAGCTTCGGCAATCGCGTACTGACCTTCTTCGTCGGCTGTCAGGTAAATCATCTGACTGGAAACAAAAGGAACTACCTTGATATTCCGCGCGCGGAGAGAAGACAACTTTTGTGCGACCTTCTTTGTGACCAGTGTTCCGGCCTTGACCACGACCTTGCCCCTACTCTTTATGTCCTCCCCGATTGTTCTGCCAACCAACTCCTCCACACGATTAGGAACCTCCTGAACAACCCTGAGGTATGGCGTCTCTATGAACCCAAATTCGTTAACCGTAGCGTAGGTCGCCAGAGAGCCAATAAGACCGATGTTTGGCCCCTCGGGCGTTTCTATGGGACAAATCCTGCCATAATGGGAGTGATGTACATCACGGACCTCAAACCCAGCTTGTTTTCTCGAGAGACCTCCGGGTCCCATCGCGGAAAGACGACGCTTGTGAGTTAGCTCAGCCAGCGGATTGGTCTGATCCATGAATTGAGATAGCTGCGACCGGCCAAAGAACTCTCTCACAGCGACTGCTACCGGGCGAATGTTGATCAGTGCAGCCGGAGTTGCTGCTTCGGGGCCAAGAATGCTCATCCGCTCTTTGATTGCTCTCTCCAGCCTTAACAAGCCGATACGAAATTGCTTCTGTATTAGAAAGCCTACCGCCTGAGCTCTTCGATTGCCCAAATGGTCAATGTCATCGGGAGCTTCATCGCCCAGGTTAACTGAAATAATCCGGCGGACTATTTGCACCAAGTCTTCAGGGGTTAAGCCAGTACAATTTCCAGGGATATTGAGACCCAGTTTCTTATTAAGCTTGTAGCGACCAACCTTGCCCAGGCTATAGCGGCGAGGATTAAACAGGAAATTATTCAGCAAAGCTTGAGCACTGCTAAGACTGGGGGCTTCGCCAGAAGACAGTTTCCTA
>Ga0180438_10008685_pt1 | contig 12864 bp, 10 predicted proteins | sample SS_ome_12_FD_132455 | JGI IMG/M metagenome (GOLD analysis project Ga0180438, IMG submission 132455) | Hypersaline lake sediment archaeal communities from the Salton Sea, California, USA - SS_3_D_2 metaG | ecosystem: Environmental > Aquatic > Non-marine Saline and Alkaline > Hypersaline >...
TCAGAGAAAGTCTCTAAACCCCGCAACTCAGTCTTTATCAGATCTTTATATTTCTCTTGAATTCTGCTGATTATTAATTTATAATAAAGACAGAATCAAAAGAATAGGGGTATAATTATGGACAATAAAGAACAGTTAGAAAGGCGGGTAGCGCATTTAGAGAGTCGTTTGGACCATTGTGAGGCGGAATTGGGGTATCTCAACACGCTACTCATCAACAGTGGGTTTCCTGAGGGGGTAGAGACCCTTAAAGTGACGATTGAGCAGCTTCTAGCGGATCCTGATGATGCCTTTCCCTTCATTAACGACGATCATCACCCAAGGCAGACCTTCGATCCTTTCGGATAAGGGGAATCAACCCACATAAGTCATAAAAGCTCAGGCCTTTCGGCCTGGGCTTTTTTTTATTCATATCTTACTTGTTTTAAGTCGGTTAAATCTTGTTTATTAAATACCTTATAGTTAGAGATCTGCAATAAAAAACACAACTATTTATTTTATTTCTATTACATTAAATGTTTAATTTTCTATAATAAATTTATAGTTAATAATAATTAAAACTTTAATTAACCAAGGAGTTAAATATGAAAATTACAAGGCAAAATTTAAGAGAGGCAGCTCAGTCTAGACTCGAGGCAGAGGTTGAGTCGACTGAGGAGGCCGGAAACTGGTCTACTGGAAAGCTATGTGGATACCAATGGGGTATGAAGCATGTAAATGATGAGAACGGCAGGTCGGTAGCACTCTATCAGCCTGGTGTTAGAGGAGGAATTCAGCGTGGGCTAAATGCTCTCACATATGGAGTGATTAAATGTGAGAAAGCTTGTGAAAATTGGGTTCTGAAAGGTGCATTAGGGGCGAATGGTAGTTCAACTATAGCTTGGGCGCGCCGAGCTGTGGTTACTATCCCAGCAGCAGTAGCAAGACTTGCTATAGGAGGACTACGTATTGCAGGTCAAATTTTTGGAAGTGGGGTAGATCTCTTTATTTGGGGTGTTAAAGTTGTTAGTCGTATTGCTTTTGCTGTCTTTGATATTATTAAAAACACAACAGTAGAAGCTTTTGAGTATAAAAGAGATCTAGAGGTCGGGGCAGAGTCAACCCGTTCTCGTTCGGCAACTATTGCTGAAGTATCGGATAGTGGAGTGATTGCTGAAGAAGGGAATAAAAAACAACCCAAAAATGTTGTAGCAGAAGCAGCTAGTCAATGTGTAAATGCCTTGGATGAAGGAATTGATATTACAGAACTTCCAGGTGCTATTTACAATGGCATTAAAGCAACTACAGGTGTTGTTTCCAGCGGTTTGCGTACCTTTTATGAAGTTGCAAAAGACGTTGGGATAAGGCCAGATTATCGGGGAGAAGAGGAGTCAGCTGCTGTGGATAATAGCGATGAAAGACCAGCTGTTGTAGAAGCTTCTAAATCTGCCAGTTCCTCATCTAGCTCTAGCTCTTCGGGACCAGGGAATTCTGAGCTTCGTTATACTGGGGGCGGTTCAAGGCATTTCGGAAGAACTGGGACGCGTTCACACGGAAGGGGCGGTTCTTTAACTGGATCATCTTCTAAAGCTTTGAGCGAAGAACAACGCCGAGCAAAAGAGGCTCTAGAGCGAAGGAAGCAAGCTCAAGTAGCTGAAATAGCCAAAGAAGTTGATGCTAGACAAAGCCAATCTTCTTGGTGGGATTACAATCCATTAAACTGGATCAATGCTATGGGATAATTAGATCACTTAGCAAGTTGCTACGAAAAAACCATGAGGGGAAACCCCTCATGGTTTTTTTTGGTATAGTGCCTAACCAACCTAGCTCCCTTCGTACAAGTCTATTTCAAAGCTAATTTAGAGCCTTATTTCTCATCCAGCTCTTTTGAGTTGGCTTTTGAAAGGTCTATGAGACCATCCCACTATTTAATAAACATCCTTTTCGATGCTTTTCTGCATCGTTCTCCCTCCCTTTCTTGGCCTACCTTTTCAGGTATGTCCATCGAAATGAAGGAAAAAATCTGCAAGAAAATCGCTCAAAAATCAACTTCTTCAAATAGTGGGATGGTCTCATTTAGAAAAAATTTAGGAGGCAATCAGGGCATAAAAAAAAGCACGAGGGAAAATCCCTCGTGCTTTGTGTTTTTAACAACCAAGCTATGGTTTATAGCTCTGTGTGGGCAGCAGCTGACTGAGCTGCATTAGAGAAAATGCTCGGCATGCGAATGCTTGATATTGTTTCTCTTGGGTTGTTGTACAAGTTGCTCATGAAGCTCAGACCTGCTAGACCAAGGCTCTGTCCTTTAGTCGCAAGACCTGAAAGAACTTCGGTTCCAGTTGTAACTGCTTGGTTTGCATAAGGAGTTCCAAACTCTACAGCTTTGCTAGCTCCATTCTGTACTGCGTCGATAGCACCTGGGTATCCAGCTCCTTTCGCAGCAAGGGCTAGTGTTGCAAGAAGGCCAAGAGCAGCACCGGCTTTAGCAGTTCCTTTTGCTCCTTTGATGAGCGTAGGATGAGCAGTAGCAAAATCAGAAGCTCTGTTTGCAACAGCTGTTTTAGCACTGCTTGCTTTTCCGGCTACATAGCCTGGAGTTGCGATAGCACCATTGACAACTGCTTTTCCACCATTAAGGATTGCTCCTGGGATTGCTTTGATAGCGTTCTTCCCACGAGTGAAAAGACTTTGTCTAGCTTCCATTCCGTTTGCGCGATCTTGGATGTTTCCTTCAACTTTTTGGTTAAGCTGTTGGATCTCTTCTTTCTGTCCTTTTACAACATCAAGAAGGTTTTTGATCGCTCCAAATGAAGCTATATCGTTAGCAATAAGTAGAGCTCCAACTCCACCGATGACAAGAGCAGCTGTGCTAATTGTAGAAAGAGCCACGCCACTAAAGAATGCAGCAGCACCAGCAGCGCCAGCAATCGCTAGTTCAGGAAGGTAAGCGACGAGGGCTGTAACAACCGATGTTACACCGCGAACAACGGCAGCAGCTGCTGTTGAAATTGTTTCAGCTACAACTTCTCCGTTTGTTCCAAGCGCATGAAGAGGTGAAAGGGCTGCTCTAACAACAGCATATGTTCCTTTTGAAGCTCCTCTTGAGAAAGTGTCAGCAGCTTTAGCAGCAGCATTCTTTCCATCGATGATTGCGTTAAGAACTTTCACTCCAGCGGTATCGCCAGTCTTTCTAGCCATGCCGAAAAGTCCGATGTTGTTGCTGTTGAAATGAGAAATTTTTCCCTCGGTTACTTGATCACGGAAAGAACGAACATTGTCGATCCCATGTACGCCAGCTCTAACGATGTTTACTGAAGCGTTATCTAGAGTTTTGTCCATGTCAGATGGCTTGAAGTTAATAACAGAACCAGCGGCTCCTTTTGCATTTTCAAAAGCAGCATTGATTTGCTGTTGCGCAGCAGCGCCAACAAGAAGATCTTTTGCTTGATCAACACCAGGAGCCATCGGTCCTTGTGCCTGTGGATTTTGTTTTTGTACCACTTCTTCAAAAGTATTTTGTGGTCTGATATAGTTCATAATTGAATTCATATTTTCCTCCGCGGAAATTTTTATTATTAAGTGTTTAGTTTTATTCTAAACAGCTTTTGCTGTGTTAGTACTAATATAATAAAATAACTAAGATTATTAAATCAATGTTAAACTTTCTAAATCTTTAAGTTTTCTTAATTTTGTGTAAATTTAAAATTATAAATATTTAGTTTCTGTAAAATTTAAATTTAATTAATATGTTTTCTCTAGATTGCTTTTGCTCTAAAGAATCGAGATTGTTGGCAGGGAGAGTGAAGCAAACTCAAACCAGTTTGTGGAGCTTGAAGAGTCTGTCACTAGGCGAAAAGAGAGCTCTTATTCGCATTGAAATGAATCTGGAGAAAGTCTCTTGTTGAGTTTTTGGCCTTTTTTGAGTATCCACAGGACTATGACTAATCAACCACTGAATGTCTCTTTTTCTGAGGAGCAACCTCCGCTCCGCTCTCTTTTAATCTTTGGCCCCCCCGGCGCCGGGAAGGGGACTCTGGGGAAATTCTTGAGCAGCGCGGGCAACCACTACCATTTGTCCTCTGGGGATATCTTTCGAGGGCTTTCCCCTGAATCCCCCGCGGGGAAGGTGTTTCACCAATATGCCCAGAAGGGAGATCTGGTCCCCGATGAGCTCACGGTGGGGATTTTGCGCCACTATGTGGGGGGGCTGATCGCGACGAACTCGTATTTCCCCCATGAGCAGTTTCTGCTGCTCGATGGAGTACCCAGGACGGTGAAGCAGGCAGAGCTCCTTGACCCATATATCGATCTGATGCAGATCATTGTTCTCGAGATGCCCAATGTGGAGGGGCTCGTGGCTAGGCTGAAGAGGCGGGCTTTGATTGAGAGGCGTGTGGATGATTTCGATGAGAAAATTCTCCGAAATCGCATGCAAGTCTTTGAAAATGAGACATCTAAGATTTTGAGTCGCTATCCGGAAGAGAAGATCTCTAGGTTCAATGGAGATCAGCCACCCCTCGATGTACTGAGGGATGTGCTGATCAAGCTATCTTTCCTTTTGACCCATAGCTCAGAATGAGACTCTACTGTTCTTTTGAGAAGACCCAGTGGTAGGGGGTTTTCATCATTTCTAGAGCTCTGGATGGTAGATCGAGCACCTGGATGAGGGTATCTGCTTTATCTGCAATTGTGTCCTGGAGGGCGTTCTCAAGCGATTCTGCTTTATCCATGAGGATTTCATTGGCGGACTCTACGCTGTTTACAAGCTGTTTGGTGATGGCTAGCTGAAGGATGATCAGGGTTCCTACGAGGAGCGATACAGAGAGGATAGGAGACGCGTAGGCTAGAAGGATCATTCCTTTCACGGCCGCTGCGGCGGCGATGTAAGGGGCAACATGGAGGAGCTGAAGGGCTAGATGGGTGATGTTTTTGACTCCTTTTGCGACACTACTTGCAATCGATGTTCTCGTTTCTAGGGAAACGCTTTTAGGCAGTACCTTTGAAAGGAGCTTTGAAACACCGTCAAAGGTGGCTGTTTCAGCTTTTTCTGCTGTGTTTTTTGCAAATTCAGTGATTTTCTTGTGCATTAGAGTGATAGCACCGACTGTCTGCTTAACAGCTGTTTGCTCCTGAGGGGCGCTTTGAGTGTTTTGAGCTTGAATAGGGGCTTCTTTAGTTACTGCTGACATGATATTTTCTCCTTTTAGGGGTTATATTTTCTTAGTATTTTAAGATTTATTTAATTTAGATACAATATAAAGCAAATTTAAATTCCTTATAATAAAATACTTAGTATTATTTGTTGCTGCTTAAGTAACTGATAATCAGTAAATCTAATATTATCACAACATTGAAATTTTGAAATTAAATGCATAATTTGTTATAATATAGGTGTTAAAGAATAAAAATTTATAATAATATGAGTGTTAAAAACGTAACCAGTTATTTCTCAGGAGGTTCAGAGGAGGCTAGAGCTGACTCAGGGACGGGTATGTCTATAAGCGATCAGCTCAAAGCAGCTCTTTACAAAGTGGAGATCTCTAGCGGTCAGCAGAAGATGAGCGACATCGCTGCAAGCAGCGGTTTTGCTATCGGAGACGTGACAACTGGATACCGTGCTGCTCAAGATTTGGTGGCGAGCTCTTACGTAAAAGCCGGAATGGAGATCCCTCAGTTTTTGACCACTCCTGAGCTCGCAGTTGCCTATCAGGCGTTTGGTCTTGCCTCGGGTGTCTATGCGATGACGGGTGTGGTAAAGTTTTTTGATGCTTCTCTCCAGGTGGAGCAGGCTAAGGCAATTGGGGATGAGAGGGGTGTTCTTCTCGGACGGGTCTCTCAGGCAAACAATTTGGTTCTTTCTGCAGGTGGCGCGAGCTTTGGAACATTCCGAGGGCTTGCTGCTGCTGCTGCTGTCTATAGATATGATGTGGCAAAGGATGCCCCAACCCTCATGGGTCGGATGACTCATGGATTTATGATGGCAGGTCTTGTCTGTTTCGGGGTTTTCTTCATGGCGCTCACTGCGATTACTGGATGGCAAATCAAGAAAAATAATGATTTTGAGAGGGATCTTGCAAAAGCTACTGAGATGGTCGATAAGATTGATTTTCTGAAAAAGCAGCTTCAACCTGATCAAGGAAAGATGAAGTCTGAGCTTGTAGAAAAGCATAAAAAGGCTCTCGAGGGGACAATCCCTGAAGCTGAACTTGAGCAAGCAGCAAGCAAGGCGGCTCTTAAGGAGCTTGTCGATGAGGCATATGAAACGGGTAAGACGGGCCTTCGCAAACAGATGGATGCTTTAGGGCTTGAGAAGGTTCCTGATGAGCGGCTTAAGGAGATGGTCGATAAGATTATGTCTGCTTCCATGAGTGGATCTTCCGAAGCGGTGGGTCATAAGGTTGAAGCGGCTTTGGCGCAGGTGGCTCTTCGTCAACGCGCATTTAAGATCGAAAAGACCAACGAAGCTCAACTCAAGAGGATTATGGGGCAAGCCGGAGTGGACGCGATCAAAGAGGTGGCGAATACTCCTAGTTTAGCAGGACGTGTCCGCAATGGAGATCTTGGTGCGCTAAAAGAATCTGCTGAGCTTGTCGATAAGGTCAAAAAATCGGTAGCTAGCCATAGGAGTTTCCTCTGGAAATGTATGGGTGGTTGTATCCTTTCTCTTGCTGCAATCGCGCTCTTTATGACTCCGGGTGGATGGGGGGTCATTTTTGTTGCTTCGATCTTGATGCTGGCTGCAGCCGGGGTGATGCTCTATATTGATACGACGATGTATCAGGATGCTCGCAAAGGTAGGCCTGGAACTTGGGACAAGACCCAAGTCAAGGTTTCTACTGGCTTGGCTTTGGGATCAGCGGCTCTTTCCTTTGGGCTTATGGCCTCTGGAGTGGTTTCTTTCGGGGTGGTTCCGGCGGTTGTTTCTGCGGTGATGCTTGCCGTTTGGCTTGGAGCCAATGCGCATGCTTGGAACACGATCAACAAAAATGAGCTCGATTACCGGATGCACCATCCTACCCTTGAATTCCTCAAGGAAGCTTTAAAAGATCAGGAAAAACCTGAGGCGATCCTTGCTATGCTTGCTAGGTTGGACCCTAGACAGAGGAAATTAATTGATGAGAAAATGCTGAACAAGTCGATCGCTTTAAAGGCGTTTTTCCAGCGGCTTGAAACAGAAAAAGCTGACGAGGTTTTGGAGAGCTTGAGTCTAGAGCAGAAGGCCCATCTTGGTGAGCAGCTTCGAGGTGATCTACAAAAGGCTGCGGAAGGGGCGATCGAAGAGGTTCAGAAAATGGAAGCGGAGCAGCTTGAGGCCTTCCGCAAGGATTTTGAAAGCTTTTTCAATGAAGAGACGAAACCAAAAGGCTCTTCTCTTATGCGCAATGTGGGTGCCGGCGTGGCTATGCTTGGACTAGCTTGTCTTGGAGCCTATTCTTATCTGTGATAGTCTGAGGGGATGGATCAGCTAACCCAGACTCTTTCTGAATTTCTCTTTTATCTCGGCTCGGAAAAGGGGTTTTCTCCCAATACGATCCATGCTTATCGAAGAGATCTCACACAGTTTATCACAGCTATCGCTGAAAAACAGATTGGCGATTTCTCCCAGGTTGGCCAGGGGGAAATCGCCTTTTTTTTGGAGTCTCTTCATCAAAAGGAGATGGCTTCTAGCTCGATCCACAGGGCGATGATGGCACTCAAGTCGTTCTTTCGCTATTTGAGACGGGAGGGGGTGATCAAAGGAGAGGAGACTCTCTATCTCGACACGCCGAAGATGTGGCAGCTGATCCCTGAGGTGCTCTCCGAAGAGGAGGTAAAGGCTCTTTTAGCAGCTCCTAATCGGGAAGAATCTGTGGGGGCTCGGGACTATGCGATGTTGGAGGTGCTCTACGGCTGTGGTCTTAGAGTCTCAGAGGTGTGTGGTCTGAATCTTCACGATGTGGATGATGCATTTGTCCGGGTTAGAGGCAAGGGAGGCAAGGAGCGGGTGGTCCCGATTGCTGCCTCGGCGGTTTCTGCGATCGACGACTATCTTGTCCAGTTTCGAGGTGAGAGCGGCGAGGAGGCTCTCTTTCTTACGAGCCGAGGAAAACGTCTAGGCAGGGGGTTGGTCTGGCAGAGGATCAAGGAATATGCAAGGCTGGCTGAGCTCACCAAGTCGATCTCTCCACATACTCTGCGCCACTCGTTTGCCACCCATCTTTTGGAAAATGGAGCCGATCTTCGGGTGATCCAGGAGATGCTCGGTCATGCCAATATTGCGACGACCGATCGGTATACCCAGATCGGGCAGAAGCATCTATTCAATGCCTTTAACCGGTGTCACCCTCGGCCGTAACTTCTTTCTTTTTCTTGAGCCAGCGACGTATTCCTTCGATGTAGAGGTAGATCACCGGGGTGAGGTAGAGGGTGAGGATTTGGGAGAAGATGAGTCCCCCAACGATCACTACCCCAATTGGGCGTCTTCCGATCGCGGTGACTCCTCCGATTCCGATGGCGATCGGAAGCGCTCCCATGAGGGCGGCGAAGGTGGTCATCAGGATGGGACGGAACCTCGCGCTGCAGGCGGAGGTGATCGCTTCTTCAGGCGCTTTGTTTTCACTTTCGACCGCTTCGTTCGCAAAATCGACCATGATGATGCCGTTTTTCATGACGATTCCGAGCAGAAGGATGAGTCCCACGAAGGCGTAGAGGGAGAGGCTGTAGCCGAAGAGGAGGAGGGTGAGGAGCCCGCCGAGGGCTGCCGGGGGCAGGGTCGACATCACGGTGATCGGGTGGAAGAAGTTTTCATAGAGTATTCCAAGGATCATGTAGACCATAAAGATGGTGATGATCAGGAGGAAGTTGAGGTTGGCAAATGACTTTTTAAAGATGTCGGCAGCCCCTTGGATCGTTCCGAAGACGGTGGTAGGGAGTGCATCTTTGGCAACCACTTCGATGGCTTCGATCGCGGTTCCTAGGGGAATACCATCAGCAAGGTCAAAGCTTAAGGTGACGGCGGGCAGGCCGTTGATGTGGTTGACGGTGAGGGGGCCCACTTCTTCTCTTGTGGTGACTACTTCAGTGAAGGGGACGAGGTTCCCATTGGAAGATCGGAGCCAGAGCTGAGAGAGCATCTGAGGATCCCTGTAGAAGCTGGGAAGGGTCTCCATGATCACATAGTACTGGCTTTCGGGCTCGTTGATGGGAGAGAGGTTGATCCCTCCATAGGCGAGTGCTAGGGTGTTTTCAATCTGCTCAGCGGTGATCCCATAGACGGAGGCTTGGTCCCGGTCGATGGTGATTTTCAGCTGGGGCTGGTTGACGTCCATGTCACTTCCAACTGTGGTTAGCTGAGGCAATACTTTGAGCTTTTCTTCCATCGTCACCGCAGCTTGATAGAGATCTTTAGAGTTGATCCCCTGAAGGGTGTACTGATAAGAAGCTTTTGCCGCTTGGGCTCCCACTTGGAGGTTGACGAGGGGGATGGGACGGAGAAAAATCTGCACATCGATCACTTCCGCAAACTCTTTGTAGAGCTCCTTCACCACTTCACTCATGGTGGGCCGTTCATGGACGTCTGTAAGGCGGAGATAGAAAAGGGTCTGGTTGTCTTGCTGAACAGCGGAGAGGGTCACCATCTGATCGACGTAGGGGTTTTTGATGGCGATTTTCTCTATCTGCTGCGCGAGCTCGGCGGTTTTATAGGGAGATGTTCCGTCGGGGGATTGGATATAGCCTTGAACGAACCCTATGTCATCATCGGGAAGGAAGTCTTTGGGGAGGTAGACGAGGAGGAAGAGGGAGCTTCCAAGACTGAGTAGGGCGGTGAAAAGGACGGTTTTTCTATGGCGAAGGGCCCAGTCTAGGGTGGGTTTGTAGAGGTTAAGGAGTCCATCATTGAGCCAGACGGAGAACCTCTCCACCCGGTTGGGTTTTCGGTCTTGTTGGTAGGAGGCGATGAATTTGCTGCAGAGCATGGGCGTTAGAGTTAGCGAAACAACTCCAGAGATGAGGATGGCGGTGACGAAGGTGAGAGCAAACTCGTGGAGGATTCTGCCGACCATTCCATCCATGAAGATGAGGGGGATAAAGACCGAGCAGAGGCTGATGGTCATCGAGAGGATGGTGAAGCTGATCTGGCGGGAGCCGTTCAGAGCTGCTTGGTAGCGAGGGCTTCCCCCTTCCACATGGCGGACGATGTTTTCCAGGACGACGATCGCATCATCGACGAGGAACCCGATGGCGAGGGTGATGGCAAGGAGAGAAAAGATGTCGATGGTGAAGCCGAGCATGTCCATGACGACAACGGTTCCGAGGATCGAAATGGGGATGGCAAGGGCTGGGATAAGGGTATTCACTAGCTTGCCGAGATAGACGAAGATGACGAAGACGACGAGGACAAGGGCGATCAGAAGGGTCATCTCCACATCGTTGACCGATTCTTGGATATATTCGGACTGGTCGTACATTTTGTGGAGGTGGGCTGAGCTTGGAATCTCTTTCATCAGTTCGGGGAGGGCGTCTTGCACCTCTTTGATTACATCGAGAGTGTTCGCGCCCGGCTGCTTTTGGATGGCAAGTCCCACCATGGCTTGATTGGTTTCTTTATTGAGGTAGCGGGTATAGGTTTTGTCATTCCAGAGCCCGTCATATGTATGGGCGACATCTTCGACTCTTGTGATCAGTCCATTGTCGTTTTTGATGATGAGGCTCTTGTACCCTTCCGCATCGGTGATCTGCCCATCGCAGTCGATCGTGTATTCGGTTTTGGGGCCGAAGAAGGTCCCAGTAGGGAGGTAGACGTTCGCATTTTGGATCGCCTGCCCAAACTCATCGATCCCGATATCCCGGGCGGAAAGTTCCTGAGGATCCACCTGGATCCGGACTGCGAAGGGATAGCCATAAGCTTGTACTTCAGCGATACCGTCGAGGATGTTGAGTCTCTCTCCGATCACGGTATCGGCATAGGTATAGAGATCGGGAAGAGAAAGGGTGTCTGAGCCGAGGGCAAAAAAGAGGATCGGAGTGGAGGTGGGGTTTACCTTTTTGTAGGTAGGTGTGTAGGGGAGATCTTGAGGCATCTGAGCACTCGCGGCGTTGATCGCTGTCAGGACGTCTGTGGCGGCTTCATCAATGGAGCGATCAAGGCGGAAGACGAGAATGATCACGGCAGATCCGGTCTTGCTGCTCGATGAGATGGTCTGGATCCCGTTGATGGTGGTGAACTGTTGCTCAAGGGGGGTGACCACGTTGTTCGCAATCGTGATCGGGTCCGCTCCTGGGTAGGTGATGATCACTTCAATTGCCGGAAACTCCACGTCGGGCATGTCACTCACCGAGATGGATCTGTAGGAGAGGAGACCAAAGAAGGCGATGCTGAGCATCACCAAGGTGGTCATGACTGGGCGGCGGATGAAGAGACCAGAGAGGTTCATCAGGAGCTCTCCTTGGTCTCACGGATCTTCACTTTCGTCCCTGGGTTTAGGTTGATTTGTCCCTTTGTGACGATTTTCTCTCCGGGGCGGATCCCTTTCGTGACGAGGGTCTGGTCATCAAACCGCATCCCCGTTTCAACGATGCGAAGCTCTACTGTGTCGTCGCTTCTTACGACAAAGACGAATTTCCCTTTTTGGCCGAGAGAGATCGCTTCGGTGGGAAGAAGCAGGGCATCCTTTTCGACTTGGAGAAGGAGTCGAACATCGACATATTCTCCGGGCCAGAGTTCTTTTTCTTCATTGGGGAAGATCCCTCTTAGCCAAATGGTGCCGGTTGTCTTGTCGATCTGGTTGTCGATCAAGTCGAGCTTGCCGCAGTAGGTTTCCTTTCCATTTAGGATCACTTTGACAGTGAGGGGCTCTTTTTTGTGGAGAGCCATGATCTCGGGGAGGTCTCTTTGAGGGACGGCAAAGTAGGCGTAGGCGGGGGTGATTTTGTTGAGCGTGGTTAGGGGAGTTGCTCCGGCATTTTTGATCAGGTTCCCCACATTGATCTGGAGTATTCCCGTGATCCCGTCCATCGGTGCATGGATCTTGCAATAGCTGATGTTGATCTTGGCTGTCTCGATGTCGGCTTTAGTCTGTTCAATGGAGGCTCTGCTCATGAGAACGTTGGTGATGTATTCGTCATATTGGAGCTTGGAGACATAGTCTTGCTGGGCGAGGCGGGCGTTTCTCTTAGCCACATCTTCAGCGTAGCGAAGGTTAGCGATGCTTTCAGCGAGTGCTCCTTCCGCCTTTGAGAGCTGCGCCTCGTATGGGCGTGAGTCGATGGTGAAGAGGAGGTCTCCCGCCTTCACTTCTTGCCCTTCGGTGAAATAGAATCCAGTCAGCTCGCCTTCAACCTGAGCTTGAACTTCGACCTCGACTGTTCCTTCGATATGTCCTACATAGCGGCGGTAGATTTGCGCATCTTGAACGATAGGGGTGGTCACTTCCACTTGTGGAATCGTCTTGACGACCTCTTCTTTCTTGTGGCATCCGACTGCGAGGAGCAGCAGACCTGTTAGAACTATTTTATTAAGCATTCTCCACTTCCTTTGGTGATGATCCCTGCGCTGTAAGCAAGGGTGGCGAGCGCTGTGAACCACTCGCGAGTTGCTTGTGCCTGCTGTGCCCGCGCGTCGAAAAGAGAGCTTTGGGCTGAGACAACATCTAAAATGGTGTTGATCCCGGCCCGGTATTGGGCCATGGCGATTTTGTACTGCTCATTTGCCGATATGAGGAACCGGTTGGCCGCATTCAGTGTTTCAAAAGCGACCCCTACGTTGTAGTGGGAGGTTGTCACATCTTTGATCACCGCGAGCTCAGCTTGTTTGAGCGTGGCTTTGGCCTCTTCGACTTTTGCTTTGTTTTGCTTGATCGTATTGCGGATATAAAAGCCTGTGAAGATGGGCATTGAGACAGAGAA
>Ga0180438_10008686_pt1 | contig 12863 bp, 5 predicted proteins | sample SS_ome_12_FD_132455 | JGI IMG/M metagenome (GOLD analysis project Ga0180438, IMG submission 132455) | Hypersaline lake sediment archaeal communities from the Salton Sea, California, USA - SS_3_D_2 metaG | ecosystem: Environmental > Aquatic > Non-marine Saline and Alkaline > Hypersaline >...
CGTTGTCAAAGTCCGTCGTCATCCCGCCAAAGTACGCGCAGCGGTCGATCACGGGGCTGGTGGTTTGCAGGTGGTAGTCAGAGCTGCCCGAGGCGACGAACAAGGGGTTCAAGTTTAGGTTGCCGGTGCCGGCGTAGCCGCCCTGGACGTCGGAGTAGGTGACGTCCTCGTCGGCTACGTTGATGGAGCTGGTGTGGCCCCAGACGATCGAGCAATGCAGCGACAGGCTGGCACCCGACATGTCAAGTGCCCGTCCGGTGGATGTCCCGCCGCTGTTATTGTAGGCCAGCGTATTGCCTGCGCCGACCATGCTCGCCCCGGTGTACAGCCTGATGCCGTCGCCGGCCGTGCTGGTGGCGTTGTTGCGGGCGAACAGGTTGTTGTAGGCGTACACCGTGCTGCCGTAGATGTAGAGAGCACCGCCCAAAAGGCCGGTGTTGGCCTCGACAGAGGTGTTGTCCAGGTAGATGACGCTGCTATCCCTGGCGTATATCCCACCGCCATAGGAGTTGGCCGTGTTGCTATAGAGCCGACTGCAGCGTGAGCCGAGGCAGGTGTAGCCACCCAGATCCATATCCACGATTGAGCCGTTGGTGGCGTACACGCCGCCGCCGAAGTCGTCAGCCGCGTTGGAGCGAATGGAGCCTTTATCACTGTACAGGTCGCTGTTATCCAGGTACGCCCCGCCGCCGGAGCCGCTGCCGTCGGTGCCAGCATCATTGGCATATAGCCAGGCATCGTTGTCCAGGTTGATCAGGCTGCCCTGGGCGTACATGCCGCCGCCGTCGCCGGTGGCCTCATTGTACTCGATCTCCGAGCATGAACCTTCGATGGTCAGCGTGGTGGTCACCAGGTAAGCCCCCCCGCCGGCGATGGCGTCGTTGTAATGCAGGTCGGAGCAATCGGCCAACGACAGGCTGCCCTGGCGCATATAGACCCCGCCGCCGAAGCCATTGCCGCTCAGCGCCTGATTGTGGTGCACATCGCTGTCAGAGGGCAGGTTTAGGCTAGGTGCGTGGCTGTCCTGGAGCGAGGCGTACACCCCACCGCCTGATGGGGCACTGTTATCGCGGATGTTGCTAAAGTCGCTGAATGTGGCGCGCCCGCCGTACAGCCGCACGCCGCCGCCGTAAGTGGTGGCCGTGTTGTTGTAGATTTCGACGTCTGTCCCCACTACCTCGGCGTCCACGCCAACCCATATGCCGCCACCCCACTGAGCGATGTTATTGTAAATGTCCACGTGGGCCAGGTTGAGCCGGCCGGTGCCTGGATTCAGCGCGAATTCGATGCCGCCGCCCTCTAAGCCGGTGCTGCCATTGGTGATGTTCAGACTTTCGAGTGTGACCTCCAGGCCAGGTTGGATGCGGATAACCGAGTCGAGGGCGTTGCCGTCAACCGTCGTGCGAGAAGTCGAGCCGCTGCCGCAGCCGTCGTAGCCGCCTTGCAGCGTCAGGCTGATGGGGATGATGAGGTTTTCCTCAAAGGTCACACCGCCCTCGATCAGTAGCCGGTCGCCCGGGTTGGCCGCGGCGATCGCTGCCCCGATGGTGGCGTAGGTGCAGCCATTCCCTACCGTGAGATCCGCTGCTGGCTCGGCAGGTCTCGCATTTTGCCGATTTGCTGATTCGCTGATTTGCGCCTTGCCTTCGGCCGGGTCATCATAGCTCGCCAGCGCCTGGGCGCGGTTGGCGGCCTCAACCGCCGCCTGGGCCTCCAACGCGGCTTCCTCATCGGCCTGGCTTAAGGCTCTGCTTTCGGGCGGGGGTGGAGCTGATTTGGTCAACTGCTCTTGGGCCTCGACGAGTTCTTCGTCCAGCAAGTCGAGTGCCGCTGGCGGCAAGCTCTCGGCCAGGGCCATGACGGCCTGCACGCCGGCCTCACGGGCGGCTTCGAAGGCGGCCAGCGCGGCCTGCAACTCGGCTTGCTCTGCAGCTCGGTCATCGGCCTGGGTCGCGTTTCTAGCTTCTTCCAGCCCGCGTTGCCAAATCTCGCCCGGCGTGGGCGGCTGCTGGGGCAGTGTGGCATAGGGTTCTTCTGCCACGCCATCCGCTGCTCCGTCGGCTGCTCCATCGGCCACATCGAGCGTCGTGGCCCGGTTTTGAGCTAGCGCGGCAGCCCCGCTTACCTCTGACTGGCACACGCCCAAGTTGAGGGGCTGGCAGCCCTCGCATGCCAGTGAGTAATCCTGCGGCCCCTGGGGCACGCTGGTGCCCTTCACGCGCACCAGCCACGTGCCGACGGTGTCCTCGTCGGCGGCGAACACCTGCACCTGCTCCTGGTTGTTGCGGTTGTCTGTGCCGCGCGTGGCGTTGTTGGCTGGATTATTGGGATCAAGTACCCATGGTCGCCAGAGCGTGCCGTCAGGCGCGACCAGCTCCAGGTCCAGGTTGTTGATCAGGGTGGGGTTCGCGTTGACCGTGGCCTCGTAGTCGTCCCACGCCAGGCTGACGGTGGCCGGGTCCGTATCTTCGGGGACGATGAAATAGTACACGTCCACCTCGCCCTGGGCGATATTTTCCTGCCGGAAGGCTCGGCGCGAGATCAGGTCCACCGCCGCATCGATATCCACCTGGCCATAGCCCCACTGGTAATCCGGGCCGGGGTTGCCAAAGTCGACCGCCGTCTGCATCAGGATCGCCTTGGCCGTGGAGGGCCAGAAGTTGCCAGAGGTGTTATATACGTCGCGGTAGTGCTGCAACATCAGCGCGATACTTCCCGCCACGGCCGGGGTGGCCATCGAGGTGCCGCACATGGTGGTGTAGGCGTTGACCGGGTTGTCGTCGGTGGACGTGATGCCATAGTCGCCGCTGGTCTGGCAGGCGCCGGCCGTCACGATCGGCTTGATGCGCCCGTCCTCGGTCGGCCCCCACGACGTGTGGGCGTATTGGGTGTTGTTGTTGGTGTTGGAGCCGCCGACGTGGATCGGGTTCTTGGCGCCGGCTGGCGGCGCGATGATATCGTAGGTGCCACACGAGGTTCCCCAACCGCGTTCGTTGCCAGCGGCCCAGGTGGTGATGTACTTGTCGCCGATGCCGACCGCGCTGTTGCCGCCGCGCACGATCTGGTCGATCAGCGCCGAGCTGGGGCCGTATCTGCCCATCACGTCGCACCGGTCGGGATAGTTCCAGTAGACGTTAGCGCCTAGGCTAGCGGTGCCGATGTCGGCCCCGTACCAGTTCTGGGCTTGCGCCCAGTCATGCTCGATATCGGGGACGTTTTCATAGAACAGGACCTCCCCCGTGCCGGGATATGCGGTGCCGTAGGAGATCAGGTCGGCTTCGGGTGCCATACCGCGCCACTGCAGGGCCGAGCCGCCCTGCGCCGCGCTGTTACTGCCATCGCCGCCCACCGTGCCAGCCACATGGGTGGAGTGATCGCTTACTGTGTCCGCATCGCCGTGGATCAGGCGCGTGCCAAAGTCCACGTGATCGCCCGCCTGGCCGCTGTCGTAGACCAGCACGTCAACCCCGCTGCCGTCCAGGTTGTAGGGCGCGGCTTGCAGGATGTCCACGCCAATCTGCGGGCGGATGCCGTCGTTCGTCCCGGTCAGGGGTGGGGCAGCCGGTTCGATCCACTGTACCCCGTCCTCGGCTGCCAACGTGAGGATGTTTACCTTTGGCATCTCTACCACGAGCAAGTTGATGCCGACCGCCTCGCCGGTCACCCGGCCGCTGTGGGCCTCGACCAGCGTGCGGCCGGCCTGGAGATCTTCGTCCTTGTGTAACATCACGTATACTGCAGCCGTGCCGTCGGGTGCTAGGTTGAAAGAGCTCCACCGGTCGGCCCTGATGGCCGGGTCGAGCTTGTCATCAACCGTCAGCTCGCCGACCCAGATCACGCCGGGCGAATCCACCGCCGTGGCTGCACCGGCCGCGGGCACCGAGGCGATCCAGGTGTAGTCGGGCACGTAGGCCAGCAGCCGCAGCCCGCGCGCCTCCAGTTCCACCTTGGCCACCTGGCGCGGGATAAAGTCGAGCTGCACCAGCACGTGGATCCGGTCCCGGTCGGGGCGGGCGAGCCGCTGCAGCCCGCTGGCGTCCAGGGCATCTGCTGCCGAAGGCTGGAAATGGCGCGACTTGAGATAGATGGTGTGGGTTATCGGAGATGAGCCGGACACATCCGGCTGCAGGGATTCCGATGGCTGTGCCTCTGCGGTTGCCTCGTTTTCCTCAGGGGGTGGTTCGTCGAAAGGTGACTGCAAATCGGGTGGGAAAACGGGGCCTTGTGCAATGACCGGCGCGTAACCGAGTATTCCTAGGATAAGACAACCGGCCACAACCAACTGAAGCAAAACGCGGGCGTTATTGCGTGACTCCATAGGGCGACTCCTTTCTTGGTCAGCAGGCGCCGGGGGATCGAGGCCGCCGCGGCTTTGAAACGGTGATGAGTGGAGGCATGTGGGTATATTCTACACCTACTCTTGGGTATGGGCAAATCGGCGGTATGTGCGGGGTGTCCGTTTCCCACTTGCCCGCCTTTATGGTAGAATAACCGCTGATGGAAGTGAGAACACGGGGGAAAGACACCGACCCATTGGGTGCGATTGGCAGTCTGAGGGTGGGTTTTGAGGTGGTCGGTCGGCATCTGTGGTTGATTATTCTGCCGGTGCTGCTTGACCTGTTTCTGTGGTTGGGACCACGGCTTTCCGCAGCCCCGCTGTTCAAGCGACTCGCCGCGTACCTAGTGGCACAGCCTATGCCTGATCCGACGATGGCTCCTCAGGTTGAGCAGGCGGTACAGCTACTTGAGCAGACCGGCGAGCGTTTCAATCTGTTTGCACTTCTTGCCGCAGTGCCCCTGCTCGACGTACCCAGCCTGCTGGCCCGCCGTGTGCCAGAGATGATGACGCCGCTGGGTGAGTCCCCCGAGCTGTTGATCACGGGCGTGCTGGCATTGATGGCCTGGGTGGCGGTACTGATTCCCGCTGGTCCGGTGTTGGGATTTGTGTACTTGAACAGCCTGGCTCGCCGGGTCCGTGCTGCGCGCATCGCTGAGGGCAAGAACAAGGTCGGGGCAGCAGGACGGGTCTTTGAAACGAGCAGCGTGATAAGGAAACTTATCAGCATGTTCTTGTTTATCACTGGCTTGCTGATGGCTGGCATGCTTCTTGCCCCTCTCTGGTCGCTGATGGTCGGAATCGTCCTGATGGTCGCACCGCCAATTGGATTCCTGGTGTGGATCCTCAGTGTCGCGTTTGGCGGTTACCTGGCACTCCATTTGATGTTTGTCGTCCACGGCGTGTTGCTTGGCGAACGTGGGCTGTTTCGGGCTACGGTGGAGAGCTTTATGCTGATTCAGACCCAGTTTTCCTCGGCGGTGGCGTTGGTCTTGCTCGTGCTGGTGATCTACGAGGGATTGGGATTCATCTGGTCGCTGCCGTCAGATGGTTCGTGGACACTGGTGGTCGGCATCCTGGGCAATGGCTGTATCGCCACAGGGCTGACGGCGGCTACGTTCGTGTTCTACCAGGAGCGCATTGGGCAGATACCACAGCTGGGCCGGGTCTCGACCGGGGATTGAGGATGGGGAGTAGTGAGCTCTGTCCACAGGTCTTGAGATTGGAGCGTGGGTACGAATGGCCAAGACAGAACAGACGATAAACGGGGTTGAGCAGTACGGTGCGGCAGACGTTCAGGTGCTGGAAGGCCTGGAGGCGGTTCGTCGCCGTCCTGGCATGTACGTCGGCGGCACGGACATCAAGGCGCTACATCACCTGGTGTACGAGGTGGTGGATAACGCCATAGACGAGGCGCTGGTCGGTGCTTGTGACAGGATTGAGGTCACCATTCATCCTGATTCCAGCGTGGGGGTGACGGACAACGGGCGGGGCATCCCCACCGCCCCACATCCTGAGAAAACGATCTCCACCATGCAGTTGGTGCTAACCACCCTTCACGCCGGGGCCAAATTCGGTGGTGGCGGCTATAAAGTCTCCGGCGGCTTGCACGGCGTAGGTGTATCGGCGGTGAATGCCCTCTCTGAGTGGATGGAGGTCACCGTGGATGACCCCCGCGACGGACGGCGCCACTACCAACGATACGAGCGGGGGATACCGACCGGGCCAGTCCGAGACGTTGGGAGAGCCAAAGGGCAAGGCACACAGGTCACGTTTCGCTTCGACCCCACCATTTTCAAGGACATGGACTACCGTTTTGAGACGCTGGCTCAGCGCATGCGGGAGATGGCCTTTGTCACCCGAGGCGTCACTATGCGCCTGGTCGATGAACGGACGGAGCCTTTCCCCCGGCAGACGACGTTCTACTTTGAGGGAGGCATCGAATCGTTCGTACGCTATCTGAACCGCAACCGGGATATGCTCCACGACGTGGTGCATGCCGAGCAGCAGACGGACGGCGTAGGCATTGAGGTGGCGCTCCAGTACACCGATGCCTACGCCGAGTCGGTCTACTCCTTCGCCAATACGATTCACACGGTGGATGGTGGCACGCACCTGACAGGGCTGCGCTCCGGCTTGACACGCACGATCAACGACTATGCTCGCAAGGCAGGCCTGCTCAAGGACAAGGATCCCAACTTCTCTGGCGACGACGTGCGCGAGGGGTTGACCGCTATCGTCAGTGTCAAACACCCGGATCCCCAGTTCGAGAGCCAGACCAAAGTGAAGCTGATGAACGCCGAGATCAAGGGATTGGTGGAGTCAGTGGTGTCCACGGCTCTTGGAGAGTTTCTAGAGCAGGACTCACGGGCGGCCCGGAGCATCGTAAGCAAATGCCTTACTTCCTCCCGCGCACGGGCAGCCGCGCGCAAGGCGCGCGACCTGGTCATTCGCAAGAGTGCCCTGGAGAGCCTGACACTGCCCGGCAAGCTGGCCGACTGCTCCGAGCGGGATGCCAACAGGACTGAGCTGTTCATCGTGGAGGGAGACAGCGCCGGCGGTAGCGCCAAACAGGGGCGCGATCGCCACTTCCAGGCCATCCTCCCGCTGCGGGGCAAGATTCTCAACACCGAGCGGGCACGGCTGAACAAGATCCTGAACAGCAAAGAGATCCAGGCACTGGTGTCGGCTCTGGGATGTGGTATCGGCACCGAGTTCGACCTGGAGAATCTGCGCTATAACCGCGTGATACTGATGTGCGACGCTGACGTGGATGGTTCTCATATCGTCACGTTGCTGCTGACCTTCTTCTTCCGCTATATGCAGCCATTGGTCGAGGAGGGTCATCTGTTCATCGCCCTGCCGCCGCTCTATCGCGTCACCGCCGGCAAGACCGGGCGATATGTCTACACCGAGGCGGAGAAGGACGCGCTGATCGACGAATGGAAGGACAGGAAGATCACGCTTCAGCGCTACAAGGGGTTGGGCGAGATGAACCCGGAGCAGTTGTGGGAGACGACGATGAACCCGGAGAACCGCACGCTGCTCCAGGTGACCATCGAGGATGCTGCGGCAGCCGACCGCACTTTCGACATGCTGATGGGATCCAGTGTGCCTCCCCGCCGCCGCTTCATCCAGACCCACGCCAGGGAGGTGCGCAACCTCGACGTGTGAGCCTCGTCGCTCCAGAAAGAACAAGTGGAAACCTGCCCCACGCTCAGACCTGCGTGGGGCAGGTTTTATTCTGTAAGCAGCTTGAGTCCCCCTCACATGGACTTGACAGGTGGCACTAATGGCATAGCTATGCCCTGCTAATCTTGACAGTTTTCGTCATAATTCTGTGGTATAATAGGGCTGTCTTTGCCCCTGCGCGTGAGGGTAGGGGGTATAAGATCAATTCGGGGAGTAAGGGTATGAGCAACGTCGCCACGCGCCTGCTATCGTTAATCATGCTGCTTCAGTCACGAGCCAGTTGGAAGGCTGGAGAGCTGGCCACCGAACTGAGCATCTCGGAGCGGACTGTGCACCGCTATATGGGTATGCTGGACGAGATGGGCATCCCTATCTACTCGGAGCGGGGGCCGTACGGCGGCTTTTCCCTGCTGCGGGGGTACAAGCTGCCACCGCTCCTCTTCACCGCCGAGGAGGCGACGGTGCTCTACATGGGGGCTAACCTGGTCCGGGACGTGTGGGGGCAGACGTACGACGACGCGGTCACCGCCGTCACCGCCAAGTTGGACAACGTTCTGCCCGACGACCTGCGCCACGAGGTCAGGGAGGCCCAGCAGAGCCTGGTCGTTGGCGGTCTGAGCCGGAGGGACTACCGCCCCTGGGAACCGACGCTCCATACACTGCGCCAATGCATTGTGAACCGGCGTTGTGTGCGCCTTCTGTACCGGGCCCCTGGGCGTCAGGAAGATACCGAACGTGTGGTGGAGCCCTATGCCCTGACTTTCCAGTGGGGATTGTGGTATCTGATCGGTTTGTGTCACCTGAGGGACGATATGCGGACCTTCCGAGTGGATCGCATTCAGCAGGTCGAGACGTTGGTGGATTCGTTCGCAGTCCCGCGCGATTTCTCGGTGCGCGAATACTTGGAGCGCACGATGCGCTTTGAGCCCAACTACTCTGTAGTGGTTCACGTGCAGGCCAGCGCGGCGCTCCAGGTGAAAGAGCGCCACGGTCACTGGATGGAGATCACCGATCACGAAGACGGTTCCGTTACCGCACGGTTCGGCGTGGCAGGTCTCGACTGGGCGACCGGCTGGGTGTTGAGTTACGGCTCCGCGGCGCGAGTGCTGGAGCCGCCAGAGTTGATCGCAGGGATACGGGAGGCGGCGAAGGGCGCGCTGCGGCAGTACGGTGAGTCAGCGTCGTACGATGCTTGATGTTTGCCCCAGCGATGTATGGCTTTGCCAGAGTCGTACCAGCCTGAAGAACTGGTGCTGGACGAGCCTTGTGCTGGATGAGCCTCGCCGCTGGATAGCCGCGCAGCATCACTCAGTAGCGCTTCACACGTCTCGGGTAGGGCCGGAAGGGCATGCAGGGACGACAGCAATCCCAATCCACGAGGCACGGCGTGTTCATGTCCTCACGCTGGCGCCAATTCTGCGAGGCTTTCGATGTACTCCAACGACTGGTGCCGGAAGTAGGTGTTGTATAGCTCGGCGTAATGGCCGCCCCGGGCCATAAGTTGGTCGTGCGTGCCCTCCTCGATGATCTCCCCGTGGTCCATCACGATGGTCCGGCCGGCGTTCTTGACGGTGGACAGCCGGTGGGCGATGACGATGGCCGTCCGGTCGCGCATGATGGTCTCCAGCCCTTCCTGGATCTGCATCTCGGTGAAGGGGTCCACACTGGCGGTTGCCTCGTCCAGGATAAAGATAGCGGGGTCCTTGAGCAGCACGCGCGCCAGCGCGACCAGTTGCCGTTGGCCCATCGAGAGATTGGCTCCCCGCTCGCCCACGTCGGTGTCGAGCCCATCGGGCAGGTCGGCCAGCCAGTCGCCACGGCTGATCCGCATGGCTGCCTGGCACACCTGCTCGTCGGTCGCCTCTGGCCGGCCGTAGCGGATGTTATCCTGCACGGTGCCGGAGAAGAGGAACGGCTCCTGCGGCACCAGCCCGATGTGCTGGCGGTACTGGCCCAGGTCGAGGCGGCGGATGTCGCGGCCGTCGATCAGCAGCTCTCCTTCCTGGAACTCGTAGAAACGGGTGATCAGCCGGGCGATGCTGCTCTTACCCGCCCCTGTGTGGCCAACCAACGCCACCGTCTCCTTGGGCCGAATCTCCAGGTTAAAACCGCGCAACACGATCTCCTCGCCGGTGTAGGTAAAGGTAAAGTCGCGAAACTCTATCCGGCCGTCCAATCGTTCCACCGGCTCGGCTGCCGTCTGGGCAACCTTGGGATCGGCATCGATCAGCGCAAAGACCCGTTCCGCCGCAGAGAGCCCGTCCTGGAACTGGCTCCAGAAGGATGCGATGCTCATCAGCGGCCACCAGTAAAAGCCCACTGCCTGCATAAACAGGTACCAGTCGCCGATGCTCACGCCGGTCCGCGTCGCCAGTCCCACAGCGTAGACCAGCAGTGCCAGCGCCACGCCGGAGGCGAGCCCCATAATCGGAAAGATCGTGTTAAGGGTTATGCCGCGCCGCAGCCCAATCCGGTAGGACTGCCTGTTATTGGCGTCGAAGGTGGTGTAGATGGCGTGCTCCTGCCGGAAGCTCTTGGCTACAACGATGCCACTAATCGATTCCTGGATCTGAGCATTGATCTTGGCCCGCACTCGACGGGCCTGCTGAGTGACCTTGCGCGCGATGCGCCGGAAGCTGAGGGCGATGGCGACCGCAAACGGCGTCATTCCCAAGAGCAGCATCGTCAGCCAGAAGTTGACAGCGAAGAGCCACACGGAGAGGATAATGACCAACAACACTTGGCTGAGTAGATCCATGACCAGCGTGACGACCGCGGCAAAGTCCTGCGTATCTGACGTAACGCGGCTGACGATCTTTCCGGATGGATGCTCGTTGTAGAAGGAGAGGTCGTGCCCGACGGTGGCGTCAAAGACGTCCTCTCGCAGATTGAGCACCACGTTCCCAACCACCCGCGCCGAGAAGAGCTGCTGGATATAGTTGAACACCCAGGCCGCCGCGCCCATCAACAGCACGCCGCCGGCCGCCAGCATCATGGTCTCGACCAACGGGTTTGCCGCCACGATATCGAGGGTCTTTGAGATGAGGATCGGTCCACCGGTTCCGGCTATCGAGTTCAGCGTGATCATCAGGGCGACGAGCATCATCTGACGCGTGTATGGCTGGAAATAGCTAATGATGCGGTGCACCAGTTCCCGGTCGTGGTAAGTGCGGTCGTAGGATTCGGTGTCAAGGCCGTCTAGAACAAAACCCATGGTGCTTCTCCATAACTCGTAAGGCGTGAAACGTCGGGTGCAGGCAGCATTGTAGCTTGAGCGTCAGTCGTAACGCGCAAAAATGCGTCGATAATCCACACTTCGCTCCATCAACTCCTCGTGCGTTCCCTGGTCCACCAACTCGCCCCGGCGGAGCACCAGGATGCGGTCAGCCCACCGGATCTGGCTCAGCCGGTGGGTGATGATGAAGGTGGTGCGCTCGCGGCTGATGCGCCGCATAGCCCGTTGGATCTGGTCCTCGGTGGCGCTGTCGATGGCGCTGGTCGAGTCGTCCAGGATCAGAATGCGCGGGTTGGTCAGGAAAGCGCGGGCGATGGCGATGCGCTGTCGCTGTCCGCCAGAGAGGGTGACTCCACGCTCGCCTACCTCGGTAGCGTAGCCGTCGCTGAAGCTGGTGATGAACTCGTGCGCTTGAGCCTCGTGGGCGGCTCGCTCGATCTGTGCTTGATCGGCGTCGACGCAGCCGAAGGCAATGTTCTCAGCCAGGGTGCGCGAGAACAGGAAGACGTCCTGCTCGATGGTCGAAATCTGCGAACGGAGCGACTCCATACTCCAGTCGCGCACGTCCACGCTGTCCACCAGCACCCGCCCACTGTCGGCGTCAAAGATGCGATTGATGAGCTGGGTGAGGGTGGTCTTGCCGGATCCGGTCTGTCCCACGATGGCGATTGTCTCTCCGGGCAGGGCGGTGAAGCTGATATCTTTGAGCACCGGCTTGCCGTTGTAGCTAAAGCCGACGTCCTCAAAGACCACCTCTCCCCGGATTGGGCTGGCGACGCCAGCCTCGTTCTCGTCCAACTCCGTCTCCGTGTTGATCAGCTCCAGGATGCGCTTGGCGCTGGCGACGCCCAACTGCACCAGATTGAAGGTAAAGATGGAGATGAAGGTTGGAAAGCGGAGTGCGCCCATCAACCCTATGTAGGCGATCACCTGTCCCACGCTGATGGTATCCGCCTGCCAGAGAAGAAGCGCGTGCAGAAAGCCGCCTGCCCAGCACAGGGTGAACATCAGCATCGGCAAGTAGCGGGCCTGGATCTCCCCCTGCTCCACGAAGTAGTCGCGGAACTGGCGGGCGTCGCGGGTGAACTTTTCCCACGCGCGCCGTTCCTGGGCATTGGCCTTGACCACCTCGATTCCCGCGATCGTCTCTGCCAGCCCGGCGTTCATCTTCCCGAACTGCTCTCGCTGGGCCATACTGACCGGCTTGAGACGTCGGTTGTAGTCGGCCACTGTGACAGCCCACAGAACGACAAAGATGAGCGGCACGAGCAGCAGTTGCCATTCAAGCTGGCCAATCAGGACAACAGGGACGATGATGGCCATCACCGAGTCTACGATCAGCATCAGGCCGGGGCTAAACATAAAGTTGAGCGAACGGACGTCGTCTGTGGCCCGAGCCATGATGTCACCGATCCGCTGTTGGCCGTGGAAGGTCTGGCTCTTTCCCAGCAGACTGGCGTAGAGCTCATCGCGCGCGTCCCGCTCGACGCGCTGAGCCAGGAACTCGATGGAGAAATTACGCAGCAGCCCTGTCACGCCCTGCGCGATCGCCGAGCCCATAACGGCCAGCGCCAGCATCAGCAATTCGGACTTTTCCCAGTCGGGCGTGATAATCAGGTCCGAACCCCGGCCAATCAGGATCTGGCGATAGCTGTAGGCCCAGTTGTTCAGTACAGCCATCAATATCGTAGCCAGTGGGAAGAGGGGGTAACGCATGAGATGCGAGATGATCCAACGCACTGGCCCGGAGCGGTTGTAGCGGTATTCGTTTTCTAGGCGGAACTCTCTCTTTGCCAATGGTCTTTTCTCGAGCCAGGCAGCAACACGGGCACCCAAAGGTCTACAACTTGATCAACTTCTCCAACCACTCTACGCTCTCGTGTTTCCTCTGCCAGAACAGGTCCTCCCAGATATAATGGACGGCCAGCATTTTGTACTTGCCGAAGCGTTCGTCAAACGTTCGTAGCAGCACGTCCAACGGTATCCCACCTTCAACCGCGAGATGTGAGGCGCGCATATTGGTGGCCATACGCCCTCGCCGGGAGTGGTCGTACCACTCGCTCAGGAGCTCTACCACCTGGTACGTTTCCTCACGCCAGA
>Ga0180438_10008687_pt1 | contig 12861 bp, 19 predicted proteins | sample SS_ome_12_FD_132455 | JGI IMG/M metagenome (GOLD analysis project Ga0180438, IMG submission 132455) | Hypersaline lake sediment archaeal communities from the Salton Sea, California, USA - SS_3_D_2 metaG | ecosystem: Environmental > Aquatic > Non-marine Saline and Alkaline > Hypersaline >...
CGCGTCTTCCGTGCGTTCGGCTGGACCTGGGGGGGACAATGGAAGACACCCGACGCCATGCACTTCCAATTCGGGAGAGGGTACTGAAAGGAGCAGGACGATGAGAAGGATCTTTGCCGCGGCCGTTGCCATTCTGGCCCTGCTGGCCCTGCCGGCGGCCGCAGAGGAAGCGAACTTCACCTACGGGTACGACGTCGCCTCGACGACCGCGACGTACTGCGTCCTGGAGGGGCGGGGCGGCGACCCGTTCGACACGACCGGCTTCAAGGTCACGAGCGACGACTACAACATCCAGATCGCCGCGGGGACCGTCACCGACGCCGGGACCGACGGGGCCTTCGCCGCCGTCGAGGTGGGGGACGCCTTCATCCTGCGCCCTGGAGACGGGGACACCAGCAACACGCCGGTGGTCCCGGAGGTGGAAACCTACGTCACCGCGAAGGCCAGCGCCAACTCGATCACCGTAGGGGACAGCACGTCCGCGGGGCACTACCGGGCCTACTACTACAAGACCCTGACCTGCGGGACGGCAGCCACCAACGGCTGGATCAAGGTGTCGGACTTCGACACGATCCAGATGACCGTCCAGTACGAGGCCGGTGACCTGGGCTCGCTGGACGTGGCCTTCTTCTGCAAGGAGGGGGCCCTCGGGGCCTCGGCCATCCGCGTCTACCCGGGACCGAGCTCGGACTGCGGGGACGGGACGCTCTCCACCGACGTCTGCCAGTTCTCGACCGTCGGGCAAGGCTTGAGCGTCAAGATCCCGCACAACGCCTTCTGGGAATGCCGTGTCTCCCTTGCCTACAGCACGAGCGACGGCGGCACGGACGAAGCGGTAACGACGACTCTCGTCGGGAGGTAGGGTATGAGAGCCGCGCTCGTCCTGCTGGCCCTCCTGGGGACGGTGGTGATCGCACAGGAGGTCTTCCCTCCCAGCGGTGGGGTGGCGAACCTCGTTGAGTCGCCCGTGACGTCGGACGACATCTCGTTCCCGCTCCAGGGCCCGGACAGCTCCGGCGGTGACGCCACGTTCGGGGCAGAGGACGACCCGACAGCCGGGGTCCATCTCTACGACGGGGACACGACCATCAAGTCCAAGACCACGTCTGGCCCCAACTACATCTCGGCGTCGACCAATTACGACAACCACCTGTTCCTGATCGAGGTGTTGAAGCCTATCGTCAGCGCCGACGTCCAGTTCCAGTTCGGACGTTATGGGCTCAAGATCCTGACGCAGGGTAGCCGCCCGACTTGCAGCTCGACAGTCAGGTCCAACATCTGGGTTGTCCGGAGCGGGGCAGGCGTAGCGGACACCATCGAAATCTGCGCCAAGAACTCCAGCGACACCTACGCTTGGTACGCGCTGGCGACCATTCCTTGAGGTGTGAGATGAAGAAGATCCTTCTCCTGGCCCTGCTGATGACAGGGGTGGCCCAGGCCCAGACCCCGACCTACTACGAGTTCCCCGAGGACGAGCTGACGGCGAGCGCGGCCACTCCCCTCCTGGACCTCTATTCGTCCGCCATCGCGTTCTACACCTTCAACGACAACTGGAACCTCGGCTACGAGGGCGGCGACACCAGCGAGCCCGTTGCCACCCTCGCCACGGCAGACTCCTCGTATGCCTCCGTAGCGGATGTTGCCTCTCTCGACCCGGTTGCTGGAGAGAGCTTCGGGTTCGTGGCGTGGATCCGCCCCTCGGCCCTCTCTGGATCGAGTGCGTTCGTGGCGAAGGGCGACGGGGCCGATGCCGGAGAGTACGAGGGGTACGTCACCTCGACTGGTGCCGTGATCTGCAGGCTGCATGACGGGGCGGGAACGCAGTTGGATTCCAGCCCCTTGGCGGCGGTTGCCGCCGGCGGAAAGTCGATGGTGGCCTGCCGATACGATGCGTCGGCGAACGAGCTCGAGGCCAGCTACGACAACACTTGGACCGGGACTCCCGCCTCGACGGCTGCTGACTCGGTTGACACCGCCGCTGAGTTCAGCGTGGGGCGACGGGAAGGGGGGCTCAGCTACTTCGATGGCGAGATCGGCCCTGTCCTCTTCTACAAGGCGACTGGGGCCCAGGTCCTCACCGACACCATCACGAGCGCCCTCTGGAACGGCGGGAAGGGGAAGACGTGTTCGCAGCTCTCGGCATCCGACAAGGTCGGCCTGGTGTCCTGCTGGGACATGACGGAGGCCCCGGGGGTGGGGACCTACTCGGACACCATCGGAAGCAACACCCTGACGGCGGTGAATGGCCCGATCGCGCAGGGGGCGGGGCTGGTGCGGACTGGCTCCGGCAACTCCGACCTCGACCTGACCCCCGTGAACACCCCCACGGCTACGGGAGGGGCGACGGGGTATGCGGCTATGTTTAACGATGCCACGTCGCAGTATGCAAATGGTCCCGATATGCTTGTCCCTGGCTCTGGCGTTAGCCTGGGCATTCTCTGCTGGGCGAGAATGAACGATCTGACAGTCGAAGCGTGGATGGGAAAAGCGGACGACATGGGCGACGAGGGAGAGTTTGACTCGTACCTTGACGGGACAAGCCTTTATGCCCGTTTTCACGATGGTGTTGGAGTCAAAACAGACAGTGTGGCTCATGGGTTGTCGGCTGGCGATAGAGCTTTTCTACAGTTTAGATACGACGCCACTGCTAACGCTATAGAAGGTGGAATCAATGGCTCATGGAGTGGCTCTCCAACTTCAACCGCTGGTGATGGAACGAATACGGCTCACACCTTGAAGGTTGGTGCAAATGGTGCGGCAGCATTTGCCCACATGAGTGTTAGTTCGTGCGTAGCTTACCGCTCTACGTCTGGTGGGGAGGTGCCATCCGACGCCATCACCACCTCCCTCTACAACTCCGGCAAGGGCAAGACCTGTGGAGAGCTGACCGCAGCAGAGCAGGTCAACCTCGTCTCGTGCTGGGACATGGACGAGGATGGGGGGCCATACGAGGACAGCGTCTCTCCCGGATACATCTGGAAGGTCACCGCCGGGTCCTCGTGGAACTCCGGCGCTGTTTCAAGCGCGCCCGTCGCGGCAGTGGACGGTGGTGCCTCCTACACGGCGGTTGCCCCCGGCGGCGGGGCCTCGTGGGGAGCGTTTGGGCTCACCACGAACACGGCAATCACAAGCTTCGACGACATCACGTTCGCGGTCGTGCAGATCTCGACCGGCACCTTGAACGCCTACTACGATGGCGTGGAGGTCGCCTTGGGCATCGACACAGTCACAACCGGCGAAGAGGTTGAGGTCGCCATAGAAGATGGCTCTGTTGTGCTGAAGGTCGAGGGATCAACGGTCTACACCTGGTCTGAGTCTCCGAGCTTTCCTCTGTACGTCGGTGTGTCCCCCTACCAGGGCGGGACTTCGGTGTACAGGACGACCATCTCCGAGTGGACGAACAAGACCGGAACGGCCACCGGAGCCAACCCCCTAACCGGAGTCAACACCCCCACCCAGGCCGCAGCCCTGGTGGAGCAGCCGGCGAGCGGGATGGGGACGTGGCTGGAGTCGGCGAGCAGCCAGTACCTCGACACGTCTGAGGCTGCCCTTGGGATCACCGGGGATATGTCGGCCTGCGCTTGGGTGGCTCCGACCAGCGTCACAGGAGCGAAGGCTGTGGTCGGCAAGGTAGACGGCACGGATGGCTACTTCCTGTTTCACAACAACGGGCTCGTCACAGCGCAGATAAAGAACGGCGGCGTGGTTGGTTCGGCTACGGTGTCCGGGGCGTTGGTGGTCAACGAGTGGGCTCACCTTTGCATGACGCTGGACGACGGGGTTGCTCTGCACGCCTACAAGAACGGGGTGGCTGGAACACCCGATGTGCCATCGGCCCTCCTGACTGCCAGCGCAGGCCAGTTCGCCATCGGCTCATATTCTGGTGCTGCCGTGTACGAGTTCGACGGAGCCATCGACGAGGCCAGCCTCTGGCCCTACACGCTGACGCCGAATCAGATCGAGGAGCTGTACGCGGCAGGGGAGGGGAAGTTCTACTGATGAGGTGGCTGCTGGTGCTGCTGTTGGTGGCGAGCCCGGTGCAGGCGGACTGGTTCGAGACGGGGTTGGTGCTGAGTAGCGGTGCGGACCTGGGGACGACGGTGGTGGCCTTGGACCGGGGCCTGGTCGAACAGAACCCGTTTGCTCCGGAGTCCATCGAGGCGATGGTGGCCTTCAAGGTCGTGGGGACGGCTGCGGTGATCGGGATCTACAGGGTGCTGAAGCCAAGGCACCCGGGGCTGGCGAAGGCTCTGGCGATCATCGGGATCGTGGCCTGGAGCTTCGCTGCAGGCTGGAACGTGTACCAGATCAGGGAGCAGACATGAGACTGTACGCGGTTGGATTCCTGCTGCTGGTGGGGGCGATCTTCATGCCGCAGGAGCGGTATCCGGGAGGGGCCGAGCCGTTCCCGGGGCCGGGGAGCATTGCGTTCCCCGGGGGAGTAGCCGAGACGGAGACGGGGACGACGAGCCCCTACACGGACGCGACGGCGGTCTGGACCTTCAACGACGTCAACGGGCTGGGGTTCGAGGGGAACGACCAGTACAGCGGGTACGCAACGGACTTCGTCGCAGCCAGCAGCCAGTACGCCACGATTGCGGACAACGCCAGCCTGAGCATGGACGGGTCGTCGGACATTGCCGTCTGTGCGTGGACCCTCGTGGCATCTGGCCCTGCGAATGCAGGCATGGTGTCCAAGTACGATTCTGGCGGGGACAGGGAGTATCTCCTCTACGACGGCACCAACGCACGGCAACTGCAGTTCGCCGTCATCGCGTCTGTGACGGGGTTCGTCCAAGACTCCTCGCTCCCGGAGACTATGTCTACGGGAGACCGCGCCCTTGCCTGTGGCTGGCATGACGTTTCTGCCTCAACGGTCCATGCGACGTGGAACGACACCGCGTTCACGTCAGGCACCACGGCCAACGGCGCAATAGCGGATGGGACTGCCAGCTTCAATATCGGGGCCTGGAGTGACCCTACCAACTACTCGGACAACGTCATCGGGCCGGTCATGGTCTGGAAGGGAGACCTGGGTGACTTCACCACCGTTCGGGACAGCGTCTACAACAGCAGCAAGGGGAAGCAGTGCGCTGACCTGACGACCGCCGAGAAGGTGGACCTCGTTTCCTGCTGGGATATGGACGAGGCCAGCGGGGACTTCGAGGACAGCATCGCCTCCAACGACCTGACCAGGACGAACGGGCCCACCCAGGCAAGGGGCCTCATCATCTCCGGCGACGGCGACCCCGACCTCTACCTGACGGAGGTCAACGTCCCGACCGCGACGGGTGGGGCGCTGGGGTATGCGGCACGGTTCGCGGGGGCGTCGAATCAGTATGCCTACACCGCAAACGGCTTCCCCCAGGCTGGCGACCAGGACTTTGGGGTGTGTGCCTGGGTCAGGCGGGACAACGCGGCGGCCGCAGCTCCATACATCCTCAGTGGCTACCAAGCCAACTACTCCTTCCGACTCAACTCCACAACCACCTACGGTTACACCTTCGTCACATACAGAACGGGTCCTGCCATCAACGCGACAGCCACCACGGTCGCCCCGAACTCAACCAACCTCAGCCGCGACTTCGTATGTGGTTGGTACGACAAGACTGGGCCGACTGCGGGCACTGCCTACGTGAGTCACAACGATGGTTCTGAGGGTAGTGGGTCTCACTCTGGCTTCGTCAACCACATCAGTGGAGGGATCAACATCGCAAGGTTGCACGCCTCTGGGGCCAGCGATTGGGACGGCGAGATCGGCCCGGTCTACTTCTGGGACGGGGCACTGCCCTCGGCCGCCGTGAGGACCAGCCTCTACAACTCCGGCAAGGGCAAGACGTGTGCGGACCTCACCACCGACGAGCAGGTGGGGATGGACTACTGCTGGGACATGGACGAGGACGGGGGGCCGTATGAGTCCAGCCTCACCGCGAACACGTTGACGGCAGGCAACACGCCGACACAAGCGGCCGGCATGGTGGAGCGGAGTGATAGCGGGATGGGCGTGAACCTCACCAACAGCCCCTACTTCTCCTATGATGGCGCAGCCTTGAAGCCCGGAGATGGTGACTTCTCTTTTGTCTACTGGGTTAACGAACAGTCTGCTACATATGACGGGCATATCAGCAGGTATGGTGGAGCTGGCTCCTACTCGTATCTCTGTATTCAGGATGCCTCCTCCGTCTATATGGTCATGTCTGCGGACGGAACCAATACAACTGACGGAAATGCCAAGAAGATTGCTATTGGCGCTGGCTGGCACATGATTTCTTGCCAGTATGACGCGACCAACGACCTGATGTCTTGGTCTGTGGATGCTGGAACGCCCGCTACGGAATCGCATTCTGGTGGAGCGTACAACACAGGGACAGAGTTTAGGGTTGGTTCGTATGCGTCAGGACACTTCTCTGGGCAGATGGACAACGTTGCGTATTGGGAGGGCAAGTTCCTCTCACAGGCCGAACTTGACGGACTTTACGATGCAGGCGCAGGAGACTTCTATTCCGCGTACTGGGACTTCGTGTTTGAGAAGCCGTGGTTTGCGTGGAGCAAGCCGCCGGAGACAAGGAGGCTGTATGCGGTTCACTAGCCTGTTGATTCTGGGGCTCCTGCTGATCGCGGGGCCCGCTTCGGCACAGATCACTCTCGAGGAGGCCCAGGCCGAGGCCGAGGCATGGGTGGTTGCCCGGTGGGACGCCATCAAGGATCGGGTGAAGGAGTGCCTGAACGAACCCGGTGGTCCCGAGAAGTGCCACACGGCCTGGGCCGCGACCACGACCGAGAACACCGACCCGGCCGACTCGGCCCTGGCGACGTGTACGCTCGATGACCCGGGGACCTTCGCCAACACCGACTGCGGGTCCTGCTACACCGGGCTGCAGACGTTCGCCCTGGCCGGGATCACGGTGCCCGCGACGGCCCCCTTGAACGCGACGATCAACATCGCCAAGAGCACGACGGGGAGAGGCGAGCAGCTCATCGTCGAGATCCAGTACGACGGGGTGCTGTGGCAGCGGGGATGGGGAGACGCGATCTTGCCCGGGTTCGACTGGGTGGAGGTAGTGCCATGATGAAGAGTCTCGCACTTGCGCTCCTCCTGGTCCCGCTCGCGTGCGGGCCCGGGGCCGAGCTCCCCACGGATCCCGGCCCGGACCCCGTCGCCGCGCAGTCCCCCGCGGTTGAGGCGGAAGCCTCCCAGCCGGCCGCCTCGCCGGAGGAGGAGGAGTTCTGGGCGAAGGTCTGGCCTCACGGCGCGGTCGACGTCCACGGCCCCTGGAAGGGGCTCATCTGCTACTTCTGGCACGGGCCCCACGAGCAGCGGTGGGCTCACGACCCCGTCGAGGTCGACGTGCCCGCCGGGAAGACTCAGGGCTATCCGATGGTCCCGGTGAAGCCCACGAAGCCCGAGGAGTGCAAGGTCCAGGTGGACGTGGCGAAGGACTGCAACCGCTCGAGCATCATCCAGGGGCTCATCGCAGACGGCGAGGTCCACATCCGGCCCTGCGCCACCCCGACGCCGCCGCCATGCGAGGACCTCTTCTGGTATCACGTCCGGAACAAGGAGGCCCAGACGACCACCTACACCTTCTCGACCGGCTTCGAGCTGCGGCTGCGGGCCGGGGAGACGGGGACGTTCGGGCCGACGACGCTCCGCGAGGTCTCGGTGTCCTGGCGGGATGCGAGCTGGCGATACCGGACCTACGAGTTCGACGCCGACCAGTGCGGCGGCGACTTCCGGAAGGCGTGCCACAGCGAGTTTTTCGTCACCTGCGACTGCGTGCTGCCATGAGCATCTCCAAGGCTGAGTGGGAGGCCCGGTTCGACGCGACCCGGATGCACCTCATCAACGACCGGGGGTTCACGCCCCTGGAGGCCTGGAAGCGAGCTCGCCAGATCACGACGCGCCGACACGGCCCCTGCCCGAAGGAGGTCAAGCTCCCTCTGACGGTGCGGGTGTTCCTGTGGTGGCTGAAGAAGAAGCTGGGCCAGATGGCCCGTGAGGAGGTAGGGATGGGGATGATCGTGAAGAAGCTGGTCGTGGCGGCCCTGTACGGCCTCGGGGCCGCGGCCCCGGTGCTGCAGCTCGCTCTCGCGGATGCCGTGGTCACGGGCAACGAGTGGGGAGGCATCCTCTCGGCGTTCCTCGTCGCGTTCTGGGGCAAGTTCAGCTCCAACACCACGGTAGTCGCGGCCTCTCGGAAGGGCGAGACGCTCTCAGGCCCGCGCTAATGCGGGCGGTCGGGCGTTCGCCCTGTAAAAAGGGCATATCGCCCGGCCGCACCGTGCGCTTTTCTCTTGACAGGCGGCCCTGCGGGCTGTAGCTTTCAGGCCAACCCCGGGAGGTAGGTCATGCCCTCGATTTCGGCCAACGCCAGAGCGACGCTCCTGGCCAAGCGCAACGTCAAGGCCACGTACACCCGCCAGGACGGGACGGTGGTGGTCGCCGTCTCGAGGAAGCTGCCGATCAAGCAGATCGCGAAGGTGGACCTGGTCCCCGCCGCGGTCGAGGGGCGACCCACCGACGTGGTGGTCTGGGGCGAGATCCGGGCCCCCCGCGACCCTATCCAGGCCCCTCAGACCTTCACCCGGAAGATGCGCCCGTGTCCGGGGGGCTTTTCGGTGGGGCATCACCGGATCACGGCGGGGACGCTGGGGATCTGGGTGATGAAGGACGGGAAGCCTCACATCCTGTCGAACAACCACGTCCTGGCGGACTCCAACGAGGGGGTCGCCGGTGACTGGATCCTCCAGCCGGGCCGGGCGGACGGGGGCTCGGTCACGGACAGCGGCTTCTACGCGGCGCGGCTGACCGAGTTCGTGAAGATCAACCACGAGGACCCGGGCGACGGTGGGGGCGAGCTCCCGCCGGGCTGCCTCAACCTGATCCCGTGGAAGCCGAAGGGCTCGGCCTCCCTGCCGGGGAGCTACCCCAACCTCGTCGACGCGGCGCTCGCCGAGGCCTTCGGGAACACCTACACCCCGGAGATCCACGGGCTGGGCCGTCCCACGGAGATCCGGGACGCCCACATCGGCGAGAACGTGAAGAAGGCCGGGCGGACGACCGAGTTCACCAGCGGCGTCGTGGAGGCCACGGACCTGACGGTGGAGGTCTCCTACGGCAGCTTCCGGGCCCTCTTCGAGGACCAGCTCCTCATCGTCTCGCAGAACGCGGACCCGTTCTCGCAGGGCGGCGACAGCGGGAGCGCAATCCTGAACTGGGATGCCCGGCACCTCCTGGGCCTGCTGTTCGCCGGCGGGACGGACGGGGACGGCCGGGACGTGACCATCGCCTGCAAGGCCCCCATCGTCCAGGCCCTGCTGGGGTTTGAGCTGTGAGGCTGGTCACGCACTACAGCAAGCCGGTGGCCAAGAGGAAGCGCCAGGCGCGGAGGAAGCAGCTCCAGCGTCTACAGCGCCTCTCCCGCAGGAGGAACAGGTGAAGAAGCCTGTTTCCCTCCTCCTCCTGATATTGGCCTTCTTCGCGGCGGGGGCGGCTCTCAGGCGGGCCCACCGGGAGCCGCCCCCGGAGCCGGTCATCCTGCGGATCCCTCCGGAGCAGTTCCCGGGCGAGGCCTTCCCGGGACAGAAGATGGGGAAGTGGGCGTAGACGACCCATCAACGATCCGCATCTACCGTCACGATTATGACCCTCTCCTTCTGGCCTTCGGTGGCGCGGCCCGGCGGGTCGAGTTCTGGATCCGCGAGTACGGCCGGGAGGAGGCCGAGAAGATGGCCCTGGACATGAGCCGCTGGTGCTCGATCCAGTCCTATCGGCTCGCCTTCAGGACGGCCTTCGGTGGCTGAAGAGCTCAAGATCCAGATGGGCAAGCGCACCAACCGGCGGGGCCGGGGGTTCGGCAACGCCGCCCCGGTCACGGGCCGCGAGGCCGCGGCCGACATCGCCACCGCCCCCGCGGTCCGCTGCTGCGAGACGCCGGAGTTCTACGAGGAGCACGGGTGCCCGCACGGGCGAGATCCGAAGGGGAAAAATGACTGACTGGACCGAAGCGAAGAAACGAGCGCAGGAGTATGTCACGAGCGGCGACATCGAAACCCCAGCCAATCGGATGGCCCGCGAAGTCATCGCCCTTGTGGATCGCGCCAAGGAACTAGAAGAGGAGCGGGACCGGCTGAAGGCTGAGGTAGAGGCACGGAGAAGCCAACAAAACGCCCTGGAGAACTGCGTCGCCATCGCCAACAGCGAGCGGGACCGGCTGAAGGCTGAGGTGGGCCATCTTCGCTTTGAACTGGAGAAGCGAGGGTGCTTCGAGTGTCCATCGAAAGAGAAGCGCATCGCCGCTCTGGAGTCCTGCCTGCGGGAGGTGGAGGAGTGGCTTGACGACCTCGACCTATCCGGGATCGTGGACGAGTGGAACGCGCTCGACCAGCCCCGGGCGGCGGGGTATCACATGCTGAGAGCCAAGGCCCGCGAACTACTGGGGGAGAACGATGGCTGAGCTTGGCGGTTTGGTGTTGAGTGTGGTCTTGCTGCTCATGTTCCTGTGGGTGGCGTCGAAGCTGCTGCGATGAAGGCCCGCGAGCTGCTGGGTGATGACCCATCCAACGAAGAGGGGGGAGTGAATGACGAAGAAGAAGGACGATCTGGGCGACGAGCTGCGGAGGGGGGAGGCCTACCTGACGTGTCGGCTCACCCTGACGGAGCTCGAGGAGCGCCAGGAGTCTCTGGTGAAGCTGACGCAGGACCGCGTCGACCGTGAGACCGGCCTGGACCACTGGAAGGCCGACAAGAAGGAGGAGCAGAAGGCCCTGGAGGGCGAGATTTCGTCCATCGCGGGGCAACTGGCCCGTCTGGCCCGGGTGATCCGGGACCGGGAGGAGGAGCGGTCGGTGGAGGTCATCTTCTTCATCAAGGCCGGCCAGGTGACGCAGGTACGGACGGACACCGGCGAGATCATCCACGTCCGGGCCGCGACGCCGGGCGAGCTCCAGATGACGCTGCCGGAAGGGGGGCGTGATGAGTAGCGAGATGGGCGGGCAGGTCAACCGGGTAGCGAAGGCCGCGGCGGAAATTCGGATCGGCGGGGGGCTGTCGACGAAGGGGCCGCCGCCGCCGGTGGTTCCCCTGCGGGACTCCCTGGCCGAGACGAACGGGTCCCTGATGACCGCCATCTCGCACATGGAGTCGGTGCTGGCGCTGTTCGAGGGCCCGGAGCCCCAGGAGACGGCGAAGCAGCTCGAGCCCGGGACGATCATGGAGATGGCGGCCACCCTGGAGCGGCAGGCGAGCAAGCTGGCTCAGGGGCTGGAGCGCCTGAGGTCGAAACTGTGAGGGCCGAGTGGGTGCCCGGGGACCCGATCTCCTGGACGACCATCGGGGGCCGGAGCTACGACGGCGTCGTCGTCTCGGTCGACTCCAACGTCCTCATCGTGAAGTGCTCGGACGGCCGGGTCCGGTCCGTGGAGGGCTGGGTGAGGCTGCCGGAGCGTACGCACGAGCGCAACGTCCTGGTCTGGCTGGCCCGGAAGCTCCGGGACCTGTGGGAGCGGCTCAGATGAGACGAAACGCCTTTGAAACCCCTCCTTTCAAGGGCTGTGGGGACCCGGAATGTGCCCCCTGCGCCGCGGTTCGCGCCGGGGAGGACCTTCTTGACGTCCTCGAGACCCTCAACGTCCAGATCGAGAGCTCCTGGCGGGCCCAGATGGCCCTGAAACGGGCCTGTTTGGTCCTCGCGATGGTCTTCTGGGCCCTGGGAGTGGCGGTTTTCGCCCTTTTAGGCCGATCCTGGGGGTGGTGGTGACGAAGAGACCCCTTCACGTGACCGTGGAGGACCACGGGCGGCGATTTCGCTGCCGCAACTGCGGCCAGACGGCCGATTTCACCCTGCCGGCCCCGATCCGAGAGTGGGCTGAGGCGGCAGACGCCTTCTCCGAGGCCCACCAGGGCTGCGAGAAGGCCGAAGAGAGGAGTCCGGAGTGCCCAACGACCCCTGGAAGCACCGATCCGATGGCATGAGGTGCCGGAGCTGCATGTTCTACGTCCCCAAGGAGGGCCCGGAGGGGGCGAAGCTGAAGCTGGGGCGCTGTCGACGCCACAGCCCCACCATGAGCGGCTTCCCCGCCGTCTTCCCGGCCGACTGGTGCGGCGACCACAAGCTGGACGAGACGATCCGGGCGATGCGGGAGTACCGGAAGAAGCACCCGAAGGGCTGAGGGGTAGGGGCATGACGAGGACTCTGTACGTGGTCGAGGCCAGGATGCGGACTCCGGGGAGTCGTCGGTGGGGCGGGTGGCATGAGCACTACACCCGGGATGGCCTGGAGAAGGCCAAGGACAGGGCTCGGTCGATCCGGTGGCGGTACGCTCCTGGGGTCTGCGAGACGCGGATCTGGGCGTTCGACCGGCGGGACCGGCCTCACCCGGAGAGCGCAGACCGGGTTGTAGTCGAGGAGGCATGAAAGTCCTCGACGATCTGGGGCCGGTCACGCCCGGCCAGTGGGGCTACTTACTGGAGAGGGACTGGCTCGAGTCCCTCGCGCAGCAGGACCGCCTCAACGACATCCGCGCGATGCGCCTGGATGCCCAGGGCCGGTTCCTCGTGGCCCGGTACGGCTGGATCCTCTGGTGGCTCGATGCCGTAGAATCTCTCTCGAACCCCTACCTGAGGGAGGACTGAGGCCATGATCGCCAAGGTCCTCTGTTTCGACCCAGAAGACGGGTCAGGTAGCTACGGTTGGCACGCCCAGGCGGTCCCTGACCCCGTCCGCTGGAAGTGCGGACGCTGCCGCAGGGGCGTCGTCGTCCTCATGATCGACGGCATCCCAGACTTCAGGCCCGCCTGCCGCGTCTGCGGGGCCAAGGTCGAGGTCTTCTTCGACGACGGCTCCCGCTGGTTCACCGCCC
>Ga0180438_10008688_pt1 | contig 12861 bp, 10 predicted proteins | sample SS_ome_12_FD_132455 | JGI IMG/M metagenome (GOLD analysis project Ga0180438, IMG submission 132455) | Hypersaline lake sediment archaeal communities from the Salton Sea, California, USA - SS_3_D_2 metaG | ecosystem: Environmental > Aquatic > Non-marine Saline and Alkaline > Hypersaline >...
ATATCCCTCTTGTACATTTTTCTACCGATTATGTTTTTGAGGGCACAAAAGATACACCCTATACGGAAGATGACTGCCCCGGGCCCATGAGCGTGTATGCCATTTCCAAACTGGGAGGCGAGCGGGTCATCCGGTATATGCTGAAAAAATATTACCTGATAAGACTGTCGGGCCTGTACGGTCATGCCGGCTGTACCGGTAAGGGAAATATCAATTTTGTGGAGACTATGCTCAGGCTGGCAGGGGAGAAAAAGCAGATAAGGGTAGTTGTGGACCAGGTACTTACCCCCACCAGTACCAGGGATGCGGCCCGGAAGATCCATGAACTAATCCAGACAGGAAGATATGGGTTATACCACATGACTAATACCGGGAGCTGTTCCTGGTACGAATTTGCCTGCCATATCTTCAGGTTGTCTGGAATAAGCGTTGATATAGAACCCATAACCAGCCTTCAACTGGGTGCAAAAGCATTAAGACCGGCTTATTCAGTCCTTGATAATGTAAATTTAAGGAAAGCGGGGCTGGAAGATATGAGGCACTGGAAACAAGCGCTGGCAGAATATATCAGCAGCCGGTGATCTAGCTGGAGATCTCAAACCCTATTATCCCGCCTTCAAAATAGGTATCCTGTGATGTTACCTTGAAGTCTATTTCTGCCCTGCCCGGTGATGCGCACTGCAGTGTCAGTATTATATTTATTTCACTGTTTGCCTCTATGGGAAAGGTCTTCACCCACATATGTATTCCCCGGGACAGGGACGGTTCCAGGTCTATGGTGCCCTCCTCATGCACTTTGAGGAGGTCGATATTATCAGACAGTAAAAGTTCGACCGAAGTAAGTTCTACGGCTGCATCATTATCATTTATGATACGGTATTCGATGGTGATCTTATCTCCAAACCTGTAATCTTTCTGCATGAAATCATGGGCTATGCCGATATCCTTTTTTACTCCACCGTAATCATAAAAAATGATCTCTTCATCCATACGTTCCCAGTAGTAGCTGAAGATCTTTTCCAGATTTATCTCTGCTATAAGCTCTTCTTCTATATTTACAAAATATACCTTTTTTCCTTCCCCGAGGTCCCTATTTATATTATCCAGGTTATATCTATCATCTTTGTGTGTTATAAAAGTGATATTTTTTTCCGGCCTCTCATAAATATTTATGAACTCCCCGATATTGGACGAAGAAGAGACCACATATATGGTCGAGTCCTCTTCCATGTAGTCATATATCTCATTCCAGTATGTGTATATCGGCAGGGGCTCCGAACGGTCTGCATCATCATAATTATTAAGGGCAAGATAGACAGGGGGTACCAAAAAGCAGATAAGCAGGAGTACGACTGCCGCATACTTGAATATTTTTCCCATGTCATGCCCGGTTCCATCCCCCCCCTTTTTGCCTTCCCATAACAGTCTTACCCTTTCATAGATGAAAAGGTACCCAAATGATATATAAAAACACAGTACCATCAGGATATTCAGGGTATAGTTATGGGGGAACCACCCCAGGTATAGTATGGTTATGACCACATTCAAAAATATGAGGAAAAGGGAGGAGACGGCAAATCTCCAGTTCTTCCTGAAAAGGTATATCAGTCCCAATAATGCCACAAGAAGCAGCGCCCATCCCATATTATGGTATATTATTTCCGTAAACTGCCTTCCAGCAGTATAAAAGCTTTTTACATCCCAGTGGGTAAAAGTGCTGCCGTGGACTTCTCCGGTCACATTCCTGCCGGTTATATAATAAAGGAAGCTCCTCAGGGTGGTCACCGGCCCGTAGCCCTGCATCGACCTGATGGGCAGCCAGGCATAGAGGGTGAGGGGCATTAAAAAGAAAAGGATACTGAGGAGCACTGTCTTTATGCTCTTAAAGACGGCTGGCCTTATCAGTATTGCGTACAGGATGAAAGCGGGCATTATAAAGAAGGCAATAGGGTGGTTGGTAAGGCTAAGGCCCAGGGCAGCGGCAAAAAAATAGAGATTCCTTCTTTCTGGTGCTTCAGCATATAAAAAGACCGAGAACAGTATCAGGGCTATAAAAAAGCTGTTTATGGTATCGAACTCAAGCCTGTTGGCCACTGTCCAGTAGTCGGGCAGGAATGCAAAAATAAGGGCAGCGGCAAAACCGATGAATGCATTTTTTACTGCTTTGTTTATAGCAAGGAATAAAAAGAGTACGGTAAGCCCGCCGAATACCGCAGATATCAGGTTCAGCCGGTAAGCAAGCTCTCCTACGGGGACCATGGAGAACAGTTTTCCTATTATGGAAAATGTGGGATATCCGGTAGGGACCATAACCTGCATAATGGGAAGGTGAAGGGCATACCAGGTAGTATCGCCGCCCACTAATTTTTTTTCAAGGGTAAGGATATATATTATAAAAGGGATGGTAAATGACAGAATGGAAAATAATACTACCAGGCTTCTTTTAGACCTATTTTTACTCATTTTGACATCATCCATACAGTACTTATGCCTTCAAATTTTCCAAGTCCCATGTGCAGTTACCCAATAAATCTAAAACATGATATCAGAAATGTATTTTTAAAGAAACTATTTGACTGCACAAAATGACAGTCCCGGATTAATCTTGCGGAATGTAGATTATAATGGGATAATATTCCAGATTTTATGTAAAGAAGGGTGTTTTTGATCAGTAGAAACAGTCCCCAGATATATGAAAATATACCATGCAACCTTTGCGGTTCCCAGGGATACAGGGTCATTATCGAGCCAAAAATCACCGGATTCGATCCGCTGGAGGTCCTGACTGCCTCCAAGGGCATAAGGGGTACCCAGAGGATCGTCCGCTGCTCTGCATGCGGGCTTGTCTATGTAAATCCCAGGATAAATGAAAAAATGGTCTCCCACATCTATAGGGATGCTGTTGACGAAGTCTATGTCCAGGGAGAAGCAGGACGCTGCCATACATTCAGGCAGTGTGTAAAAAAGCTGAATAAAGTGAGACAGCCCCCCGGCCGCCTCCTTGATATCGGCTGTGCAGCCGGTTTCTTTGTCCGGGAGGCCAGGGAACAGGGCTGGGATGCCGCAGGTATAGAGCCCAGCAGGTGGCTGGTCAGCTGGGGGCGGAAGAACCTGGGCGAAAAGCTTTATCAGGGTACTTTGAGGCAGGGCAGCTTTCAAGACCACCAATTTGATGTACTGACCATGTGGGATGTGCTGGAGCATGTACCAGATCCCATGGCTGAGCTTCAGGAATGCAGCAGGATACTCAGACCCGGGGGTATACTGGTGATCAACTATCCTGATTTTGGCAGTTTCCTGGCCCGGCTGGCCGGTTCACGGTGGTGGTTTCTCCTGTCCAACCACCTGTACTATTTCACTCCCATAACTATGAGAAAATATCTGGAAAAAGCCGGTTTCAGGGTAGAAAGATCTGCCATGCACTGGCAGACACTACCCCTGGGGTATCTGGCAAAGATATCCGGCATCTACAGTCCAGGATTATCCCGCTTTGCCCAGAAGGCATTCACCACATTAAGGATGGAAAACATCCCCGTACCTTATTATGCGGCGCAGACAAATGTAACGGCGGTCAAACTATAAAATCAGGGAAAAAATGGAAAAACAGGAAAATAAAAAACCAAAAGCGGTAGTCCTGGGAGCTGGCGTCACAGGCCTGGCGGCTGCCTGGAGGCTGGCGGAAAAAGGTTTTGATGTAAAAGTAGCCGAAAAAGACAGCCATATAGGCGGCCAGGCATGGACATTTGCACACCATGGCTTTCTGCTGGACCTGGGCCCCCACAAGATATTTTCCAATATAGATTATGTTATGGAGATACTGCACGACCTTCTGAAACATGACCTGATAGAAAGGGAGAAGAAAAGCAGGATCCTGGTGAATGGCAAATATATCAGTTTTCCTGTGAATCCCAAAGAGATGGTCACTGTACTGAAGCCGCTGCAGGGGGTAAAAGTAATCTCCAGTTTCCTGGTGACCCTGCTGCTGTCCGGCCGGAAAAATGTGGAGGTCAATAATTACGAGGACTGGATGATAAAGCATTTCGGCCGCGTTATGTATGAGATGTTTGTAAGACCAACCACTGAGAAGATATGGGGTGAATCGCATTCACTGGGGGTGGAACTGGCAGAGACAAGGATAAGGGTGCCCAATATAAGGGAGATGTTCAAGGAAGTGGTTCTCAGGATAAAACCTGACCGGCTGGTAAATGCCAGGACATTCTTTTATCCCAAATACGGCATAGGGATGATACCCGATAAGATGGCTGAAAAATTGAAGAAGCTGGGCGGTACTATAAAATGCGGCCTCTATCCGGAAACCATAAAAACAGATAACGGGCGCATCAGCAGCATAAAATGGTCAGACGGCAGCTTTGATGATATAAAAAGGGATGATGTGGTCATCTCCACCATTCCAAAACTTGATTTTATCAATATACTGGACCGTACTCCCGACGAAAATACCATCAACGCCCTGGAGTCCCTGAGGGAGAGAAGCATAATACTGGTATATATAATCGTAAACAGGACTTCGGTGACTGATGATAACTGGATATTTTTTCCCGAGAAAGAGATAGTCTTTAACAGGCTTTTTGAGCAGAAAAACTGCAGTCCCTACATGTGTCCCGGGGACAGGACAGTCCTTTGCCTGGAAGTAACATGCCATTTTGATGACCCAGTCTGGCGCCAGTCGGTAAGCGAGCTGTACGACAGGGTGACCGATAACCTCAAGACCGTAGGGCTGGTTAAGCCTGAAGACATAGTGGATCATTTCCAGGTAAAGCTGCCCCATGCCTACCCCATCCTGGATGTCTATTACAAAGGGAACCTGGAGACGGTGATGGATTATTTTGACAGGTTCCAGAACCTTTATTCCATAGGCAGGCAGGGCGGATCGATATATGGCGGGGTCCCGGACTGCATGGATATGGGATTTATTACGGCAGACTTTATTATTGCCAGGCGCCCCCATGGTGAATGGAAAGCGGAACGGGAAAGATTCACAGGATATATTGTAATCGACTGATCCTACCTGTCGGCCTCAGGACCGGGACTTTTCAGAATGCTTCTTATCACAAGCAGCCTGTAGATATTCATCTCGCTCTTTGTCTGGAAGCGCCTGCCCAGCAGGCTAAAGACCTGCCTGATGACTTTTATGGGATGAAAGACTATCTTAAGCAGAAGATATTTTTTATACATAGCATCCCTGAACCGGCATAATCCTTCATAATCCTCCCTCCAGGTGGGGGCAAAGGTGAGTTCCGAATAATCAGAATAACCGGTAAAGAGATCATATGTCCTGGTTCCGGGTATGGGTGTAAGGATAAACAGGGCTATCTCGTCTATGCCGGCCCGGGCCAGGCGGAAGATGTATTTTTGTGTCAGCTGCCTGTCCCTGCGGTCTTCACCGGGGAATCCCAGCACGAAACAGGCCTGGGTCTTGATGCCCAGCCTGTGCATCTCTTTTGTCATCCTTAAGGCATATTCATGGTTGAACGGTTTTTTCATCAGTTTAAGCACCTTTCTTGAGCCTGATTCCGGGGAAAAAGAGATATAATCACAGCCTGCCTGTTTCATAAGTCCGAGGGTGCTGAGGCTGATGGTCTCTATCTTGCTTCCCGAAGCAAGTTTCCACTTTATGTCCAGCTTCTTCTCCATTATCAGCCGGCATATATCAGCCATCCTTTTTTCATCTGATGTAGGGTTAAGGTCCTCAAGGTGGAACTCACTTACACCATATTCTTCCTTCAGGTACTGGAATTCTTTAACCACATTGCGGGGGCTTCTGGCCCTCCATTTATTACGGTTCATGGAAGGTACCACACAAAATGAACAGTTAAACGGGCATCCCCTGGATGTCATGACAGCAAGGTACTCTGACTGCATGGGACCGTGAGCATACCCCAGCTTCCAGTAATTATGTATGGGAAAAAGCTCCCATGCCGGAAAAGGCAGGGAATCCAGGTCTTCTATTATATCAAAATGCTTATTATCCCTATATCCATCTTCCGGGCTTTTTCCCAGGACACCCGGAATGGACAGTACTGCAGGGCTACTAATATCCTGCAGGTCATCCAGAAGGGCAGGGACTTTTAGTTCACATTCACCCAGTACTATATAGTCCGCCCCGGATGCAAAAAAATCCCGGGCTAAATACTTTAATGAGCAGCCTATCACCCCCTGTGAGTTCTCCACCAGTATCACGGGTATATAGGGATATTTTCTTTTGATGATCCTTATTGTCTTGTGCAGTACATAATTTGCCATTATGGTGCTCACATAGAGTATGCAGTACCCTGTGTCCGGGGAGATCCTGGCGGCCACCTGTTTAAAAGGGATACCCTGTATTATGTATTTGCCTTCTACCCATGCGTGGAACGGGTCTTCACCAAAGGCATCTATAACTGCAACGGAGTATTTTTCCTTTAGGACGGCAGCAAGGTATGCCGCTATTACAGGCATATAAGGTATGCCGCTGCCCAGCCTGTCTTCATACAGGGTCAGTAACTGGGGGCATATAATTGTAATCTTTGTCTTCAAAAGCCCGTCTGCGCCGGTTCTATTGATAGGGGGAATTTCCCTTGTTTAAGTACACCATGATATCATAATTTTCTATTAGTTTCTTTTTAAAAAAATATATTTATATCCCAATAAGTATTTGTAAAAATTTAAGATTTATAGTAAAAATTATTCTAATTTGTAAAAATTATACAGGTAACAGCACCAAGCAATAGCGGAACCGGGGAATTGTCTTAAAAGGATGAAGCTGGGTAAAAAGAATATAATAATAATAGTATCAGCAGCAGTAGTCATACTGCTGGCCGCAGCAGCCGGATATTACTATTATTTCTATATATACACCAGACCTAATTTTGAGGATGTACTGTATAATAATGTCACCACTTCTTCTATGGAGGAAGTAGAGCCCGGCGGTACGCTTTCTTATGAGATAAACTATAAAAATACCGGATACCGTAAGGTGGATAGGTTAGATGTATATATTTCTATCCCCCATAATGCCGAGCCTGTCTCATTTACCGGTGGCGGGGAGTATGATGAAAGCGCAAGGATACTTAAATATACAATTGATGGGCTGGAGAAGGATGCTGCCGGCAGGATAACCCTGGACCTTGAGATAGGTTCCCCGCTGGATAACGGTACCAGGATCATCATGGAAGATATAAAGATCGATTACAGTATTGGAAAAGATAGTTTCCAGGCTGTATTTGACGGAGGCGAGGGACATGTGGTGCTCAGCAGTCCGGACCTCTCTACCCTTTCTTTTGCTTCATCTGATATAAACGGCGGGCTTCTATCGCTGGGGGATGAGATAAAATATACCCTGAAGGTCAAAAACACTGGCAATATGACAGCCAGGGACGTAGAAATAGTCAGTGAGATATCTGCCTTTCTTAAACTTGTGGAAGATTCTGTAAGCATGTCAGGGGAGCACAACGGCGGAAAGATTACCTGGAGCCTGGATGAGCTCAAGCCCGGTGACTCAAGCACGCTGGGATTCAAGGCACGCCTGGAGGAAGGTGAAATAGAGGACAAAGAGGAAATAACAACCACTGCAGCAGTCTATTATGAAGGTGAAGAGATAGCATCAGAAAAATTGACAGATACAGCCAGGCTTTTCCCCGATTTTTCTGGGAGTACGGCTTCCATGTCGGATACAAACGGGGGAGGATACCTGTGGGCCGGGGAGACCGTAGATGTCAAAGTCACCATAGTCAATACAGGCCAGACAAAAGCGGAAGACTACCAGCTTTACTGTCCCATACCGGCCCCTGCCACTTATGTAAGCCGCTCAGGTACAGCTGAAGGGATAAGGTGGAGTGATGATATAAGGGGCCTTATATGGGACCTTAGCGGATTGGAAGTGGGAGAGTCCAGAGAAATCACATTCAGCATGACTGTGAACAATGACTACTATTACAGGAGCGGTACCATAACCACCGAGTTCTATATAATAGCCGGACAGGATGAATTTACTGTCGAACCGGCAGACATATATATACAGGGCCACCCCTATCTCAATGTAGTGGCTATGGGGGATTCCCTTATTGCCAGGTCTGACTGGGTGAGCAGGCTGGATGCAAAACTGGAAGCGGCTTTTCCGGCTGCTGATTATAATACGGTAGCCAGTGCGGTCAATGGTGAGATGTCCTATGAGGGGCTAGCCAGGTTTGACAGTACTGTTGCTCCCCTTAATCCCACCATACTTATCGTTGCCTACGGTACCAATGATGTGGGGATAAGCCAGAGTTATTTTCAGTACAGTATCGATACCATCATCACCAAAGCAAAAGGCATGGGTGCCACCGTGTTCATAAACCTTATAGGGCCTGATACTATGCCTGGAAAAGAAGATTGGCCCAAATATAATAATATAATAATGCAGGTTGCGGCCAAGCACGGCATACCGGCTATAAATGTGACTTCACCGCTTTCCCGGAATATGGGAAAATATCTGTATGATGGAGTACACTATACATCTGCAGGTGCCGAGGTGGTAGCCCAGACCGTTTTCGATCATATAGTACCCTATCTTAACGGGCTGGGGGGAAGAAGGTAGAGGACATTGAAGAAGACGCTGCTTTTAAAAATACTTTACTACATATTTTTTGCCGTCATAATATTTATCGCACTTATCATTTTTATGGAGATCATCGATTTTCCTTTTTATGACCAGTACCTTTCCGGCTTCTTCAGAAATATGATAAGGTTTTTTGAGTTTTAATCCCCGGCTTCGCCTTTGATTTCTTTTTGCTTTTCCGCCTGGGCCTCAGCCCGTCTCTCAAAAAACGGCCTTATTATATAGGCTATCCCGCCCAGCAGTCCCAGGATAAGGAACATGGCAAAAATAAGGAGCGAGAAGATGGCCGCCTTTTCATTGATGACACCCATAGCTACCATGATGAAGACCAGCGAGTTTTCCCTGAGGCCGATGCCTCCGATGGAGATGGGGAGCATGGCTATGGTGGCCACCACAGGTACGATGAAGATGAAAGCTATCAGCCCCAGCTCGATATCCAGGGCCCTGGCTGCCAGGTAATAATTGAGTATTATCATAAACTGCATGGCAAAACTGTAGAGAAGGGCATAAACCAGGGCAGGCTTGGTCTGCTTGAAGCCTCTCAGGGTATGGTAGATGTTCCTGAGCCGTTCCCGTATTTTATTAAGAAAGCCGATCCTTTGCACCAGCCTGTCAAGTCTCAACAGGGACGGGTTGATCAGTAAGAATCCCAGTATTATAGTGACGGAGAAAAATATCACTATGGGTATGATGACCGACTGTTCACCAATAGCGGTAAAACCCAGGAACAGGGCTACTACGGCATAGGTGGCGGCACTGACCACCCCGGAGAACCTTTCCACCAGGATGACCGAAGCGGCCTTTTCCACCGGGATTTTTGCCCTTTTGGAAGAATCATATATCCTGTATACATCACCGCCTATGGTGGTGGGCAAAAAGTTGCTGAAGAAAAACCCTATAAGGACAGTCAACGTGATGGTGCCCATCCCCAGTCCTATGTTCTGGGCACGCAGCAGTATACGCCACCTTTCTGCCGTGATCCACAGCCCTACAAAGTGGGTGGCAAAAGAAAGGAGCAAAAACCCTATATGGGACGACTTCAGTATATCCAGGGCCAGGCCAAAATCCTTAAGCTGGGTTGTGACCAGTACGGCGATCAGGGAAAGGCTTATGCTTATCCTTAGAGTAAATAACAGGACTTTCCTGTTTTCCCGGTAGAAGGATATCAGTCTGTTATTTTGGCCCTTTTCATTCATATGTTATGTGCTTTTCCTGGACTTTGCCACTCGTGCCGGTACCCCTGCTGCTATGGAAAAGGCGGGTATGTCCCTGATAACCACTGCACCGGCACCTACTATAGTATCCTCGCCGATATTGACCCCGTCGAATACTTTTACCCCGGCACCCAGCCAGCAGTTCCTTTCCACCCTTATCCCCAGGGAAGGTTTTTCCTGCTCTGAGACCGGTATATCTGTCCTGGAATAATCATGACCTCCCCCGATGATATACACGAATGAAGCCAGTATGGTATTTTCCCCCAGGCTGACACTGCTTCCGGAAAATATCATGGAATTAAATCCTATGTTTACATTCTTTTCCAGCGTTACATCGCCGTTTTTGCAGTAGATTATGCTGTTCCGGCCTATGAAAGTCTTTTCGCTGATATATATGCCGTGATTATTGATCCCCTTGGCATCCAGCACGCAAAAATCATCGATCACGACATCATTTTCTATGGTTATCTTACCGGGGTGCCTGACAGTGATTCCCCTGCCGAAGCTTACCCCTTTACCCACTTTTTTAAATAACATGGGATAGAAGAGGTTCCTGCAGAAAATACCAAGGGCACCGGGCATGTTCTGGAAAAGCATGGTTATAAGCTCATATTTTAACAGATTACAAAAGCCCCTTTTGCCCACAAAAAGGTCCATATATTTTGCTGTCCTGGACCGGTCTTTATCAAACAGGGTCTTCTGTATCTTATCTTCATATATCTCATCATATCTTTCTATTTTGATCAGCTCCTTTTCAGTAATAAGACAGGGAAATATTTTACATCTTTATGGTTATTAATGCACCAATTAAATCATATTAATGCAGGCCCCGCATATTGTCCCTGAAAAATGCTCCCGCATATTCCAGGGGTATGCCCATAACTGCCTTTCTTATTATCCTGTCGCATTTCATGCAGGGAAGTTTCCCATCTATATCAAGGGATGCGAACATCCTCCTGACCGCCCGCAGCCGCTGCCCGTTAAAAATATCTGCCAGGGATTCCTTTCTTGTATCGCCTACGGGGATGGCTCCCATAAAATCCTGGGGGCAGGGATATGCCCTGCCGTCGGAAAAGATAGTAAGGGAATACCAGGGAAAGGTACAGGGGTGTCTTTTGATGCCTTTTCCCCCGTCTGTGCGGGGGCCGTCAAGCAGGCCGCCCCAGTTATGGGGTATCCGGGTCACCACCATGTCCGGGGGGGCATGTTTAAAGTTTTTGAGGAAATCTTTTTTCTGCTTTATTCTCTCTGAGCTTTTCAGGTCTTCCGTATCTTCCATCACCTGGATTACAGTAACCGGCATATCTGACCCTAAAGCTTTTCTTAGCTCTAAAAAACTTTTTATATTTCCCAGGGTCATATGGAAATCTGCACCCCTCCTCCTGTTTTCATAATCCTGTTTGCTGTACCCGTCAAAAGAAAATGAGATAAGGCCAAGTCCGGCACTGATCATGCCCCTGCCCAGTTTTTCGTCAAGCAGCACAGCATTGGTGTGGACCCGGGTCTTTATGCCCCTGCCAGCAGCATATGCGATCATATCAATGATGTGCGGGTGGAGAAGGGGTTCACCCCTGTGGAAAAGATTGATATCATGGACCTTTCCGGCTGCCTGGTCGATAATATCGGTGTACAGCTTTATTTCCATATCTTTTTTCTGACCAGGGGGCAGCATCCTGTTCAGGCACGACCCGCAGCTGAGATTGCACCTGCTTGTGGTCTCTACCCACAATCTTGAGGGCATATAGGAGAGCACTTCTCTTCTGAGGAAGTAAGAAAAAAATACTTTTAACAGGCGGTAAATATGTCTGCTTTTATCCATGTGCCTGATTACTGGAGTATATCCCTTATCACATAGGTAGCCTTGCCCTGTGACTCATGGTATATCCGCATATTTATCTCTGCCAGGAGCCCCATGGTTATAAGCTGGATGCCTATAAATATCATGAATATGGACAGGATGAACAGCGGTCTGTCAGAAAGGCTCTGGGCGAAGAACAGCCTCATTATGATCAAATACAATGTGATTATCAATCCGGCTGCTCCGGAAAACAGGCCCAGGAGCCCGAATATCTGTATGGGCCTCTGTGAATAACTGAGAAGGAACTTTATGGTGATCACGTCCAGGATCACCCTTATAGTCCTTGATATGCCGTATTTCGACCTGCCGAACCGCCTGCTGTGGTGGATTACCGGTATCTCTGTTATCTTTGCCCCTATCCTGCTGGCCACGGCAGGGATATACCTGTGCATCTCGCCGTAAAGGTCGATATTATCGATTATCTCTTTCCTGTATGCCTTGAGGGTGCAGCCGTAATCATGGAGATATACTCCGGTAAGCTTTGATATCAGCCTGTTGGCCACTTTGGAGGGCAGCAGCCTGGTAACCGCCCTGTCCTTGCGTTCCTTCCTCCAGCCGCTTACTATGTCATAACCTTCGTCAAGTTTTTTCAGGATCGCAGGTATATCTTTAGGGTCGTTCTGCAGGTCGGCGTCCATGGTTATTATCACATCCCCGCTGGAATAATGGAAACCGGCACTCATGGCAGCCGTCTGTCCGAAATTCCTCCTGAAACGGATGATCTTATAGGACTTATTTTTCCTGTGCATGTGCTTTAGCTTTTCAAAGCTGCTGTCGGCGCTGCCGTCATCGATCAGTATGACTTCATACCTTATATCCAATCCCGAAAGGGCGTCTTCAATACTGCGGTAAAGCTTTCCCAGGCTTCCTTCTTCGTTATAGACGGGTATGACCAGGGAAAGGTCAGTTTTTTTCCTGGAAGCTTTTTTTGATGTCTTTATTTTATCCACTTTATCCATCATAAAGATTTTCCCCTATTCTTTTCCCTGTACCAGTCGATGAAATAGCCCAGACCGTCTTCTATGGTCGTCTCAGGGTCATATTTTATCAGTTTTCTGGCTTTTTCAATATCAGCAAAAGTAGTAAACACATCCCCGGGCTGCATATCTGAATACTTCACCATAGCATTTTTTCCCGTTATTTCCTGCAGTATATTTACCAGGTCGAGCAGTCTGACAGGATATGAGTTACCC